>Ga0209488_10003340_pt1 | contig 12894 bp, 10 predicted proteins | sample Rivendell_Oct201_8_FD_188349 | JGI IMG/M metagenome (GOLD analysis project Ga0209488, IMG submission 188349) | Vadose zone soil microbial communities from the Eel River Critical Zone Observatory, Northern California, USA -... | ecosystem: Environmental > Terrestrial > Soil > Vadose zone >...
CGGCGCAAGTCATGCGCTCGGCCTTCGACGCGACCGGTGGACTGCCGCGGCTCGAGGCATCCGCGCGCGAGGTCGAGTTGGTCGCGCGCTACGCCCCGGAGGCCGAGGTCCGGCTGCGCGAGACCGCGAGCGCCGCCTACCTCCGGCGCGCCGACCTCGCGCCCTTCCGCGTCCTGCACTTCGCCACGCACGCGCTGGTGGACGAGCGCACCGCGGCCCGCACCGCGCTGGCGCTGGCTCCCGGCGAGGGAGAGAGCGGCTTCATCAGCCCGGGCGAGTATGACTTCGATGTAGCGAAGAGGCGGCGACAGGCCGCTGACCTGAGACTACGATCCCGGCGAGCTGTACGGAGGCCTCCGGGTGTCAGGGAAGTCCCTGGGCGGGCCACATCGCGGTTCAGCGGCGGCCTTGTTCCAGGGTGTCGGCGATGGCGGTCACGCCGCTGACGGTAAGTCTGAGCCAGTCTTCACGCCAGGCTGGTGGCCACGTGGATAGCTTCACTATCACCGTCTGCGTCGGCACATGCACGAATACATGCTGCCCGTTGATGCCAGAAGCGTGGTAGAAAGGCAGGCCTGGATCGCGGACCCACCAGCAGTTACGGTAATGAGCGCCCGGCGGGTAGCCATCGGGATTGTCACCGTTACAGAACGCGGTCGCGCCGTCGGGGGTACCGCGGATGGTGTCGTCGATCCACGCGGCCGGCACGATCTCCCGGCCCCTCAGCCGACCACGCTGAAGGTACAGCTGGCCGAACCGGGCGGCGTCCCGGAGGGTTGCGCAGATGCCGCCGTCGGCCATGGGGTTGCCGTGTCTGTCCACGGTGATCTCCGCGTCGAACTCGGCGCCCATCGGCTGCCACAGCGCGGCGGCAATGAGCTCATGCAGCCGGGTTCCGGCCGATCGCTCGAGGACCCAGGCGAGCACGTCGGTGAGGATCGAGCGGTAACGGAACGGCCCGCCGTGCGGGCCGTCGTTCCGCAGGGTAGCGAAGTAACCTAGGGCGTCATCGGGGCGCGCCTGGCCGTCGTCTGGGCGCCACAGGTAAACGCGCTCGTAAGTGCGCACGTCCGCTTCGGGATCGTCGTAGCTCTCGTCGAACCGCGTGCCCGCCCGCATGTCCAGCAGGTGCTGGACCGTGGCCCCCTCGAGCGAGGTGCCGAGCAGTTCGGGGACGATGTCGGTGACGGGGGCCGAGGGATCGAGGAGGCGGCGGCCGACTAGTACGCCGGCCACCGCGGAGGTGACCGACTTGGACACCGACATCAGCAGGTGGGGGACGTCCGGTGCCAGGCTGTTGAAGTACTGCTCGGTCACGATGCGCCCGTGATGGACGACCAGGAAGCCGTCGGTGTAGGTATCCGCCAGCAGGTCGGCGATGCTCAGCTCGCGGTCTTCATGGCGGAACCGTACTTCGGCAATGTCATGGTCGTCCGATGGCAACTGCCAGGGCGGCCCGCTGCCCCGGGATATGCGCGCGGTCGGAATCAGCTCACGAACATGCTGGAACGCCCACCGGTTGAACGGCGGGTCCTGCCAGTTCGCCAGCGTCACCTGTGATTGCGGGCTGAACGGCGGTGCTCCGGACATCATGGCCTCGGCCGCCGCTCTGGCGCGTCCAGCCAGGGCATTCGCTCCTCGTGAGCGGCGCCGATCCGGAACACGGTGACGTCGTCATAGGTCTTCCCGACGATCGACAGCCCGGTGGGCACACCGTCGCGGGAAAGGCCGGAGGGCACGCTCATGACCGGGCACCGGCTGGCGATATTGAACGGGATCGTCATGAGCACATCCAGCCAGTCGGCGCTGTCCCGGCCGTTGACCGCCACCGGCTGGCCCGGGTCGTATTCGGCCGTCAGCGCCGGAACCGCGACAGTCGGGCAGACCAGTGCGTCGAAGTCCTCGAGCAGTTGCCCGAGCGGGGCATAGACCTGGTGCTCCAGCGCCAGGCCGGCCACGAAGTGCTCCTTGGACACCTGGTCCGACTCGGCGATGAAGTTCCGTGTGTAGGAGGTGAGCTCGTCCGCGTGCGTGGCGCGGATGTCCCTCATGGAGGGGCCGAAGATCATGCCGAAATGGATCCGGGCCGCCCGCTTGATGGTCTCCAGGTCCCATGGCAGCGCGATTTCCTCGACGGCGGCGCCCGCATCGCGCAGCCGCTCAGCCGCTGCCCGGGTGTTCGCAGCCACGTCCGCGTCCACCTGATAACAGCCCAGATCCGCGGAGAACGCGATCCGCATCCCGGCGATCGGCGCCAGCTCGCCGGGTATCTCGAGCTTCGGGCGGATCGACGCGATGTCGCCCGGATGCGGTCCGGCGATCACGTTCTGCAGCAGCGCGCAGTCGGCCACGTTCCGGGCCAGCGGTCCCTCATGGCAGTAATGGTCGAGGTTGAAGATGGCTATCTCGGGAACCCGTCCGTACGGCGGCTTGAACCCGACGACACCGCAGAACGATGCGGGAATCCTGATCGAGCCGCCGATGTCGGAACCAGTCGCCAGCGTCGCTGTCCCGGCGGCGAGCGCCACGGCCGATCCGCCGCTAGAACCGCCCGGCGAGTACCTGGTGTTCCACGGATTGCGGGTAACGCCCCAGAGCCTGGACCAGGTAATCGGCGCGCAGCAGAACTCGGGGGTGGTGGTCCGGGCGTGCACGATGGCCCCGGCGTCGATGATGCGCTGGACGAAGGCGGTGGTCTGCTCCGCGACGACGTCGCGCCGCGGCAGCGATCCCAGCGTGTTCCGCTGCCCGGCGATCTCGGCCTCCTCCTTCACCGCCACCGGCAGGCCGTCGAGCGGGCGCACCGGCCCGCCCCGGCCCGCATAGCGGGCCTCGGATGCCCGCGCTTGATCCAGCGCTTGCTCATAGAAGGTCTCGGCGAACGCGTTGAGCACGGGCTCGACGGTTTCGGCCCGTTCGGTTACCGCCGTGACCAGTTCCACCGGTGACAGCTGGCGGGTGCGGAACAGGCGCAGCGCCTCGGCCGCCGACAGGTAGTGAAGGTCGGTCATGACACGCCGTTTTCCTCCCCGGCGCCGGGCTGGCGCCGGCGCCTCGGTTTCCAGCCAGGACGGGGCACGCTGGCGCGGAGCCGCTGGGTGTAGGGATGCTCCGGATGGTCAAGGACCCGGGCGGTGCGGCCGCGCTCGACCACCTTCCCGCGGTGCAGCACGATCGCCTCGTCGGTGAGCTGGCGCACGACGGCCAGGTCGTGGCTGATCAAGATGTAGGAGACATGGGTCTCGTCGCGTATATCCGCGAGCAGGTTCAGCACCTGGGCCTGGATTGACACGTCCAGGGCCGCGACGGACTCGTCGAGGATCAAGATGGCCGGCTGGGCCGCGAGCGCCCGGGCGATCGCGACCCGCTGCCGCTGGCCGCCCGACAGCGAGCGAGGCAGGGCCCGTGCCTGGCGGGTGTCCAGGCCTACCAGGTCGATCAGCTCAGCGGTGCGGGCCTGCCGGCCGTCGGCGCGCCAGCCGTGATGGAGCCTGAGCACCTCGTCGATCGTGGCCTCGGCGGTCTGGCGGGGGTCGAGGCTGGTGTACGGATCCTGGAAGACGATCTGCACCTCACGGCCCCGGCGGCGCCGGTCACGGGTGGAGCGGGCCGGCCGGGACCGGTCATGCCCGCATGCGGTGATGGTTCCGCCGGTGGGCCGTTCCAGGCCGACGATCATCCGAGCGATCGTGGTCTTGCCCGACCCGGACTCCCCGACGATGGCGAGTGAGCGGCCGGGCGGCAGGTCGAAGGAGACGTCGTCGACGGCGACCAGCTTGCCGAACTCCTTGCGCAGTCCCGCCGCCTGAAGCACCGGCGCATCGCTTGCTTCACTCATCAGGAGCACCCCCCAGCCGGCCGCGCAGCTCGTGTGCGCGGACGCAGCGGGACAGCCCGCCGTCCAGTTCGGCCAGGCCGGGCACGTCGGCGCGGCAGGCGTCCGTGGCGTACGGGCAGCGCGGCGCGAAGGCACACTCCTGCGGCGGTGCCTCGAACGCCGAGAGCGGGCGGCCAGGGATGGCACGCAGCCGGGGCGCCGTCTGCGCGATGTCCGGCCGGGCGGCGGCCAGCGCGGCGGTGTAGGGATGCAGCGGGTCGTCATGCAGCAGCGCGGACGCGCGGATCTCGACGATCTGGCCGGCGTACATCACCGCAGTACGGTCGCAGATGGCGGCGGCCAGGTCCAGATCGTGGGTGATGAACAGCATCGCCAGCCCGAACTCGCGCCGGAGGCCGTCGAGTATCGCCATGACCTCGGCCTGGGTCGTGACGTCGAGCGCGGTGGTCGGCTCATCGGCCAGCAGCAGCCGGGGCTTGGTGAGCAGCGCCGCGGCGATCATGACCCGCTGCAGCATTCCGCCGGACATCTGGTGCGGGTACTGGCGGAGCCGCCGGGCCCCGTCGTCGATACCGACCTGGGTGAGCATGTCGATCGCCCGGCGCCGCGCCTCGGCCGCCGACACGGCCAGGTTGGCCTGGAGCGCCTCGGTCATGAAGTCGCCGATCCGCCGCACCGGATTGGTGTGCGCCCGCGGATCCTGGAAGATCATCGCCACCTGGTTGCGGTACCGGCGCAGATCCGCGCCGGCGAGCCGGTTGACGTCGCTGCCCCCGAACCGGATCGAGCCGTGGACCTCGGCCCCGCGCGGCAGCAGGCGGTCGATCGCCCGCGCGGTCATGGACTTGCCCGACCCTGATTCACCGACCAAGCCCACCGCCTCGCCCGGCCGGACCGTAAGCGAGACATCGCGGAGCACGGCACGCTTCTCGCCGTGCACCTCCAGCAGCACGGTAAGGCCGGCTATGTCGAGCAATGGCGCGCCCGCCGCAGGCGCGGCGGACTGCAGCGCGCTGACCGTGGCCGGGTCGCTCATCCGCGTGCCGCCTGGGCCTGCTCGAACAACCGCTCGCCCAGCACGTTGACCGCGACCACGACGGCGACGATGCACAGGCCCGGGGCAAGCGCCGGCAGTGGGTAGCCCTGCACGATCCCCGTCTGGTTCTCCGAGATCATCACGCCCCAGTCGGGCCGGGGCGGTTGCACCCCGAGTCCGAGGAAGGAGATGGCCGCCAGATCGATCATCGCGTAGCCGAACAAGATGGTGGCCTGCGCCACGATCAGCGGCAGCGTGTTCGGGATCAGATGACGAAGGCAGATCGAGGTCGCCGACGCTCCTTGTACCTCGAGCGCGGCGACATACGGCTGGCTCCGTTCCCGGAACGCCGCGCCGCGCAGGACGCGGGCGACGTAGGGCATGTAGGCGAGGGACAGGGCGATCGCGGCGGCCGGGAGGCCCGCGCCGAAAACCGCCGTGGCCAGCACGGCGAGCAGGATCCCGGGGAACGCGAACAGTATGTCCAGCCCGGAGGAGATGACCGCGTCGGCCGCGCCCCGCCGCCACGCCGCCACGATGGCGAGCAGAACGCCGGTGATCATGCTAATGATGACCACCACCAGGGGCCCGAGCATCGAGGTTTGCGCCCCTACCAGCAACCGGGAGAGCACGTCGCGGCCCTGGACGTCGAAGCCGAGGAGATGGCCGCCGGTGGGGCCGATCCAGGCCAGGTCAAGGTTCGGCAGTTCGGGGTCATACGGGGCGAGCAACGGGCCGAAGACCGCGACGAACGTGGCGGCGACGACGACGATCGCCGACACGACGCCGGCGGCCCCGGTCGCCCGTACGCTGGTCAGGGCCCGGAACCGCGGGGCATCGATGTCCGCGGCCGGGACGCCGGTGCTCACGTCGCCCGGCTTCCCAGCGAGACCCGCGGGTCCAGCCACGCATACAGCATGTCGACGAGCAGGTTGACTACCACGAACGCGGTGACGAGCAGCAGGGAGATGCCCTGTACGACGGCAAGGTCCTTGGACTGCGCGGCCTGGACCAGGTACGCGCCCAGCCCGTTCAGGCTGAACGCGGTTTCCACGACGGCCGCCACCGCGATCAGCGACGCGATCGTGATGCCGGCGATCGTGGTGATCGGGATGGCCGCGTTCCGCAAGACGTGCCGCCTGATCAGCTGCCGGGCCGGGATGCCGCGGCTCACCGCCGTCTGCACGTGCTCGCGCTCGCCCTCCTCGCGGACCGACGCCCTGGTCACCCGGGCGACGATCGCGAGCGAAGAGACGGCCAGCGCGAGGGCCGGCAACGTGAGGTGCCGGATACTGTCCACCAGGCCTGTGCCGTTGCCGATGGCGGGAAACCAGCCGAGCTTCACGGCGAACAGCAGGATGAGCACGATGGCGGCGACGAACGCCGGGATGGCCGCGGAGATCGCGGTGATGATCACCGTGCTGGTGTCGAGCATCCCGGGCCGCAGGCCCGCCACCAGTCCCATGCCGATTCCGAACACGAGGATCAGGACCGACGAGTACAGGACGAGGCCGGCTGTGGTCCAGATCCGGGAGGCTATCAGGGTCGATACGTTCTCCCGCAACGTGATCGAGATCCCGAGGTTGCCGTGCAGCACGTTGTCGAGCCAGTACCAGTACTGCGCGAAGAACGGCGCGTTGAGGTGATAGCGCTGCTCGAGGACCCGCAGGCTGCTCGGGGGCAGCGACCGGCCACCGGACAACGCCGCGACCGGGTTGCCTGGCGCCAGGTACATGGCCGCGAAGATGAGGAAGCTCGCGACCAGCAGGCTGACCAGCAGCATGGCCAGCCTGCGGGCAAAGAACCGCCAGCGCATCGCTCAGCCGGTCCCGCCGAGGCTGTCGGCCCAGGGCGCGAACATGTAGGCGAACGACGCCACCGCACCGGACAGCTTGCTGCTCAGCATCAGCAGCGCAACCGGCTGGACGTTGGGAATCCACGGCAGTTGCTGCATGGTGAGCTTCTCCGCCTGGGCGACCAGCGCGGCCCGCTTGTTCGGGTCGGCGGTGCTCCGGGCCTGCTCCAGGGCGGAGACGATCTGCGGATTGTTGAAGTTGTCGTAGTTCTGTGATGCGCCCGGCAGGTCGAGCGTGGCGAGCATGGCCGCCGGGTCGGCGTAGTCGCCGTAGTTCGCCGTCAGGAATCCGTCGATCCCCTGCCGGGCCTTGGGGTCGGTGAAGAAATTGATGTAATTCTGGGCCGATACCGATTTGAGGACGACCTTGAGGCCGATCGCCTGGGCGGCGGCCTGGTAGGCGCCGGCATCCGCAGAGATGTCCGCCAGCTGGCTGGAGGTGCCGATCGTGATCGTCTTCCCGGTCGCGCCCGCCGCCTGCACGAGCTTCTTGGCCTGTGGGATGTCCTGGCTCAGGACGGGCGAGCGGGCGTAGGCCGCGTCGAACACGGACTTGCCGTAGCCGAACGTTCCCGGGTTGGACAGCCAGCGCGGCAGCAGGGCGGCACCCTTGTACACCGAGTTCACGATGCCCTTCCGGTCAAGCGCGAGCGACAGAGCCTGGCGCACGCGGACGTCGCCGAGCGCGCCCTTGAAGCTGGACACGATGAACGCGTCCGTGTTCCAGCCGGGCCCCTGGTAGACCTTGACGGTCCCGCTGTGCTGCAGCTGACTCAGCGTGGGAATCCCGCCGGCGCTGTAGGAACCCTGGATCGCGCCGGTCAGCATGGCCGAGGTGAAGGACGAGATATCCGGCGCTCCCTTGATCAGCATCTGCTTGACCAGCGGCTTGACCGATGAGTTCCAGTAGTGCGGGTTCACGACCGCGGTCACGCCGACGCCGGGCTTGAAGGATTTGAACGCGTACGAGCCGGTGCACATGATGCCGCCGGCGGGGGTGCCGTAATTCTTTCCCTGCTTTTGCGCGAAGCTCTTCTCGATGATGATGCCGGGCATCGAGGCGAGCTCCCCGGGAAGCCAGTAGTCCGGCTGCTTCAGGGTGACGGTCACCTGGCTGGGCCCGGTGGCCTGGATCGACTGAACCCGGCTGAACACGAGCCCGTAGAATCCGCCCAGCTTGGCATCGGTATTCCGGTCCAGGCTGTAGACGACATCGGCCGGCGTCACCGGGTGACCGTCCCAGAACTTCGCCCCTGACTTGAGGTCGAACACGAGCTGGGTCGGGGACGGGTTCGACAAGGTAGCCAGGCCGGGCTGCAGCGACCCGTCCGGCGCCTGCCGGAGCAGCGACTCACACATCAGCGAGATGGCGGTGTTCTCCGGATAGTCGAAGGCGTAGATGGGATCCAGCGAGTTCACGTCCCGGTACACGGCCCAGGTCACCGAGGACACCGCGGTGGTGCCTGGAGGCGTGGTCGCCACCAGTCCCTTGGTGGGCGAGACAGTGCCCGGCGCGGTACTCCCGGCCGACCGTCCGCAGGCGGAGACCACCAGCGGCAGCGTTACTGCCGCCGCCGCGATGACCGTCCAGGGGTTCTGTCTCCAGCCCATGTGTCCTCCTCGATACGACTTCATCCCGGCGGGCGGGATGGGCTCATTGCTGCTCATACACGATCCGGCCCTGGATCCAGGTCTGGACCACCGCCGCCTGGCAGATCTCCTCGGCGGGCAGGTGCGCTAGGTCGGCGTTGACGATGGCGAAGTCGGCGTCAAGACCTTCCCCGATGGAACCGGTCACGCCATCGAGGCCGTTGACCCTGGCGCTGCCCGACGTGTAGGCGGCCAGGACCGCGGCCAGCCCGAGGGCCTGCCCGGGCAGGAAGGGATCGCCACCGTGACCCCCCGCGAGGGCGGGCAGGCTCCTGTTCACCGCGACATGCGCCCCCCAGAGCGGGTTCGGGCTGCTCACCGGCCAGTCACTGCCCGCGCACAGCGATGCCCCGGCGTCGTACAGCGACCGGAAGGGGTACTGCCAGCCGGACCGGCGCTCGCCGAGGAACGGGATGGTCAGCTCGTCCATCTGCGGCTCATGGATGGCCCACAAGGGCTGGATGTTGGCCGTCGCCGAGAGCCGGGCGAACCGGGAGATGTCGCCGGGATGCACCACCTGGAGGTGGGCCAGGTGATGCCGGAGCGGGCCGGGGCCGTTCGCTTGCCGGGGGCCGTTCGCTTGCCGGGCCGCCGCTAGGGCGTCCAGGGCGATACGGACGGCGCGGTCGCCCAGGGCGTGGAAGTGAACCTGGAACCCCTCGCGATCTAGCGCGGTGACGAACCGCGGAAGCTCGTCCGGGTCGATGAAGTCCAGGCCGCTTTGCCCGGTCGCGCAGCCGTCCCCGTCCAGGTAGGGCTCGAGCATGGCGGCGGTGTGGTTCTCGGCCACGCCGTCCAGCATCATCTTCACGCTCGTGGCCCGGAACCGGCCGGCCTGTCCGGAGCTGCGCCGTTCGAGCAGCTCCGGCAGCTGGTCTAGGCCACGGTTGCGGTCCCACCAGAGAGCGCCCACCACGCTGGCCCGCAGCGTGCCCGCCCGCGCCGCGCGCAGGTAGGCGCCCAGCAGGTCCGCCGCGTCGTCGTAGCTGACGATCGCGTCCTGCCAGCCGGTGATGCCGAGCGAGAGCAGATAGTCCTGCGCCGCCAGCAGCGCCTGGTACCAGTCCTCCTCGCTGACCGGCGGCAGCAGCCTTTCCACCAGCCAGGCCGCGCCCTCCTGCAGCATCCCGCTCGGCTCGCCCCCGGCGTCCCGCTCGATGCGGCCGTCGGCGGGATCCGGCGTCAACCTGTCGATCCCGGCCAGGGTGAGAGCCTTGCTGTTGACCCAGGCCCCGTGACCGTCGCGGTTGGGCAGGAACACCGGCCGGTCGGGCACGACCGCGTCCAGCAGTTCGCGGGTCGGGATACCGCGCGGGAAGGCGTCCATGGCCCAGCCCCCGCCCGTGATCCATTCCTCGTCCGGGTGATCCCCGGCGTAGGCGGCGACAAGCGCGGCATACTCGGGTGCGGTGCTGGCCGCCTGCAGGTCACACCGGCGCAGCTGGTCACCGGCGAACACGGGATGCAGGTGGGCGTCTGTGAACCCGGGCAGGAGCGTCCCGCCGTCAAGGTCGACGGAGGCTGCCCCGCGGGCCGGCCCCGGCGGTCCGACCTGGCTGATCTTTCCCTGGCGGACCCGGACGGTGGTGCCGGCAGGCAGGAACCGGCTGCCGTCGAAGATGGTGCCGTTCCGGAAGAGCAGTTCGTCATCAGCTCGCACTGCTGCCCTCCCTGGTGCGCACGCGAGGCCCGCGATCGTGATCACGGCGAGCTCGCAATGCCGGAGATTAGACCATGGGGTCAGAACCTGTGTCAATAACTATGACAAAGGTACTGACGAACGGTTATGCTCGGTAGTCAAGGTCGTCATGTAAGGTCACGGGGCCAGATGAGGGGATGGCGATGGCTGGCACTGCGCCGGAGCAGGAGCACTCGCGTAAGAGGCGGCGAGGCCGGCGGCGCGGGAGCCTGACACCGGAGCTCATCGTCAAGGAGAGCCTCAGGCTGCTGGACGAGAACGGCCTGGACGGATTCAGCCTGCCGAAGCTCGGCCGCGCTCTCGGCGCGGATCCGACCGCTGTCTACCGGCACTTCGCCAGCAAGGACGACCTGGTGCTCGCCATCGCAGACCAGCTGATCGAGGACGCCATGGCGGGCCTGACGCCCCAGGCGTGCTGGATTGACACCATGACGGAAGTCGTGCGGCGTCTTCGGCGCACCTACTGTGAGCACCCGGCAGCGGCCTGGCTCTCCGCATGCCGCACCACGCGACGGCCGGCCGAGATGAGGGTCGTCGACGTGCTCATCGGCGCGGTCCTCGAGGCCGGGTTCGAAGGAGCCGCGGCCGCCCGGGTCTACCGGGCGATCGGCGACTTCGCCGTGTACTGGTCCGGGGCCGAAGCCGCCTTCCTCGCGCTGGAGCCTGACCTGCAGGACAACGACCGGGCGGCCTGGGTGCGCGCGTACCGGGCGGTCGACCGGGCCGACCACCCGCACATCTGGCGGCTACGAGAGGAACTGCCGGAGGTCACCGATGACGCCATCTTCGAGACCACCTTGTCACTGGTGGTCGGCGGGCTCACCCAGATAGCACCCCATCCGTGCGGCTGCGGCCGGCACGAGCCGCAGCCTGCCGAGACCGGCGGGTCGTGACAGCTTCCGGGCCCACTCCCGAAGTGAGCCTCAGCCTCGTTCGGCCCTCCGGGCCGCTATGTACCGGCTGGCAAGCTTCACCCAAACGGGTCGATGACGCCCCAACGGTTCGCCCGGGCTGTGCGCACCCACCATTCGGCGCAACAGTTCGCCCTTGAGGTGTGGGTGCCGAAAACGCATGCTACCTGGGCGTATGCGCCGAGGAGGCCATAGGGTCAGTGCCCGCGCGTGGCGGTTGGTGGCGGGTTTGCACGCGGGCGGCCGTGCGATGATTTTCGGCTTGTGGGCTTGCCGCGGACCTGACCTTGCCCAAGCTGAGCCATCGCTGGGGACCTGTGCGTGCCGAGGACGGTGCCCCTGCCGCTGACCTGGTCTTCGCTGCTGTGCGAAGGTTCACGAAAGTTCGGTGTCTGGCTGCGCGAGCACAGCAGGCTCAGGCACTGTCAGTACTCATATCACTACGATTCGCCTACCTGGCGGTGCTCCGGGTATTCGGCTGGCTCGCCTTGCTCGCCCGGTCCGATCGAGCCAAGGACGCCGAGATCCTCATGCTGCGCCACCAGGTCGCCGTGCTCCAGCGCCAGGCCGGGACGCCGAAGCTGTCCTGGGCCGACCGAGCGATCCTGTCCGCGCTGGCCCGGCTGCTGCCAAGCGGCCACCTCCGCCAGCTGCACCTGATCATCTCCCCGCGCACCCTGCTGCGCTGGCACGCGGCCCTGGTCCGCCGACGGTGGGCATACCCGCGGCGCAGCCCCGGGAGGCCGCGCACAGCGCAGGCCATACGGGCCCTGGTGCTGGAGATGGCACGGGACAACCCGGCCTGGGGATACCGCCGCATCCACGGCGAGCTGACCGGCCTGGGATACAAACTCGCGCCGTCGACGGTGTGGCAGATCCTCAAGGACGCGGGCATCGATCCGGCACCCAGGCGAACCGGGCAGACCTGGCGGGCATTCCTGGCCGGGCAGGCCAAGACGATCCTCGCCGCCGACTTCTTCCACGTCGATACCGTGTTCCTGCAGCGCCTGTACGTGCTGTTCTTCATCGAGCACGGCACCCGGCGCGCGCACCTGGCCGGGATCACCGCCCACCCGGCGGCGCGTGGGTGACCCAGCAGGCCCGCAATCTCCTGACGAACCTCGAGGGCCAGGCCGACGGCCTGAAATTCCTGATCCGGGACCGGGATACGAAGTTCACCGCCGAGTTCGATGCGGTGTTCACCGCGATGGGCGTGCGGATCATCAAGACCCCTGTCCAGGCGCCGCGCGCGAAACCTCGGGTTGCATACTGCACCTCTTCGGAGCGATTGGCGGCTAGGTGGCGTTCGTGCAGGTTGCTGTGTTGTGTCGGCGTCCTTGGTGGCGGGCTGGCGGGTTGGGTCCGGGCGGGTTGTAGAGGACTTGGCCTTTGTCGTTATACCGCTGCCCGCTGACAATTCCGGCGTGGTACCAGATCTTGACGGTGCCTGGGGACACGCCGAGCAGTTCGGCTATCTGGCTGAGCGGGATCAGCCCGGCGTCGAGCAGCCGCTGGCGGCGGCTGCGTAGGTGGTAGGTGCGGATGACGCGCTGGACCATGGTGAGGTTGTAGGGTCGTCCCTCGCCGTTGGCCAGGCCGCGGCTTTGGAGGATGGCGGCGATCTCGGCGGTGGTGTGGTGGTCCAGCAGCCGGTCGATCTCAGTGATAGTGGCGGGCTTGGCCTGCCGGATCTTCCAGGCCGGCTCGGGGACTGGCAGGGTGAGGGCGCGGGCCTGGCCGCCGGCCAGGCGGACGTGCGCGGTGATGGTGTCGCTGGTTCTGGTCACGGTGACGTCGGTGAGCAGCAGCCGGGCGATGCGCTTGCGCTCGCGGGCCGGGGTGGCGGGGTCGTTCCAGATGCCGGGCAGGTCGGTGACTAGCTGGGCGATCCGGGTTTTTTGGGCC
>Ga0209488_10003341_pt1 | contig 12893 bp, 10 predicted proteins | sample Rivendell_Oct201_8_FD_188349 | JGI IMG/M metagenome (GOLD analysis project Ga0209488, IMG submission 188349) | Vadose zone soil microbial communities from the Eel River Critical Zone Observatory, Northern California, USA -... | ecosystem: Environmental > Terrestrial > Soil > Vadose zone >...
AGAAACGCGACCTTGGCCTCGAGATTTCGAGCTTCGGCGGCGACGCCCGCATTCAGCAGGCGATGGCGGCCGACGCGATCGATGTCGCACTCGGCTCGGGGCCCGGTATGGCCTTCATCGCCAAGGGCTCGCCCGTGAAGGGCATCGCCGCCATGGCGGGGCCGCCGCTCCTGTTCGCACTGGTGGTGCGCGCCGACGATACGGTCAAGTCGCCCGACGACCTCAAGGGCCGCAAGGTCGGCGTCTCGACCGTCGGCTCGGTCACGAGCTGGATCGTCAGCGAGGTGTCGCGCCAGAAAGGCTGGGACTTCGACGGCGTCACGCAGGTGCCGATCGGCGAGGATGCGAGCCGCATCGCAGCGCTCAAGTCCAAGGCGCTCGACGCCGCCATCGTGAACCTCGCGGTGGCGCTCAACTATGTGCAGCGCGGCGAAGGTCGCATCCTGCTGCGCTTCAACGAGCTGTTGAAGGACTTTCATGTGCACGTGATCTTTGCGACCAACAAGGCGATCGCGGCCAAGCCGGCAGCGCTCACCGCTTTCATGGCGGCCTGGTTCGACACCATTGCCTTCATGCGGGCGAACAAGGCCGCCACGGTTGCGATTGCCAAAGACGTCATGCAGACCGACGAGGCGACCACGGCCGCGGTCTACGACGAGCTGATGCCGATGTTCTCCGACACCGGCCACTTCGAGCCGAAGGCACTCGCGGTGCTTGCCCGCTCGTTCGTCGACATGAAGACCTTGCCGGCCGAACCCGATATGAAGTCGCTCTACACCGAGCAGTTTCTGCCGAAGAAATGACGCAGGAGGCATCAATGCATTCACTCTCACGCTTTGCGCTTGTCCTTGCTGGGTTGGCCAGCCTCGCCATGACCACGCCGGCCGCGGCCGCCGACAAGCTGCGCGTCGGCAAGGCCGTGCCCGAGGCGTTTTCATTCGTGCCGCCTGACGTCGGCATACGCAACGGCATCTTCCAGAAGAACAATGTGGAGCTGGAGCTCACCGCCTTCGCGGGCGATGCGCGCATGCAGCAGGCCGCCGCTGCCGACTCGATTGATATCCTGCTCGGCTCCGGTCCCGCGATGGCGTTCATCGCCAAGGGTTCCCCGATCAAGGGCGTGGCCGCCATGGCCGGCCCTCCCCTCCTGCTCGCGATTGTAGTGCGGCCAGACGGTCCCAAGACCGTCGCCGATCTCAAAGGCAAGACCGTGAGCGTCTCGACCGCCGGCTCGCTCACCTATTGGCTGGTCAGCGAGACTGCGCGCCGGCACGGCTGGGGTCCGAACGGCATCACCATCGCCCCGATGGGGGCCATGCCGGGCCAGATCGCTGCGCTCAAGCGCGGCGATATCGACGGCACCATCATGGACATCGGCAACGCCTTCGACCTCGAGAAGAAAGGTGAAGCCCGCATTCTGGTCCGCTTCACCGACATCAAGGACTTCCACATCCACGTGATCTTCGCGACCGACAAGGCGATCGCGAGCAAGCCCGAGATCGTGCGGAACTTCCTCAAGGGCTGGTTCGAAACCATAGCCTTCATGCGCAGCCACAAGGCCGACACCGTGAAGGTCGCCAAGGACGTGATGGAGAAGGACGAGGACATCTCCGGCCGCGTCTACGACGAGCTGATGCCGATGTTCTCCGACACCGGCCGCTTCGACAAGGCGGCGCTTGCGACGCTGAGCAAGTCATACGTCGAGCTCAAGCTCTTACCCAGCGAGCCCGACATGTCGAAGCTCTACACCGAGGCGTTTCTGCCGAAATAGCGTTCAACCGGACACACGGAGACCATGGCAGGCAACGACCTCGCAATACGGGTGCGCAACGTCTCCCACCAGTTCGGTGAGGAAGGCAGCACGCAATTCGTCCGCGCCATGCTGGAGACATCGCTCGACATTCACCGCGGCGAGCTGTTGTGCCTGATCGGGCCGTCCGGCTGCGGCAAGAGCACGCTGCTCAATGTCATCGGCGGGCTCCTCACACCGACGAGCGGCCAGGTCCTGGTCGGCGACACGGAGGTAAGCGGCCCGCTGCCACAAGAGATCGCCTATGTGTTCCAGGAGAACGCGCTGTTCCCCTGGAGCACGGTGATCGAGAACGTCAATCTCGGCATGATGTTCCAGGGCGTGCCGAAGGTCGAGCGCGAGCCGCGGGCGCGCAAGTCGCTTGCGGCGGTCGGCCTGTCCGACTTCGCCAATCATTATCCGGGCCAGCTGTCCGGCGGCATGCGCCAGCGCGCGGCGCTTGCCCGCGCGCTCAGCCTGGAGACCGGCATTATCCTGATGGACGAGCCGTTCGGCGCGCTCGACGAGCAGACCCGCATGGTGCTGGGCGAGGATCTCTCAGTGCTGCTTTCGCGCACTGGCAAGACCATCGTGTTCGTGACCCACAGCCTCGGTGAGGCCGTCTTCCTCGCCGATCGCGTCGCGGTGTTCTCGGCTCGCCCAGGCACCATCAAGGAAGTGATCAAGATCGACGAGCCGCATCCGCGCAAGCCTGGCTTCATGACGTCCGAGAAGTTCACGGACCTGCGCAACACTCTGTTCGCACTGCTGCATGAGGAGATCCGCAAGGCCATGGAACAGTCTGCCGCGAGTGAGCGTGCGGCTGGCAGAGATGGCCACTCATGAATGCCACTCCCACGAGCACCACGCCCCAAGGCACTCCATCCAAGAGCGCCAAGCGCGACCGCAGCGCGCTCGGAAGCCGTCTGGTTCAGGCTGCCTTCGTTCTCGTGCTTGTCGGCCTTTGGTATCTCGGGACGACCTATGGGCAGATCAGCCCGATCCTGCTGCCCAATCCGGTCAGGGTCTTCGACGAGCTTGTGGACGTGCTGGCGACCTTGGAATTTGTGAGCGACCTGGGCGTCACGCTGTTCGAGCTCGCGATCGCGTTCTCGATCTCCGCCACCAGCGGTATCGTCCTCGGCTATCTGATCAGCCGCTCGCAATATTCGATCCGTGTGTTCGAGCCGCTGCTCGCCGGCATCTATTCGGTCCCGATTATCCTGTTCCTGCCGCTCTACATCCTCTTTTTCGGGCTCGGGCCCTCCTCCAAGATCGCGCTCGGGGTCACCACGAGCTTCTTTCCGATCATCCTCAACACCATCGCGGGCTTCGGCTATGTCGAGCGCGTGTACGTCCTGTCGGCGCGCTCGATGGGCGCCTCCGACTATCAGCTGTTCCGCTGGGTGCTGCTGCCGGCTGCCTTCCCGATCATCTTGACGGGCTTGCGCATTGGCTTCACGGTCGCGCTGTTGTCCATCCTCGGCAGCGAAACGATCGCGTCGCTTGCAGGCCTTGGCCACCGCATCGTGCACCTCGGCGAAGGCATGGATATGGCCCGCATGTTCGCCTATATCGCATTCGCGGTCGCCATTGCGCTCACCCTCAACACCGTGACCTCGAGTCTCGAGGCGCGGGCAAGACGGCGCTAGATGACCAGCACCGCCTATCCGGCACAGTCACGTGGCGCCGTCCCGCTCGGGCGGCGCTGCAAGCGCTGGATCCTGGCGCGGCCCGGCGTGGCGCGGCTTGGCGTCATCGCGCTCCTCTTCATCGCCTGGGAGGTCGCGGCGCGCTCTTTCGTCGACAAGCTCTTCCTGAGCCCGCCCTCGCTCGTGTTCACGCAGATCCATACAGTGTTCGAGACCACCGGCGTGCCCAATGCGCTGCGGGTGTCGGCGTACGAGATCGGCGTGGCGTTCGTGATGTCGGTCGCGATTGGGCTCGCGGTCGGGCTCGCGGTGGGGTTGCATCGCTTCAGCCAAAAGAGCTTGATGCCGATCATTCTGCTGCTCTACGGCACACCGCAGATCACCATCCTGCCGCTCTTCATCCTCTACTTCGGCATCGGGCCCGCGTCCAAGATCGCATTCGGGGTGAGCCACGGCATCTTTCCGATCATCGTCACGGTCGTCGCCGGCGTGCAGAACATCAAGCCGATCCTGCTCACCAGCGCGAAGTCGATGGGCGCGAGCCGGTGGCACATCTTCCGTTGGGTAATCTTCCCGCACATGATCCCGAGCTTCTTTGCCGGCATGCGGCTCGGCATGACCGGCGTGCTGCTCGGCGTGCTGCTGGCTGAGCTCTATGTCTCGACTGCCGGCATCGGCTACTACACCACCCTGTTCACCCAGAGCTTCAACCCGACCAAGCTCCTCGGCCTGATCTCGATCCTCGCCGCCATGGCGATCCTGCTCAACGAGATCGTGCGCCGGGCCGAGCTCCACTACAGCCGATGGCGCTCGGATTGAGCACCTGCTCCGCAACACCTTCGTAGGACTTGCAGAATGGCCAAGCTGAGACTGACCGTCGCCGCCGGCGACTACGACATCGTTCGCCCGCTCAAGGAAGGGCTGGTCGAGGCCGCCGGGCTCGAGCTCATCTTCCTCACCGATATGGGCCCGCGTGAGCGGCATTGGCGGCTCGCCCGTAAGACCGAGTTTGACGTGTGCGAGGAAAACGTCGGCGCCTATTTCATCGCCCGCGATCAGAACCATCCGATCACCGCCATCCCGGTGTTCCTGCATCGGCGTTTCCGCCACGGCTTCGTATTCATCAACGCCGCGGCCGGGATCAAATCGGCGAAGGACCTGATCGGCAAACAGATCGGCGGCACCAATTTCATGCCTGCCGGCAACATCTGGATGCGCGGTATCCTCGAAGAGCGCTATGGCCTGCCGCACCGGACGATCACATGGGTGACCGACCGCAGCGAGGACATCGCCTTCGACGCGCCGTCCGACCTGCGCATCGAGATGAAGAAGAGCGCCAAGTCGCTCAACGACATGCTGGCCGATGGCGACATCCCGGCGATGATCTCGCCCACCATTCCGCGTCCATTCGTGCTGGGCGACAGGCGCGTTGCGCGGCTGTTTCCCGACTACAAGCAGGTCGAAATCGACTATTATCGCGAGACCGGGATCTTTCCGATCATGCATGTGACCACCATCCGGCAGGAGATCGTCGACAAATATCCCTGGGTGACGACCAATCTGGTCAAGGCCTTCGAGGCATCGAAGCAGATGGCCTACCAGCGAGTGAAGAACCCGCGCATGGTGCCGCTCGCCTGGGTGCGCACTGCGGTCGAGGAGCAGCAGGACATCCTCGGTCCCGATCCGTGGCAATATGGCCTCACCGATGCCAACCGCAAGAACCTCGAAACGATCCAGCGCTACGTGCACCAGCAGGGCATGGTCAGCAAGCTGCGTCAGCTCGGAGAGCTGTTCGACGACACCGATCTCGGCGATTCAGCCGGGCTGGAGGAAGTGTGAGAAGGGAGTGAGTAGTGAGTAGTGAGTAGTAAGTAGTAAGTCGCGAGTAGTGAGTGACGAGTTGCAGGACGATGTCCCCATGAACTTCCAGGAGCGCCTCGCCGACATCTGCGCCCGCATGCGGGATGAGAAGGTCGCCCTTCTCGTCGGCATGCATGACGGCGCTCATTTCATCGAAAAGCCGAACCCGGTGATGGTGCTGTCGGGCTTCAAGTCGCTCGGGCCGGCGGCCGCCCTCCTTGCACCGGACGGCGCCATGACGTTGGTGGTGACGCCGCACTGGGACGCCGAGCGCGCGACGCAATGCTGCCCCGATGCGCGCGTGGTCGGGGTGGACGATGTCGTCGAAGGGGTGCTGGGCGAGGTCCAAGGCCGCGCCGCGGCCGGCACCGCGATCGCAACCGCCGGCATGCGCTTCCTGCCCTATGACATCGCGAGCCACTTTACTTTCGCGCTACCCGGCGTCCATTCCGCCGACAAGATTGTGTTCGACGCAGCGCGCGCCAAGACTGCGGACGAGATCGCCAACGCCCGCGAGGCGACCCGCATCGCCGAACGCGGCTACGAGCACCTGGTGGCCGTCGCGCGGACCGGAATGAGCGAGGATGAGCTCGCTGTCGAGCTCAAGTGGTTCATGAAAACGCTCGGCGCCGAGGACAACTTCCTCCTTCTGTGCGCCGGGCCGCATAACCGCGCGGTGCAGCCGTCGACCGGCCGCAAGCTCGAGACAGGCGACATCATCCTCGCCGAGATCACGCCAAGCTATCGCGGCCAGCTCGCGCAGATCTGCCGCACCGTCGTGCTCGGCAAGCCATCGCAGGAGCTCTCCGACAAGTACGAGCTCGTGGTGCGCGCGATGGACGAGGGTATCAAGGCCGCGGTGCCGGGCGTCGCTATGGCCACCGTCTGCCGCGCCATCAATGCGGTGCTCGAGGCTGAAGGCTATGGCGAATATTGCTATCCGCCGCATATCCGCCGGCGCGGCCATGGCCTCGGCTTCGGCTCGATCCGGCCGGGCGACATCGCGCTCGACAACATCACGATGCTCGAGCGCGACATGGTGTTCATGATCCATCCGAACCAGTATCTGCCGGAGACCGGTTACCTGCTTTGCGGCGAGCCGGTGCTGTTGACCGAGCATGGCGCCGAGCCGCTGACGCAGCACAAGGCAGCGCTCGCTGCGGTCGCGGGCTGATCAAGGACCAACGCCGTGCTGACCTCGCACCCGACGCTGCTCATTGGCCCCTCCGACTGGGATGCCGATGTCATGCCGCGGGAGGAGTTCGCGCGCCGCATCGACGCGCTGTGGCGTGCGTTTCCAGAGGCGCCCTGCGCGATCGTCTACGGCAGTCCCGCCCACCACGCCGAGCTTGCCTATCTCACCAACCTGGTGCCGAAGCTCGAGGCTGCGGTCGCGATCCTGTCGCGCAGCGGCGCGCACGAGGTTCACCTCGGCGGCGGTCCCAACATGCTGGGCTCCGCCAAGCCCCTGACCTTCATCACGGACATCAAGCCGCTGCGCGGCGGCCGGGCGATCGGCCGGCGCTCGCTCGAGATGAAGGAGGGGATGCCGGGCACGCCCCTGATCATCGGCGACGGCTATATGCCAACCGCGTTCCACCAGGGCATGGACGAGGCGATGGGCGAGGAGGCGCTCAACGCGACAGCCCAGATCTGGACGCTCATGCACCGCAGTTCCTCCCATGAGCTCAATGCAATGCGCGAGAGCGCTTTCGCGCTCAATGGCGCCATGACTGCAATCGCCGACGCCAAGAAGGCGGGCGCAGGTGTCACCGAGGCGATCCTCGCCGGTGAACGCGAGGCCACCAGCCGCGGTGCGCAGGATATCCGGATGTTGTTCAGCCTCGATGGCGGCCGCACGCTGCAGCCGTTCACGACTACGCTCAAAACACGGGTCGATCCGCTGCAGGTCTACGTCGCGGCGCGCCGCTTCAACTATTGGACGGAAGGATTCGCGGCGCTGTCGGACACCCGGCGGCCGGCCATCGCGCGGGCGAGGGAGCTGCTGCGGCAGGCGCTTGCAGCGATCAAGCCAAACGTCAAGACCGCCGACGTGATGGCGCTCATCTACGCCGGCTCGAGGCCCTACCAAATGCATCCGGTGACCGAGCGCGCTGTCATCAGCCGCCTTGGCCTTGCGCTCGAGGAGCCGCCGCACACCAATCCCAGCATGACCTTCGAGAAGGGCGACATCTACTCCGTGAGGTCCGGCCTCACCAACGGCGCCGACGAGCACGCCATCGTGTCGGCCATGGTGCGTGTCCGCGAAGGGGGCAGCGACATGCTCTGGACAGCGTAACGAATCACACGGGGAGGCACGAATGAAACAACCGGCCCGGAGATACACGTTCCGTGGCTGCATCTGCTGCGTCGCGACGCCCACCTTGCCACCGCAGCGGCGAGCGTTCCCTCGACCTGCGCACGCCGGCGGTGGCGTGCAACGCGGGCGCTTGTATGCGGCGGATGCCGGCTCGGGACCGATCGCATCGCCGCAGAGCGGCTCCGGCACCGCGGCCGCCGCCAAACCGCATCGCATCGACACGCATCATCACATCGCACCACCGAAATTCATCGACGAGATGCGTGCGCTCTTGCAGCCGCCGACCCTCGCCTGGACGATCGAGAAGTCGATCGAGGACATGGACCGCGCCGGCGTCGCGACCTCGATCACGTCGATCACCACGCCCGGCGTCTGGATCGGCGATCACGAGCAGGGCCGCCGGGTCGCCCGCGAGTGCAACGACTTTGCGGCAAGGCTTGTCGTGGACTATCCGGGCCGCTTCGGCATGTTCGCGGCGCTGCCGCTGCCTGACATCGACGCAAGCCTGCGCGAGATCGAATATGGACTCGATACGCTCAAGGCCGACGGCATCAGCCTGTTCACCAGCTATCGCGACAAGTGGCTCGGCGATCCGGCCTTCGAGCCGGTGATGGCCGAGCTCAACCGCCGCAAGGCGGTGGTCTATACGCATCCAGAGGCGCCGGTCTGCTGCCGCAACCTCATCCCCGGCATCAACGAGGCCGTGATCGAATACGGCACCGACACCGCGCGCGCGATCGCGCGATTGTTGTTCAGCGGCACCGCCAGCCGCTACCCCGACATCCGCTGGATCTTCTCCCATGGCGGCGGCGTGCTGCCGATGCTCTATGAGCGCTTCGTGCGCGCCGGCAATCTGCCGCAGAACAAGCCGCAGGTGCCGAACGGCGTGATGCATGAGCTCCTGCGCTTCTATTACGACGTGGCGCAGATCGCGCATCCGCCCGGCCTCTCCGCGCTCACCAAGATGGTGCCGATCTCGCAGATCTTGTGGGGCACCGACTTCCCGTTCCGCTTTGGGTGGGAATACAACAAGGGCCTGGGAGAATTCGGCTTCAGTGAAACCGATCTGCGCAGGATCGAGCGCGACAACGCGCTGACCCTGCTGCCACGATGGCGGTGAGCGAGGTAGCTGCGCCCCCGCTTCCGCGGGGACGAACGGAAGATGTCCCGGTCGAAGCGTTACGATCGGGCGCGGCGCGCCTTGCGAACCGGCACATCGGCTCCGAAGATCGCCGTGTCGACAGCGCTGGCGGTGTTTTCGATGTGCTGAGACAAGAGCGCACAGGCGCGCTTGGCGTCACGCGCCAGCGTCGCCTCCACGATCTCCTCGTGCTCCTTGCTCAAGCCGCGCCGCGGGATCGGGCGCCGGAGCACGGTGCGGTGGCGATAACGTTGCGACTGGTCGTAAAGCAGCTCGGTGAAGCGCAGCAGCCAGCGCGACGGGCAGCCGGAGATCAATGCCATGTGGAAGGCGCGGTTCGCCCGCTCCCAGCCCATGATCATCTCACGCGTCGCCTCGACCATCGAGGTCTCGACGCGTTCGAGGCTGTGGCGGGCGGCGACCACCCTGCCCTCCCATTCGAGCGTGCCGAGCTCGATCGATTGCCGCAGCGCTTCGATCTCGATGACCTTGCGGGTCGAGGTAATGTCGTCGAACTCGGCGCGGCTCACCGGCGAAACCCAATAGCCGCGCTGGGCCTCGCACTCGACCAGATCGTCGGACACCAGCCGCGACAACGCCTCGCGCAGCGCGCTGGCGCCCATACCGTAGCGCTGGCGCAGATGCTCGATCCGCAGCTTCTCCGACGGCGCCAGCGTGCCGCTGATGATGTCGTCGCGCAGCCGCCGATAGGCGCTTTCAATCTGGCTCCCGGGCGGCGGGTCTTGTGGCGACAGCGTCAGGGTGTGAGCTTTGGTCATCAAGACGGGGCCTCGTTGACAAATCGCTAGAGCAGCATAAAATCGATAATTCGATGTTTCAACGATATATTTTGCGCCGCGCTGAAAGCATGAAAGTATTTTCTGGCGCGCGTGCCTCCGAATACGTTCAAACAGCGGGAGACAGGCCATGAAGAAGCTCGTTCTTGAAACCACCTCGCCGTTCCAAGGCCTGGCCGAGCTGGTCGCCTACGACGAGGGCCTGTTCGCCAAGGAAGGCATCGAGATCGAGTGGGCCGATCGCGACGAGACCGGCATCAAGACCGTCGACACCTCGCTCACCGACGTGAAGGGCGCCGATCCGTTCGGCAGCCACGGCACGCTGCTCGAGCAGGGCAAGGCCGACATGTACAACGCCTGCGAATGGGGCAACTACTGCCGCGCTGGCGCCACCAGCGTCGGGAGCCGGCAGATCGGGCGGCGCGCGATTGTGACCTATGCGGCGATCGTGGTGCGGCCGGACTCAGCCGTCTACACGCCCCAGCAACTGGCCGGCCGCACGGTCGGCGTGCCGTTCTATGCCGGCACGCACTATCTCGCGCTGCATCTGCTCGAAGGATTCCTGCCGCGCGGAGAGATCAATGTGTGCCGGGCGCCGAACGGCTCGCGCAACCGCTTCAACCTGATGATGAAGGGCGAGATCGAGGCCACGACGCTGACCGAGCCCTATATCACGCTGGCCGAGAAGAAGGGTTGCCGCACCATCTGCTCGGCGTTCTATCATGGCACCGAGGTCGCCTCCGATCGGGTCGACGCCGACACCTATCGCGCCTTCAACCGCGCGGTGTGCGAGGCCGTGCGCCGCATCAACGCCAACAAGGGCGCCTATCTGCGCTATTTCATCGACTACCATAAGGCCAAGGACCCCGAGATCGGCACGCTCAAGCCCGAGGATATCCGCGAGGGCCGCATCGTCGTCGTCGATCCGGCGCCGATCCCGGCCGACGAGTTGCAGCGCACGTATGACTGGGTGAAGAGCTGGGGCATGCTTGACGAGACCGAGTCGCCCATGCAACTCGTCAACATGAACGTGCAGACGCGCGCGCACGCGGCGGCCCAATAGGCCGCAACGCAATCGAAAGGGACCGATGGCGCAGGACGAGCCGCAGCGATCGCCGGTCGTCGGCGCCTCGGTTGCCCGCCTGGAAGACGTTCCGCTGGTGACCGGCCGCGGCCTGTTCGCGGCCGACGTCACATTTCCCGACGCGCTGCATATGCGCGTCGTGCGCTCGCCGATCGCGCATGGACGGATCGTCAAGGTCGACACCTCCGCGGCGCGCTCAGCGCCGGGCGTGGTGGCGGTCTGGACCATCGACGACATCGCCGATCTGCCGCCGATCGACTTTCGCGACGACCGCGTCGAGCCGCTCATTCCCTACCGGCAGCCGCTGCTCGCGCGATCGCGCGTGCGCTACGTTGGCGAGCCGGTCGCGGTCGTGTTCGCGGACAATCCCTATCAAGCCGAGGACGCCGCCGAGCAGGTCATGCTCGAGATCGAGGCGCTCGCGCCCGTGCTCTCAACCGGCGGCGCGCCAGGCGAATTCGAGGAGGGCCTCACCACCGAGCCGATGGTAATCGAGAAGGCCTATGGCGATATCGCGGGCGCCTTCCGCGCTGCCCATGCGGTGGTCGCGCTCGATCTGTCGATCGGGCGACACTCGGGCGTGCCGCTGGAGACGCGCGGCGCGATCGCGCGCTACAACGCCGAGCATGATGTTTTGGAGCTGCACGGCGCCGCCAAGGTGCCACACCGCAACCGCGAGCAGATCGCCAAGATATTGTCGCGTCCGCTCGCCTCCGTGCATCTGTTCGAGGGCCATGTCGGCGGCGGTTTTGGCGTACGCGGCGAGCTCTATCCCGACGAGGTGCTCACTTGCGTGGGCGCGCTGCGGCTGCGCCGGCCGATCAAATGGATCGAGGACCGGCACGAGCATTTCGTCGCCACCAACCATTCCCGCCAGCAGCGCCATCAGGTGCGCGCCGCGGTCGACGCCGACGGCCGCATCCTCGGAATCGACGACGTCTTCTTCCACGACCAGGGCGCCTATGTTCGCACCCACGGCGCGCGCGTGCTCGACCTCACCGCCGGGATGCTGCCGGGGCCCTATCGGGTGCCAAGCTATCGCGCGGCGGGGCACTATCGGCTCACCAACAAGACGCCGGCCGCGACCTATCGCTCGCCCGGCCGCTATGAAAGCACGTTCGTGCGCGAGCGGCTCATCGACGCGATCGCGTGGCGCCTCGGCCTCGACCCGATCGAGGTGCGCCGCCGCAACCTGATCGATCAGAGCGAGATGCCGTTCGAGCGGCCGCTGCACACGCTGGGCGACGAGGTCGTGCTCGATTCCGGCGACTATGCGGGCCTGCTCACCAAAGCGCTCAAGCGCTTCGAATGGCCGAAGCTGACCGCGCGCCTTGCCGCGCGCCGCCGCGCCGGCGAAGCGGTCGGCGCAGGTCTCGCGATGTTCGTGGAAAAGAGCGGCCTCGGCCCGCGCGACGCCGTGCGCATCGCAGTCGAGCCGTCAGGCGACATCGAGCTCGTCACCGGCGGCTCCTCACTCGGCCAAGGCTTTGAGACCGTGATGGCGCAGATCTGCGCCGACGCGCTCGGCGTCGACTATCGGCGCGTGCGGGTCGTGCATGGCCAGACCAACCGCATCGAGCAGGGCATCGGCGCGCATGCGACGCGCGCGACCGTGATGACCGGATCGGCGACGCATGTCGCCGCCAACAAGCTGCGCGCGCTCGCGCTGAAAGAGGCCGCGCCGCTGCTGCAGACGCCGCCGGACGCGCTGACGATCGCCGACGGCCGGGTTCGCCGCAAGGACGAGCCGGAGGGACCATCGCTCACGCTTGCCGAATTGGCGCATCGCCTCAATGGCGGGCTCACGGTGGAAGGTGACTTCACCACCGCGCATATGACCTATCCTTACGGTGTCCACATTGCCGTCGTCGCCATCGATCGCGAGACCGGACGCGTTGACGTCGAGCGCTATGCCATCGCCTACGATGTCGGCCGCGCGGTCAATCCCAAGCTGGTCGAAGGCCAGCTGGTCGGCGGCCTGGCGCAAGGGCTCGGCGGCGCGCTGTCGGAAGAGTTCGTCTATGACGACCGCGGCGAGCCGCTCTCGACCACGTTTGCGGACTATCTGGTGCTCACCGCACACGAAGTGCCCGCGGTCGACGTACTGCTCACCGAGGATGCGCCCGCGCCCGGCAACCCGCTCGGCCTCAAGGGCGCCGGCGAAGGCGGCGTCAACGCGGTCGGCGCCGCGATCGCGGCCGCGATCGACGACGCCATCGGGCGACCGGGCGCGGTCACGCAGCTGCCGGT
>Ga0209488_10003342_pt1 | contig 12891 bp, 10 predicted proteins | sample Rivendell_Oct201_8_FD_188349 | JGI IMG/M metagenome (GOLD analysis project Ga0209488, IMG submission 188349) | Vadose zone soil microbial communities from the Eel River Critical Zone Observatory, Northern California, USA -... | ecosystem: Environmental > Terrestrial > Soil > Vadose zone >...
GAACAGGGCGATGGGCGCAACGGCGTCGTAGTCGAGCGGCGAGACGAACGGCTCGACGATCGCGCCGGCGCCGGCGAGCAGTCGCCCGGCAGCTTCCACCGCGTTGCGCACCTCCGCTTCAGGCTTGGGTCCAAAGCCCATGTCGGTAAGGATGCCGATCTTCAGTCCCTTGACATCCCGACCGAGCCTTTCGTGATATCGCACGCCATCCGCCGGAAAGCTCCAGGTGTCACGTTCGTCCTGCCGGGCCAACACCGTCAGCAGGCGGCCGATATCGTCGACGCTGCGCCCCATGGGTCCGGCCATGCGCATGGTATCGGCCGGAAGGTGAGGCACGCGCCCATGGGTGGGCTTCAGCGATGCGAGACCGCAATGGGCGGCTGGCAGCCGAACCGAGCCGGCAATGTCCGTTCCGACTGAAACGAATCCGGCACCCGCGGCGACCGAGGCGCCGGCCCCCGCCGATGATCCGCCGGTATTCCAGGCCAGCCCCCATGGATTGCGGGTGATGCCGTGCAGGGAACTGATGCCGGACGCCATCAGGCCGCAATCCGGCATGGTCGTCTTGGCAAAAATCACCGCACCGGCCTCGCGAAGGGCAATGACCGGCGGTGAATCGTAGTTCGACGGCGGCAGTGAGCGGTTTGCGCCGATACCGTGGAAATAGGGCCAGCCGACCATGGCGACGCTGTCCTTGACCGTCATGGGTACGCCATCAAGCGGCCCTAGCGCCGCCTTGGCCTTCCACCGCGCTTCCGACCGTCGCGCGCTCGCCATGGCTTGTTCGGGGCGAAAGCAGAACAGGGCGTTGATCGAGCCGTTCACGGCTTCGGAGTGTGTGATGACGTCCTTCACGACCTCGACCGGCGAAAGGCTTCGCGATGCGTAAGCGTCAGCCAACCCGGCAAGGCTCATTCCGATCAGTTTTTGGGCAGACATGTGTCCTCCGTGGAATCCGGACATCTCTCCGGACCATCAGGTCGGATAGCGAATATAACCCGTGCAGGGGTAGGCCATCCGTTCCAACGGCACGATTTGGTAGAGCGCGAGGCATCCCTTTTGCATCCTTCTTGATCAAACTGCGGCAGATGCCGGTCGGCTCGGCCGGCCCAATATCTTGAGAGACACGTAGCTATGACTGAATCAGCAGTGGAAGTGGCCGCACTCCGGGACCGCATTGATTCGCTTCCTGGCTGGGGCGCGGCAGACATCGCGATCGAACCCGCAATCCCCATTCTGGCGTCACCAAGCTGGCGAGGCGTCGACGGCTTCCCCTGGCGCGCCATCAAGAAGTCGAATGGCGAAAGCATTTTCATCAAGGTGATGGATCGCGACGCCGAGCTTTATGTCGACATACCCTGTGCCTTCGAGGCAGCGCAGCGTGCATCCGATCTTGGTATCGGTCCCAGGGTAATGCTGGCCGACATCCAAGCGGGCATTCTCATCATGGAAGACCTGAACCACGGCTGGCGCGTGGGTACGCTCGAGCGGATGCTCGAGCCGAAGGTCGTGGATGCCGTAATTGCAGCGCGCCGCCTGTTCCAGGCGGGAAAGCCGTTGCCGAGGCGAAAGAGTGTCTTTGACGAGATCGAGCAGTTTTATGCCGCCGTGGTGTCGGCAAAGGCCCAGATTCCGGTCGATGCCGAATGGCTGGTCGAGGAATTGCGATTTGCAGCCGCGGCTTTTCAAGGTCTCGACGTCGCTGCCGTACCGATCCATGGCGACGGCAACGTGTCGAACATTCTGATCAGCGACGCGGGCGAAGTGCGCCTGATCGATTGGGATCGCGCCACCACGGCTGATCCGTTGGAAGACCTCGGCAGCTTCCTGGTTGAAGCATTCGCCCAGCAGCCCGAGGCTCGCGATGCCTTTGTCCGCAACGCCGGAGCGTTCGATGAGGCGGCGTTCAACCGCGCCCGTATCTATGGCGTGGCGGACGATCTGCGATGGGGGCTGATCGGAGCGCTTCTTGCCGCCAAGTCGTCGCGCAATACGCTCGAGTTCTACAAATTTGCCAGTTGGCGCTTCCTGCGTTGCAGTATGGCGGTCCGCGAGCCGCGCTTTGGCGAGGCGCTTAGGAGGATTGCATGACGGTTCGCAGAAAGCTCGGTGAGGCCACAACCGTCCACGAGCGCAATGTCGAGAGTGCAATTGGACGAGTGCCGCAATGGCGCGGCAAGGAGGCAGCCTATACCCCGCTTGTCGGCGGATTGATGAATCAGAACTGGCTGGTCGAGATTGCCGGCGATCCGCGCCGCTATTTCATCAAAGTGCCCGGTGAGGGCTCGGAGATGTTCATCGACCGGGTGGCCGCGAACGAAGCGGCACGCAATGCCCACGCCATGGGCATCGCGCCGGAAGTGATCTTCTTCGACGCGCAGGATGGACTCGAGGTGAGTGAATTCCTCGAAGGCTATCGGGCCTGCACCAACGGGGATTTCGGCGACTCCACGATCCAGTCCAACGTTCTCAGCCTCTATCGTCGCCTGCATGCCGGGCCGAAGCTGAGCCTGACCAAGACGATCTTCGAGATGATCGAGGAGCATGTTGAGCAAGGCCGTGAGTTGGGCTCGCATTTTCCGCATGACATGTCTTGGATCATGCATCGCTACGGCCAGGCGAAGGCCGCATTCACGGCATCCGGCCTCGATCTCGTACCCTGCTTCAATGACCCGATGCCCGGAAATTTCCTCATTGGCGCGGAGTCGGGCGCCAAGCCGATGCGGCTGATCGACTACGAGTTCGCCTCCAACAACGAGCGGAGCTATGAACTCGGCGTGTTGTTCGCCGAGATGTTTTTCGACGAACGGCTGACGGAAGGCTTGATCGAGCAATATCTGGGGGCGGTGCGTCCCGAGATGGTCGCGCGGGTCATCGTCAACCGTGCGCTGGCGGACATCAAATGGGCATTCTGGGCGGTCGTCAATCGCAAGCTGAAAGACTGGGATTTCGACTATCAGAAATACGGCGAATGGAAATACATGCGGGCGCGCGACGTGATGTATGATCCCCGCTGGGAGACTTGGTTGCGGATGATCTGAATCGTTCTCGTTCAGCCAAACTCCGATTATTGCTTGAGGATTGCGAGCGCCTGCCGGAGCAGCGTCTCGTTGGCGGCCGCGACCACCCGTCCGTCGGAATGGCGGGTGAGCGGCTGGCCCTCCCAATCGCGTATCACGCCGCCGGCGCCCTCGATCACCGGCACCAGTGCCATGAAATCGAACGACTTGAGCGACGACTCGACAACAAGATCGCAATGCCCCGAGGCCAAAAGACCATATTGATAGCAATCGCCGCCAAATCGTCTGAACATGGCCTTGCGGCTGAGCGCATCGTAGCGCGCCCAATCCTCGGGCGAAAAGAAATCCGGCGACGACGTGTAAATCTGCGCCTCTTCCAGATTGACGGCGCGGCTCACCCTGGCCGGCGCCTCGTTGAACGTCGTGCCGCTCGGGGTGCCATACCATCGTTCCGCCAGAGCCGGCATGTCGATCATTCCCGCGATGACGGTTCGATTCTTTTCTTCCGCGAGAGCGATCAACGTCCCGAACAGCGGCATTCCTGAAATGAAGCTCTTGGTCCCATCGATCGGGTCGATATACCAGGTATAGCGATCGCCCGGCGTTGATCCTGTTTCCTCGCCGAGGATGCCGTGCTCGGGGAATCGGGCGGAAATCAATCGCCGCAATTCCTGTTCGATGGCGCGGTCCGCGATGGTGACCGGCGACAGATCCTGTTTGCGCTCGAAGTCGATGTCGGACCTGAAGTACGTCAATGCAATCTGGCCGGCTGCATCGGCAAGGTCTTGGAAAAACGAAGCCAACTCGTTCTCGGACAACCTGTCTTGAATATCGTCCAATGATCGCTCCGGAGAGGAAGCGCGACCGCGATGGGCAGCGATAGGCGTGGCGCAGGGGAACGGTTTCTATACGGTTTCGTGAAGCGGACGCCGTTCCCAATAGGGGGAGGCAAGCCTGCCGCGGGAGGGAGACGGCACTCGGGGCGCAAGAAGGCCTTTCGGAGGCGCGGGCCGCGGATCCGTGTTTGGAGGAGGGGAGGCGTTGTGCGTCTGACGAACGTCACGTGGCGCAACCTTGAAATGACGGCTGAAACATCGCGAGAAGTGCGAGACATTCTTGAAACCTACCTCATAGGCGACCTCTGAAACCGTTCGGTGGCGTTTCGGGTCGGCAACGAGAATCTCGTAAGCGCGTTGCAGGCGTTTGGTCTGGACGAACTGACTGACCGTCGTCTCATTATCGTTGAACAGGCTGTAGAGATAACTCAGGGAAATCCGGCTGCTTGCAGCGATCTTTTTCGGTGAGAGCGACTGGTCGCTCAGATGGCTTTCGATGAAGTCGACGATTCTGCGGCGCAGATGGTAGCGTGCGTTGCGAACGTCGGTTGCCGCGCCCCTGTCTTCCGAACCGATCGTCAGCGCAACAAAGCTGATGATTTCGGTCGCGAGCGCCTGGGGATTGGGCGGCGGAGAATTGATGAACAGTTCCGCGACGCTTTTGATCATGCCCACAAGCAGGCGCGTCATCTGCTCGTTCGGCTTGAAGCGCCGGCTGACATGGTCTTCGATCGAGACGAGCCGTCCGCGCAATTCCGCCGCGGGAATGCGCATCATGAGCAGGCGCGCATTCTTGTCCGACGAGAGTTCGTAGAAGGCGAGTTCGCTGAGCAGAACGTACTCGCCGGGTCTTGCGAAACCGGTACGCGCGTCCTGGCTGAATGCGACGCTTCCGGCCAGCGGAAAGGCCAGCACGTAGGAAGCATCATGCACGTTGCTCACGCGCTTCCAGTAGCGGGCGAAGGACCGATCCGGCCGGATGAATTCGAGGTCAAGGCGGCCGATCCGGGCCTGCTGCGACGCAAGGCCTTCGGCTTCGTCGTCGAGGGCGGTGCGCTCGTCGCGTGGAAGAAGAGATATCAGGCGTGCCATGGCTTGGCCTTTCTCAGCGTTGGGCAACGATAGTTTCCGTCCCGGCTTCACGGAGGGCGGCTGCCAGCGCTCCTTCCGGTTGCCGATCGGTCACGAGGCGGTCGATATCCGTCCAATGCGCGAATACCGTCAGCGCGCGCTGGTCGAACTTGGTATGGTCGGCGACGATGATGGCTTCCGCCGCCCGCTTCACCATCGCGCCATAAATGGCTCCAGCCTCGTCATCGGCATCGTTGATTCCGCGGGCGCTGATACCTGTCGCGCCGACGATCGCGCGGTTGGCTTCATAGCTATTGATGCTGGCAATCGTCTGGGTGCCGAATACATAGCCTTCCGTCGGGTGATACCGCCCGGGACAGCACAGCACGCGGATCGATGAATTCAGCCCCAGCGCGGCGGCGATCGCGAAGTCGTGCGTGATCACCGTGATATCGTGGGCGCGGGATGCCAATCGTCGCGCGACATGGAATGTCGTTGCGCCGGCGGCCAGCATCAGAACTTCGTTAGGTAGGATGAGATCGGCAATGGCGGCGCCGATTGCCTCCCGTTCGGCGATCATGATCGCCTTGCGATCGGTGAGGGTGGGCTCAAGCGCGAAGGGGCGGGAAGCGCCGCCATAGGTGCGGTTGATGAGCTTTTGCTCCTGGAGCTCCATCAGGTCGCGTCGGATCGTTTCACCGGAGACGCCAAGCACGGCCGCGAGTTCCGAGGCCCGCAAGGTCGGAGCTGCCGCCAATTGCGAAATGATGTGCTTGTGACGCGCAAGCTTTGAAAGGCGATCGCCTTCCGGTTTTCGCGGTCTCTTGTCGGTCGCAGAGCCGTCGGTTGCTTGTAACCGCTCGCTCGTCATCGAGGTGTCCTTGCAGCCGCGTCGGTCGCCACAGAATCGGGCGACGCGAGGGGCTGTCTCTCGGAAAATCCTTTCTCAATCAATGTTGGATGTCCACAACAACTATGTGGCAGATTCCCCAAATTTTGGGCGGCGGATTGCCTGCCCTCTGCGCAGATGACCCCGCCTCCCGTATAATCGTTTGATTCTATGAACAATTTCTATACCGTCCTGCGGCGTATGACTGACGCTCCGATGTTTCGTGACTGTCAGCCGCTTTAATATTGTGGAGAGAACCACACTATTCCAAGCTGTTGGTTGGGAGCCGCCGCGGCGTGATCGCTGCAGGCGCCACTGATATCCGCCGGCGCCGGTCAGGGAGGGCGCGCGATGCAAGAGGAAAAGGGAATCCTGGCGCTGAACGCCTTCGACCCGAGCCACGCGTGCGCGATGGACGCTGGCCTTCGGGACGCCGTCCGGCGCCGCCTGCGGTCGTTCGGTTCGGTTTCGGTGCTGTTCTATCAGCAGCCGCTGCGGATGGAGCGCGCCGAAGGTGTCTGGATGTTTGACGCCGAAGGCCGGCGTTATCTTGATCTTTACAACAATGTCCCCTCAGTCGGGCATTCGCATCCGCGCGTCGTTGAAGCCATTCGGCGTCAGGTCGGTTTGCTGAATACCCACACGCGCTATCTCAGCGACGTCGTCGATGGCTATGCGGAGCGTCTGCTCGCGACGTTCCCGCCTGATATCGATCATCTGGTCCTGACCTGTACCGGCAGCGAAGCGAATGACCTCGCGCTGCGGATGGCGAAGGTGGCGACCGGCCGCGCCGGCTTCGTCGTCACGGAATCGGCTTATCACGGCAACACCGCCGCGGTGACCGATGTGTCGCCGTCATCCCGCCCGGGGCAGCCTTTGCCTCCCCACGTTCGTACCGTTCCTGCGCCGGAAACGTTTCGCGCCCCCGCCGGTGATCTCGGCAAACGCTTTGCCGAGAGTGTTGGCAGGGCCATCGCAGACCTCGAGCAAAGCGGCTTCGGTTTTGCGGGGCTGATGGTCGATACGATCTTTTCAAGCGATGGGGTCTATGCCGATCCACCTGGCTTTCTCGCGCCCGCCGTCAAACTCGTGCATGAACGCCAGGGCCTGTTCATTGCCGACGAGGTCCAGCCGGGTTTCGGACGAACCGGAGCCGCGCTGTGGGGTTTTGCCCGGCATGGTGTCGTGCCTGACATCGTCACCATGGGAAAGCCCATGGGCAACGGCTTCCCGATGGGCGGTGTCGCGACGAGCGCGGCGCTGCTCGACCGGTTCGCGGCGGAGACGAAATATTTCAACACGTTCGGAGGCAACCCCGTGGCTGCGGCGGCCGGGCTCGCGGTGCTCGATGTGATCGGCGACGAGGGGCTGATAGAAAATGCGCAGAAGATCGGCGATTACGTCATGAGCGGGCTTCGCGAGATCGGCAATCGCCACATCCAGATCGGTGATGTACGCGGCACCGGGTTATTCATCGGGCTCGAAGTCGTCCGTGATCGCGACGCCAAGGCGCCGGCACCGGAGATCGCGAGCCAGCTCATTAACCGGCTGCGTCATCGAGGCATTCTCATCGGCGCAGCCGGTCCCTGCGGCAATACGCTGAAGATCCGTCCCCCGCTTTGCTTCACCAAGGACAATGCGGACATGTTCATCGCCGCCTGCGACGAGGTTCTGCGCGAGATTTGTCCAGCCTGACCGACGACGTCATTTTCGATGACGATCCTGCAAAGCGAGACTGTGCCCGTCCAGCCTAAAGAGACCCGGAACCGATGGATTCGAGAAGTGTAAAAACCGCCGCAGATGCCCGTTCACTGGTGGAGGCGCGCGGCCTGTCCCACGTCAAGCTGGGCGTGGTCGACCTCGACGGCGTCATTCGCGGAAAGTACATGGCGCGCGACAAATTCTTCGACGCGCTGGAGCAGGGTTTCAAATTCTGCGACGTGATCTTTGGCTGGGACTCTGCCGACCAGCTCTACGACAGATCCACATTCACCGGATGGCACACGGCGTTTCCCGACGCGACGGCACGCATCGATCCGGCTAGCTGCCGTGATGTGCCGACGGAAGAAAACATGCTGTTCTTCCTGGGCGAGTTCGATGGCGCGGCTGCCGAGCTCTGCCCGCGCCGGCTGCTTCGACGCGTCGTGGGTCGTGCCGCGACGATGGGCCTTGTCGCCACGGTCGCGGCTGAATTCGAATTCTTCGTGTTCGACGAAACGCCCCACAGCATCAGGGAAAAAGGCTACCGCGACCTGAAGAATCTAACGCCCGGCTGGTTTGGCTACTCGATGCTGCGAACATCCGTCGAGTCGGACTTTCATTTGGCGTTGCTGAAGCTCAGCGACGACATGGATATGCCGCTCGAAGGGCTTCACACCGAAACCGGGCCGGGCGTTCTGGAAGCCGCTATTCAATATACCGATGCGCTCGGAGCGGCCGACCGTGCTGTGATCTTCAAGACGTTCGCCAAGGTCTGGGCGCAGCGCCGGGGCAAGATGATGACCTTCATGGCCAAATGGTCGAATGCCTATCCGGGGCAATCGGGACATCTGCACGTTTCGCTGCGCAATGCCGAGGGCAAGCCGGTGTTTCATGAAGACGGACGGCCGGGCAACATGTCCGATACCATGCGCTGGTTCGTCGGCGGCCAGCAGGCGTTGATGCCCGAATTGCTGGCGATGGTTGCCTCCACGGTGAACAGCTACTCGCGCCTGATCCCGGGGTTCTGGGCGCCGACCGACGCAACTTGGGGAATCGAAAACCGGACATGCGCGCTGCGCGTCATTCCCGGTTCCCCATCAAGCCAGCGCGTCGAGTATCGGATCGCGGCGGCCGACATCAATCCGTATGTCGCGATCGCCGCAGCGCTTGGTTCTGGCCTCTGGGGAATCGAAAACAGGATCGAACCCAGTGAACCCGTCACGGGCAATGCCTATGACATGACGCATCCGGCGGCGGGCGCGCTGCCGCGCACGCTGTCGGAGGCCGCGGACAGGCTTGTCGCCTCGTCGGCCGCCCGCAATCTGTTCGGCGATGTCTTCGTCGATCACTATGCTATGACCCGCCACTGGGAGGAGCGTGAATTTCGCAAGACGATCACCGACTGGGAACTCGCCCGGTATTTCGAAATCATCTGAAGCCGGCGTCTTCGCCTCAAACCGAGTGAAATCATCGTGAGCGATATTGTATGCATCTCGCTGCGACTATGTCGATCCTTCGCTGGCCTGGACCGAAATCATTTCACCTTCGCATCGAACACTGAGAGCACGACATGGCAGTTCAGATTACCGGGGCCTGGAATTTTCCCACACGCGTCATCGCTGGCGCCGGACGCATTGCCGAGCTTCCCGAGGCATGCCGGACGTACGGCATCACGAGGCCGTTGCTGGTGACCGATAGGGGCCTTGCGCAGACCGACCTGATAGCGGGCATTGTCCGACGCGTTCGCGATGCCGGAATTCCGATCAGCGTCTTCTCGGACGTGAAGGCTAATCCGACCGAATCGAACCTGTATGCCGGTGTCGCCGCCTTCAAGGCAGGCGGCCATGTCGGCGTCATTGCGGTCGGCGGCGGATCCGCGCTGGACATTGGCAAATGCGTGGCGTTCATGGTGGCGCAGTCCCGGCCGGTGTGGGATTTCGAGGACGTCGGCGATTGGTGGACCCGTGCCAACACCGATGGCGTCGCTCCCATCATCGCGGTGCCGACGACGGCCGGAACGGGCTCCGAGGTCGGCCGCGCGGGTGTGATTACCCGCGAGGATACCCATGAGAAGAAGATCATCTTCCATCCCTTGATGATGCCCAAGATTGCCATCGAAGATCCTGAACTGGCCGTCGGGCTTCCGCCGTTCATGACGATGGCGACCGGAATGGACGCGCTCGCCCACTGCTTTGAAGCCTATTGCGTGCACGCCTTTCATCCGCTCGCCGACGGCGTGGCGCTCGAAGGAATCAAGATTATCGACATGTATTTGCCGCGCGCGGTCGAGAATGGTCGGGACCTCGAGGCTCGCGCCTATATGTTTGCCGCAGCTTCAATGGGGGCGACGGCATTTCAGAAGGGCCTGGGCGCGATCCACTCGATCTCCCATCCCGTCGGGGCGCGCTACGATACCCATCACGGCCTCACCAACGGCGTGGTGTTTCCCTACGTTCTCGCTTGCAACAGAACGGCGATCGCTGACAAGATCCCGCACATCGCCCGCGCGCTCGATCTGCCGGGGCGCGATTTCGACGCGGTTCTCTCCTGGATACTCGCATTCCGGAGCAAACTTGGTGTGCCGCATACGTTGGCGGAGTTGGGCGTCAAGGAAACGGATGCCGGGAGGATCGCGGCCGATGCGGTGATGGATCCCACCGCAGGCGCCAATCCGCGGCAATTGACCGAGCCGGAGTTCGAGCAGCTTACGCTTGCGGCTATCCGCGGCGATCTGGGAGGCTAGGCTGGTGCTGCGGCTGCTTGTTGTTGAGGGTAACACACCGGCCGGTCGGCGCCGTATCGCCGAATCTGCCGGCGCGACGCCGGCGGAGAGCTATTCAGCCGTGCTGCGCGCGCTTGCCCCGGATGCAATCGTCGACGTCTGCACGCCGGCAGACGGCGACGGGACGACTCCGCAGCCGCTGGACTCCTACGACGGTGTGGCGATTACAGGCTCATCGCTCAATATCTACCAGCGCGAAATCGAGTCATTCCGGCAGATCGATCTTGTTCGCGAGGTGTTTGCGCGCGGTATTCCGATGTTCGGCTCGTGCTGGGGCTTGCAGCTTGCAACCGTGGCGGCTGGCGGGGAAGTTGGATTAAACCCGGCCGGAAGGGAGGTCGCCTTCGCGCGCAAGATCGCACTGACCCCTGCCGGTCGTGATCATCCCATGCATGCGAAGCGCGACGCCGTGTTCGATGCACCGGCCATTCACAGCGACATCGTGACCCGGCTTCCCCAGGGTTCGATCGTCACCGCGCACAATGCGATGACCGAGGTTCAGGCCGTTGAGATACGGCTTGGCCGTGGCGTGTTCTGGGGCGTGCAGTACCATCCCGAATATGGGCTGCACGACATCGCCGCCGTGATCAGGCGATATGGGCAGACCCTGGTGACCGAAGGCTTTTTCGCCGACCTGACCGAACTGGAACGTTATGCGGCCGATCTGTCGATTCTCGCAGCAAACGAGCAGCGCCGCGACATCGCCTGGCGGCTTGGGTTCGGTGACGACATCATGAAGGAAAGCGTGCGACAGACCGAATTGTCGAACTGGATCGCGTCTCTGGTGCGGACATGACCGAATTGCACGATCTCATCGCGACCTTTGCGGCGATCGGCTCGACCGGAGACGGCGGGGTCTGCCGGCTGACGGCAACGCCGCTCGACAAGGAGGCGCGGGATCTTTTCCTTCGCGAGATCAGCCGTCGCGGACTTCTTCCAAGGATCGACCCGATCGGAAACATGTTCGGTGTTGCGGTACTGGCGCCCGCATCGAAGGATGTCGTGATCGCCGGCTCTCACCTCGATTCCCAGTCGACGGGCGGCCGCTACGATGGCTGCTACGGGGTGCTTGCGGGACTCCTCGCGGTGCAGGCGGTGCGGGATCGCACCGTTGCCAACCCCGGCAAGGCGCGGCGCAACCTCGCTGTTGCGAATTGGACCAATGAGGAGGGCGCGCGTTTCCAGCCAAGCCTGACGGGCAGCTCGGTATTCGCCGGGAGCTTGCCGCTGGAACAGGCCTACGCGTGCAAGGACGGTGACGGCGTTACGCTTGGCGATGCGCTCGCCGCGATCGGCTATCGCGGCGCGGCCGCGCTGGAATTCCAGCCGGCACGCTATGTCGAGCTTCATGTGGAACAGGGTGATCTGCTGGAACGTGCGGCTGCCGATATTGCGGCTGTCTCGGGAGCCTGGATGACGCGAAAGCTGTCGGTGGTGTTCGAAGGCGAAGTCTCGCACACGGGTCCGACGCCGATGGGCAGGCGTCGCGACGCCCTGCGTGCGGCGGCGCGCGCCATCGAAGCGCTTTACAGCGAAGTCGAGCGCGCAAATGCGGGCGCCCATGCCGCTGCCGCGCGTATCAGCGTTTTCCCGAACTCGCCCAACGTGGTCGCGGGCCGGGTTCGAGTCTGGTTTGAGGTCCGGCACGACGATGAAGCGGTGGTGCTTGCGATCAGCGGTCGTTTTCTGGAGCGAATCGAGAGGGAGGCGGGGGCAATCGGCGTCCAGACCTCGATCGCCGCCGATGAACAAAGGGCTGCACCCATGCTCGATCCGGCCGGCGCCGATCTTGTTCGCAGCGTCGCCAGCGATCTCGGAATGAAAATGTTGGCGCTAAAGACCGTTACGGGACACGACGCATTGGCGATCCAGAAGCGTATTCCGTCGTCTTTGATTTTTGTCCCAAGTCAGGGCGGACTGAGCCACAATCCGCGCGAGTTCACCGCACCGGAGGCCCTCGATAAGGGTTACAAGGTTCTGGTGGAAACGTTGTGGCGCATGGTTACAGCAGAAGGCTGACCCGCACGGCGGCGAGAGAGGCCGCTTGAGTTTTGGTGACATGCATTTTGGCTCTATTGGCGCAAAGCGACCGCTTCTTTCCGACGGATAGGAAAGGGCGCAACGGTCAATAGTCAGGGCCGTTGGTATTATGCCGCTCCTCTCAAAAGCCGGCATCGAGTCGGAGTTTCACTGATTTGGGAATCGCTAATGAGTCACAGTTTCGGGCCGTTGGTGTAAGTGAGTCATGGCGCTGCTGGTCGACCCAAGCAATCCCGGCGTTGCCGAGATCACAACGAACCAGATGCTGGTGGGGCGGCCCGCACGCTGGGACTGGAGTTTGCATGTGCTGAATGCCTCTACCGTTCTGCGCACGAGAGCTCGCGAGCGGTGCGATTAGCCCCTCCGCAGGCATGCGATCGTTTCGGCCAGTTCGACGGCGAAAAGGGACAGCATGATGCCCACCATCGGCACTGCGGGAACCAGATATCGCCAGACGTCGAGGGTGTGGACGCCGGCGGCGGTCACGATCGAAGCCGCCCACATCACGATCACGATACCTGCGCGCGTCAAGAACCCGGGGCGCCGACGCCG
>Ga0209488_10003343_pt1 | contig 12890 bp, 9 predicted proteins | sample Rivendell_Oct201_8_FD_188349 | JGI IMG/M metagenome (GOLD analysis project Ga0209488, IMG submission 188349) | Vadose zone soil microbial communities from the Eel River Critical Zone Observatory, Northern California, USA -... | ecosystem: Environmental > Terrestrial > Soil > Vadose zone >...
ACTTCGGCACGTGCAGCCTGAAGCAGGTCAGTGAGTGCGCAAAGGCGTTCCCGTCCCAGGTGACGCAACTGCTTGCGATGGCCCTCCTGCACCGGCTCATCGAGTCGACCTAGGACCTTGAGACCCTCCGGCGTGATGCGCGCCATCACCATCCGCCGGTCTTTGGTTTCGCGGCAGCGGGAGATCAAAGCGCGCTTTTCCAGCCGGTCGAGCAGCCGGGTGATGTCCGGATCCCGTGTAATCATGCGGCTGGCAATCTCCCCGCAGGGGAGTCCGTCACGCGACCCGCGCAGAATTCGCAGTACGTTGTATTGGGTTGACGAGAGTTCCTCCGCCTTCAGCACCCCGACTAGTCCCCGGGACAGCATGTCCGTGGTACGCGCCAACTCCAGGAACGCTGCCTCCTCAGGACAGCCGGCCCGTCGGCGCTTCGTCTCTTGGATTCGTTCCTTCATCACCCAAAACTATATTATCCGTTATAACGACTATTGTCAAGACGATATATCAGAGATCGAATTCTCCCCATAGGCCTACTCAGTCTTCGCCTCTTGCGGTATCACTCTCAGCTCCAATTTATCCGTATGCCGCAGCACGGTCAGCGAGCAACTCATTTCTACTCGAACGTCCGTCAATACACGGTGCAGATCATCCACGCCGGCGATCGGATGGCCTTCCAGCGCCACAATCACATCGCCCTCACGCAAGCCTGCCCGCCGCGCCGGACTCCCGCTTTCGACCGACAGTACCACCACTCCCGTCTCCTTCGGCAGGTCGTAGAACCGCACAATGCGGCGATGCACAGGCACAGTCTGCGCCGAGACACCGATATAGCTGCGCCGGATGCGCCCATCGCGCAACAAGCGGCTAGCCACGAACTTCGCAGTGTTGATCCCAATGGCAAAGCAAATTCCTTGCGCAGGCAGGATGGTTGCCGTGTTTACTCCGACCACTCGTCCCGCGGAATCGACCAGCGGGCCCCCGGAGTTTCCTGGATTGAGCGAGGCATCGGTTTGCACGACGTCGTCGATCAGTCGCCCGGAATAAGACCGCAGGGAACGTCCCAGGGCGCTCACCACGCCTGCGGTCACAGTCGACTGAAACCCGTACGGATTGCCGATCGCAACCACCAGTTGTCCGACGCGAAGCTGCTGCGAGTCGCCGAGCGCGGCCGCCGTTAAGCCCGGCTCATCGACACGTATCACTGCCAGGTCGCTCGCCGGATCGTCTCCAATCGGGCTGGCCGGCATGCGGCGGCCATCGGAGGTCGAAACCTCGATGCGGCTGGCACCATGCACCACGTGACTGTTGGTGAGGATCAGCCCGTCCGGAGTAAAGATGAATCCCGACCCACCACCCCGCCGTTCGCGTGGTTCTCCGGAACGGCCGCGACCGCTGGTTTGCTGATGCACTTCAATGTTGACGACCGACGGTGCCACACGCCGCACCGCTCCAGTGACCGCGCGCGAATATGCGTCGAGCAGGGAATCATCGCCGAAGCCGGCGTCCGGCGCAATTGCCGACTCCGCCTGGGGATTATCCTGCCACGCGCCTGAACCGGATATTCCAGACAAAGGCGTCGCCTTCTGCGACCCGGCAAAGACACTTTCAGCAGTTTCTTCCAAACCCATACTGGATAGATGCCGGTCGATCTGTTCGGATTCAGTGCCGACCTCAGATCTGCGATCACTCCGCAGCCAAAGTTTGACCCGAGCGAAGCCGCGAAGCGGCACAAGACTGTAGCCCACGGGGCAAGCCGTGGGAAAGCTGGACAGATGAGGGAGCAGCCCCAACGGGGCGAAAGAATGGCCACTTTATTTGCCAGGGAAAAAATCTGCGAAAAAACCGGGACCAAGAATCGGTCCCGGCGTTTAGTTGGCTGGTTGCCCGGATAAATTGAGGCGTTTACGCGGCGTGAGCGAAGCGGGAGCCGCGTGCCGAAATCCTGAGCCGTGTCCTTTTGCGGCGAAGGATCTCTACTCCCGTGACTCTTACGCGTTCGAATCCTACGCGCTTCTTCGCGGCCGTATCGTCAAATCCCGCACCTGCATCAGGATGCTCGACATCTGCATCCCGTTCAGCTGCGAAACAAACGGCAGAATCTCCGCCACAAACTGGTCTTTGATCAAATCGCTGATTTCGTCCTGACGGCTGGTTTCTCCGCCGCTGAGCAGTTCAGGCACGCTGACCTCCAGTGCTCGCGCCAGCCGCTCCAAGGAAAACAGCGTAGGCGTAGCTTTTTCGTTTTCGATCTTCGAAACATAGGTCCGCGGTACGGACATACGTCCCGCCAGTTGCCGCTGGCTGAGCCCACTCCGCAGGCGCAATGAGCGGATGGATGTGGCCAGGTTCAGATGTCCACGGCCGTGACCGGGCATGGGCATCATCACTGGGATTGGGGCCACCTGTACCGGTTCCGGTTCTTCCTCGTCCAGGCAAGCGTGGCAACGGCGGCAGTTATTGTTTTGGGTGCGGAACTGGACCAACAGGCAGTGATCGCAACGAACGACTTCCCGTGAATCTACCGGGGCAAGAGTCGTAGCCATCGGGTTGTGGGAGTGCCAGAGCTAGCTACTCCTGGAACCAATTTTTGGGGGAGAGGTTCCGACTGCACGCTCAATCTGCGGGAATCACCCTGTGGATGTCAAGATTAAAATACATACAGACGACAAATCGTCTTGATGCATAGCGCCGTTATACTGCGAAAATCCGAAGGAGACAGCCCAAGACCATGATTGATCGCGAATCCGCATGGTGTTTACTAACTGAATTCACCCAGTCAGAAAGTTTGCGCAAGCATGCGCTCGCTGTTGAAGCTTGCATGCGCGCCTGTGCCCGTAAGTACGGTTCGTATCACGGCACGCCTTCAGGCATGCCGCAAGCGCCCACAGAATCAACCGCGGCTTCAGCCGCTGAGGGCCCGAACTCCGTCGACGAAGATCTCTGGGGCATCGTAGGCCTGATTCACGACTTCGATTACGAGAAGTACCCGAGCCTGGACGACCATCCGTACAAGGGAAACGAAATCTTGAGGCAGCGGGGATGGCCCGAGGTCATTGCTCGTGCTGTGATGTCGCATGCCGAGTACACAGGCTTCACCCGGGACACGCCGCTGGAGAAGGCTCTCTTCGCCTGCGACGAACTCGCCGGATTCATTACCGCTGTCGCGCTGATCAAGCCGAGCAAGTCGCTGGCCGAGGTGGACGTGAAGTCAGTGCGGAAAAGAATGAAAGACAAAGCCTTCGCCCGCAAGGTCAACCGCGACGACATCGTAAACGGAGCGGCGCAGTTGGGCGTGGACTTGGATGAGCATATCTCGGTTTGCATCGAGGCGATGAAGGGGATAGCGGGAGAGTTGGGGTTAGATGGCAGCGCGGCAAAACCAGCCTGATCAGTTTCCTGCATGATTTTCCATCAGAAGCGGAATAGGTACGAGACTTTCACGAAGAACTGGCGGCTGTCATTGATGAAATCGTTCCGCGTGGTGAGCAGGCCGGTCGGAGTCGGAAGCAGGCGGCGGTCCAGGTTCTGCAGGTTGCTGTTGTATCCGACATAAATCGCCGTGCCGGGATGCACGAGGTAGGTAATGAGGAAGTCGGCGTTGAAGTTCTTGGTCGGCGAGAGCGCACTAATGACCGGGTTCGAAAGCACGGAGGTGTATTGCAAAATGACGCGCGCCGACAGTTCCCGGGTGAACTGCCAGTTCCACTTGCTGCGCACGATGTGGTTGGTCACGGCGGTCAGGTGCGTATCGCGCTCGCGGAGGTGCTCAATCAGGTAGTCGTTGTCAATGCGCAGCCGCCCGGAAGCATGAAAGGTGAGCACGAGGTGGCCCTGGTCTTCGTGGCCGATGACGGGAATTCGCCCCGCCGCCGGATTGTAGTTTGCGCCAGCACCGGAGACAAAGAACAAGTTCAGGTCGAACTGCTTGAACCAACTGGTGCCGGCCTCGATTCCCCAGAATGGTTGCGGATATGCGGTCACACGCGTCAGTCCCGTATAGTCCACGACCGGGCGCAGCCGAACGTCATCGTATCCATATGGGTGAACATTAATAAATGTCCCGCGCGTCATGTCGACGCGGAGGCCGGGAAAGACAAAGTAGTCGATTGCCGTTCCACGGTGGTCCCAGATATTGAATTGCTGCAGTGTCGGGCCCCAGGAAATGAGGAACTTGCCTTCAGGGCGGAAATAGTAGCTGGCGTTCACGTTCTCCTGGCGAATGTCTACGTGATTAACAAAGCCGGCTTCCGTTACGAACCCCGGGCTGAAGTCCCGATAGAGGGATTGCAGGTTGAACTTTCGGCCCGAGCGCTCCAGATCAACCTTGTAGCCCGGTCCGGCGGAGTAGGTGCCATCAGTGTTGAGCGTGGAGCTGGCCACGGCCTGGCCCTGCACACGCCAGTTCTGGTTGAGTTTGAGGTTGGCGTCGGCGCCGCCGATGCGATTGTAGCCGCCGCCAAATTCACGATCCGTAAAGATGGCGCCGATCGTCGACTGCTCCAGGATGTCGCGGCTGATGCGGCCGATCGCGAAGGTCGCGCGGTCGCCGCTGTGCGGGTCGCTCGGCGGCACCCGCTCCCCCGGGGCGCGGTCGTCAGTGGCCAGAACGCCCACCGCCCACGGACCTGACTTGCCAGTAAGCCGCAGGCCGAATTCGGGATGGGCGATGCGGCGGGTGAACACCAGATTAATCGGCGTGGTGAAGTAGTTGCTGTTCTCAAGAAAAAATGGCCGCTTCTCGGGGAAGAAAACCTCGAACCGCTGGTTGACCGTGATCTGCGGCTGGTCGGATTCCACCTGGCTGAAATCAGGATTGATGGTCGAGTCGAGCACGAAGCTGTCGTGCAGTATGAATTTGGAGTCGAGGCCAACCTCGGGTTTGAGCCGGCGGCTCTCGAAAAACGGATGATTCGGATCGCGCTGGTCAATGTCGCGGAAGCCGCGAAAGAGTGCGTAGGGGATGAGTTGGATGTTCCGCCCTGGCGAGATGTGCTCCAGACCGGTCGCACTCGCGGCCTGGTTGAAGCGACCCTGAATGCGAATCGAAATACGCGGCCAGAACAAGTTTTCGTTGGTGCGCGGAATGCTCCGGTTCAGAATGATGCCCCATTCCTGCTGGTCGGTGTTGGGGAAGCGCAGGCTTTTGAACGGAATCGCCATCAGCAGGATGTAGCCGCGGCCAGTCAGTCGCCCCTCCGAGCGCCACACCGTGTCAAAGGAAGTGTCAAAGCCGCTGTAGTCGGCGGGCAGGCCGGTGCCTATTGAGCCCTCAGTCCACAGAGCGTCCCACTGAACACCAAGAGGATTAGCGGCAAAAGCATAGCCCCGGCGTGCGTCATGGAAAGTATCAATCATGATTTCGGCGGAGTCGTCCGAGAAGATATCCTCTCGCCGGGTCATGCGCGCGCGAATTTTGTCGGGATCGTTATCCCAGCAGACGAACGCCGCGTAAAGATTGTGCTGGTCGTAGGCGAGGTAGACGTCGGTATTCTGCGTGGGCTGGGCCCCGTCGGCGGGCTCGCGAGCGATGAAGCCCGTGACCTTAACCATCTCCCCTGCGACACGGCCGCTGGGCTGCATATTTTCGAAATCGGAGAGCAACGGCGGAGTGTCGATGCGCGGAATCTGAATCGTTGGAGGAGCGGCAAAAGCGAACGAGGTCAGAACGAGCGCCACCGCGGCGATCAGCAGATGCCGCCCTTTTTCTCTGCCATTCAATACTGGGAGCATTCTTAAGTTGTGTCGACACTGGTCGGGCCTGCACCCATTGCCGCGGCCCTCCGCATAGACTGGTTCCTCCCTATAGACGTAGATAGTGAGACAAGGATAGCCAAATCTGGAAGTTGAAGCTGGGCAGCCTACCGCAACGCTTCCGCTACCCTGCCACTTGCGATTAACTCCGCGATCCGCGCGAAGTCTTTGTACATCACGCGGTCGTTCTCCATCGTCGGACATACCGAGCGGATCGCGGCATGCGCCGCCTGCCCGCGCTTTGAGGTCTTGAGAGGAGCCATGAAGTCCAACGCCTGGGCCACGGCCATGGCCTCAATCGCCAGCACGTTGCGAGTGTTGTCGACGATGCGCTTGAGCTTGATGGCCGCCGTCATGCCCATGGAAACATAGTCTTCCTTGTTGCCCGAGGTCGTGATCGAGTCCACCGACGCGGGATGGGCGAGCACCTTGTTTTCGCTGACCAACGCTGCTGCCGTGACTTGCGCCATCATGAATCCTGAGTTCAGCCCGGCGCCCGCCGCCAGAAAAGGCGGCAGCCCTTCGCTGAGCGCGGGGTTCACCAGGCGTTCGATGCGCCGCTCGCTGATGCCTGCCAGTGCGCTTAATGCGATGGCGAGAAAGTCGAGCGCGAAAGCTATCGGCTCGCCGTGAAAATTGCCGCCTGAGATCACATCGCCATCGGCGGCTGCGGAGCTTCGCTCCGCCTGGACGGGCGGGACGCCCGTCCCCACACGAGCTGTGTCCACACGAGCCGTGCCGCCTTTGACAAAGACCAGCGGATTGTCTACTGCGGAGTTTGCCTCGATCTCAAATACTTCGCGGCAGTGCGCCAACGTATCCCGTACCGCGCCATGCACTTGAGGAATGCAGCGCAGCGAGTAGGCATCCTGCACCCGGCCGCATTCGCGGTGCGAGTCGCGGATCTGGCTGCCTTCTAGCATGCGGCGCAGGTTGGCTGCCGACTTCAGTTGTCCGCTGTGCGGCCGCGCTTTGTGGATGCGCTCATCGAAAGCTGTGTCGGTACCTTTCAAGGCATCACAGCACAGCCCCCCTAACACGTCCGCCGAATCGACTAGTGTTTCGGCGGCGAGCAAAGCCAGCGTGCCCACCGACAACATTGCTTGCGTACCGTTAATGAGTGAGATGGTCTCTTTCGCTTCGAGCACCAGGGGTTTGATCTGGGCCCGCTTGAGCGCTTCCCCGCTCGGGATACGCTGGCCTTTTTCGTCAATGCACTCGCCCTCGCCGATCAGCGCCAGCGCCAGATGCGCCAGGGGAGCGAGATCGCCACTGGCGCCCACGCTGCCTTGCGACGGCACGAAGGGTGTCACTCCACGGTTGAGCGTTTCACAGAGCGTGTCGATCACCACCGCTCGCACGCCGGAATAACCTTTGGCCAGCGAATTCGCGCGCAAAAGCATCATCGCCCGCGTTTCCGCCACAGAGAGCGGTTCGCCCACGCCCGCTGCATGGGAGCGCACCAGGTTTACCTGCAGTGTCCGGATCTGGTCGCCCGCAATGCGCACATCGCTGAGCTTGCCCACGCCTGTGGTAATCGCGTAGGCGAGTTTGTTGCTGGCGACGATTTCGTCGACGATCGCGCGCGCCCGGTCGACAGCCTCGCGCGCTTGGGCCAGCAGCAGTACGGGACGGTGTTCAACTGCAACTTCCAGGACCGCTTCCAGGATCAGATCATTACCGTTGATGTGGAGTGCGTTCAAGAGAGCCTTCGATTGAAAGTCAGAAGTTAAAAGTCAGAATGTAGAAGTAAGAACTTCGACCAGCCGATCTACTTCTGCATTCTGACTCTCACTTCTGCATTTCCTTATTTCTTAGCACTTCGCGAAACACCTTCAGATATTTTTCAGGCAGCGCCGCCACTTTCATGTTCGCGTCGGTCACGATGTGGGTGGTTTCGCCTTCGGCCAGCAGTGCGCCATTATCGGCACGGATTAGTTCGTAAGTAAACTGAACCACAGACTCGCGCACACCCTTCAGCCGCGTCCGTACCACGACCTCTTCGTCATAACGGACCGGAGCTCGGTAACGACATTTAACTTCGGCGACGGCAATAAAGCACCCATCGTCGTGCTCCATGTCACGGTAAGAAAAACCCAATTGCCGCATAAGCTCTACTCGGCCTACCTCAAACCAGATCAGATGATTCGAGTGATAGACCACCCCCATCTGATCGGTCTCGGCGTAGCGCACCCGCAGCCGGGTTTCGTTGACCGCCGAGCTGTGATTCGAGTTCATTTCCCGCTCCACACCGGTTTGCGCTTTTCGAGAAATGCCGATAACCCTTCGCGGAAGTCGTCTGTGGTGCGGATGCGCGCGTTATCTTCGATGGCGTCCGCAATCTGCTGGTCCAGTTGCTTCGCGATGAAGCCGTTGATCAACTTCTTGGTCGCGCGCACCGACGACGGACTACTCTCGAGAATCTGAGCCGCCAGCTCCCGAGCCCGCGTCAGCAGCCGGTCTTGCGGGACGATCTCGTTGACCAGACCATAACGATGCGCCTCGGCGGCGTCGAACAATCTTCCCGTCAGCAGCAAGTCACGCGCGATCTTATGCCCAACTTGCCATACCAGAACCGACGAAACGATCGCGGGCACAAAACCGATCCGCACTTCCGTGTACCCGAACTTGGCCTCAGGCACGGCCAGCGTGAAGTCGCACATAGTAGCTAGGCCCGTGCCTCCGGCGATGGCGGCGCCGTTCACCGCAGAGATCGTCGGCTTCGGAAACTCGTAGAGCCGCCGAAACATGGCAGCCATTCGCGCCGAGTCGGTCACATTCTCGTCATGTGTTTTGCCTAGCAAAGATTTCAGTTCGTCAAGATCCATGCCAGCGCAAAAAGCCTTGCCGGCACCGGTAATGATTACGACGTGCGCCGCGGACTTCTCGATTTCATTCAGCGCTGACATCAACTCGTCCACCAGTTGGAAGCTGATGGCGTTGCGTTTGTCCGGGCGGTTCAGCGTGATGGTTGCGACGACGCAGTCGTATACGAGTTGGATGGTGTTGTATGACATGGGTAAAGCGCCACGCAGTTCCGCGCGGGACAGAGCAGACGTAGCAAGCTACGTCTCTACAGTTGAATTCGTGTAGCGTGCCCCAATCTCTGCCGTCGCCCGCAGCAGCGTATCCAATGGTTTGAGCGGCGGCAACTCCGCACCGTGCCCCTTCAGTGTCTCAATCAGTTTCTCCGTCGGAATATTGCCCACCAATCCATCTTGTGCAAACGGACATCCCCCCAGGCCACCGAGGGCAGAGTCAAAGCGACGGCATCCGGCGTTGTACGCGGCAAGGATCTTCTCGGCCGCATCTTCGGGCCGGCTATGCAGATGCACGCCAATCTCGAGGTAATCGTACTTCGCCATGACCGCGCTGACTAGTTCGCCGACCTGTTGCTCGTTCGCCATGCCGACCGTATCGGCGAGAGAAATCATTCGCAGGCTTTCGATCTCCATCAGTCCGATGGCTTCGATGACTTCGTCCGGGTTCCATAGATCGCCATACGGATTGCCAAATGCCATCGAAATGTATACCACCACGTCGAGTCCGGCATCGTCCGCTTTCTTCTGGATCTTTTCCAGTTCTTCGAGGGCGTCTTCGGGAGACTGATTCTGATTCTTGCGCAAGAACGTCTCAGAAATCGAGTACGGAAAACCCAGCGTGCGCACACCCTTTGACTCAATGGCGCGCTGCGCCCCTTTTTCGTTGACCACGATTCCGATGATCTCCACGTCATCCGGCGGGTCAAGTTCTTTCAGCACCTCTTCCGAGTCTGCCATCTGCGGCACCGCCTTCGGCGACACAAAGGACACGGCATCAATGTGCTTGAACCCCGCGCTGATCAAGGCCTTGAGATAAAAAACCTTCAAATCGGCAGGAATCTGCCCCTGCAGTCCCTGCCACGCATCGCGCGGACACTCGATCAATTTAACGGGCTCGGGCATATCAACCTGCCACGGATTACACAGATTCTCACGGATCAGAAAGTCGACTTAATCATTCATCTGTCCGCATCCGTCCCATTCGTGGCAAAAGGAAGTTGCATCACGTCTGCAGCACTCCTACCTTAAACTCCGCCACATCTGGATTCAGCGCGGCGGCTTCTAGCGCCTGCGTGATCGCCTCTCGCGTTTCGATCGGATCGATAATCTTGTCGATCCACAATCGCGCGGCGCCGTAGCGTGGGTCAGTCTGCTCGTCGTAAGTGCGCTTTACCGATTCATACAGTTCCTTTTTGTCTTCATCGCTCAGCTTGGTGCCGCCGCGTTCCAGTTGCTTCACCTTGATCTCCACCAGGGTTCCCGCCGCCGCATCTCCACCCATCACGGCGTAGCGCGCGGTAGGCCAGGCAAACACGAACCGCGGATCGTAAGCCTTCCCGCACATCGCATAGTGCCCCGCACCAAACGATCCGCCGACAATCACGGTGATTTTCGGCACCACAGAATTCGAAACTGCATTCACCATCTTGGCGCCCGCCTTGATGATGCCACTCCACTCCGCGTCGCGTCCGACCATGAACCCGTTCACGTCGTGAAAGAAAACCAGTGGAATCAAGTTCTGGTTGCAGTCCATGATGAAGCGCGCGGCCTTCTCCGCCGACTCGGTATAGATGACGCCGCCGAACTCTACCCGCTTGTGACCCTCATGGTCGGTGGCCTGCGCATGCAGCTTTTGATTGGCCACGATTCCTACCGCGAAGCCGCCGATGCGTCCATATCCGCAGACTAGCGTCTTGCCATACTCTGGCTTGTACTCGTCGAAGCGGCTCCCATCGAGCACGCGCGCCAGAATTTCCTTCATGTCATACGGGCGCGCCGGCGAGGAATCGTACAGGCCATAAATTTCCTCCTCCGCCAGCGCCGGCTCGACCGGCTTCTTGCGGTCCCACGGCGACATCCGCCGATAGCCCCACTTCTCGATGATGGACTGAATGCGAGCCAGGCACGCCTGATCGGTCGGCTCGCGGAAATCCACCGTACCGCTGATTGCCGAGTGCATGGCCGCACCGCCAAGTTCTTCCGCCGACACTTTCTGTCCGATGGCCGCCTGCACCAGCGCTGGGCCAGCCAGAAATAGTCCGCTGCCATCAGTCATCAAGACGTGATCGCACATCACCGGCAAGTAGCCGCCCCCCGCCACGCACATGCCCATGATGGCCGCAATCTGCGGAATGCCCATCGCCGACATTACGGCGTTGTTGCGGAAGACGCGTCCGAAATCGTCGGTGTCCGGAAAGACATCCTCCTGCAGAGGCAGGAAGACCCCCGCTGAATCCACCAGATAGATTGTCGGAATGCGGTTCTCGATGGCGATGTTTTGCGCGCGAATCACTTTCTTTGCCGTCATCGGAAAGAACGCGCCCGCTTTTACCGTGGCGTCATTGGCGATGATCATGACCAGACGCGTTTGCACACGAGCCATCCCTGTAATCACGCCCGCGGCTGGCGCTCCGCCCCACTCTTCGTACATCCCGTGCGCAGCATAGAGACCCAACTCGAAAAATGTTCCTGGTTCCACCAGCAGCTCGATTCGCTCGCGGGCTGTGAGGCGTCCTTTGCTGTGCTGGTTTTCGACGGCCTTGCCGCCGCCACCTTCGCAAATCTTTTCTCCTTCATTCCGTATCTGCGACATGAGATCCGCCAGGAACCTCATATTGGCCTCAAAGCGGGCCGAGGTAGGGTCCACGCTCGTCGTCAAGACGTTCGACGGCTGCGGCGAGGTGGCCACTGGGGGTTCGTTGCGGTCGGCCATGGTTCGAAGGTTAGCGGACTGATTACGGTATACCAGCCGAGCGGGAGCGCGCAAACAGCGTTCAGACGTCAATGCGGAGACGCGGAGGCACAGAGAAATTCCGGAAAACGAAGACTCTCAAAGACTGCGTGCTCGAGCGCCTGGGGAGCACGATGTGACAGCCAGGAATCTCAACGGAAGTTGAACTTCGGTAACACGATGCTCGCAGTCCAACTTGCCGAAAGTCAACTGAAGAGGCCTGACAGAACAGAATATGTGGCCGGAGGCAGGCGGAGTGTGTCTGCCCAGGAGGTTGAATGAGCGGGTCGCGCCTTTATCCCATAGTTGTCATGTTGCTGTTGCTTACGGGTTTTGTTTCGCGGTTGTGCTGGGCGCAGAACACCGACGGCAGCGACCAGCAAACGATTCCTCTGCTGGTGCAGCAGGTCAAGGAACTGCAAAGGCAGACTGCGGAGCTGCAGGAAAAGGTGAAGGCCCTCGAAGCTAAAAACGGACCGGTTGCTGCATCGTCAGTAGTGGCTGCTCCGGCTACCGCAGCTCCCGAGCAGGTGTCTGACCGGATGAGCGCGATCGAGGCTTGGGATAAAACGCATGGGATCCAATGGCGCGGCTTTGGGGAAGTCAACTACAAGGCGCTGGACCAGCGTAAGCCCGAGTTGGCAGCGGCTGGCTTTAATCCGGGCTCCGCAGGCGGTTTCTATACCGCCAACACCGTTCTTCTACTCACTTCAAGAATCAGCGACAAGGCAAGTGTCCTCTCTGAGTTTGAGTTTGAGGAGGAAGAGGCGCAAACCTACAGCGTGAGCCTCGAACGCATATTGTTGAAGTATGACTATGACGATCATCTGAAAATGTCGTTCGGCCGCTATCACACAGGGATCGGCTACTACAATACCGCTTTCCATTCCGGAGCATGGCTGCAAACTACCGCGGACAGGCCTCTGATCATGGAATTCGCCCACGATGGAGGTCTGTTGCCCACGCAAGCCATCGGGGTCTCCGTCACCGGTTCGGTGCCCTCGGGTAAGGCGGGATTGAACTACATCGCCGAATACGGTACCAGCGATACCAATCGTCCCGACATTAACGGCTCGGGCCTGTCGGATGACGAGAACAATGGCAACCACGTCAACCTGGGGCTCTTCCTTCGTCCCGACCGCCTTCCCGGACTGCAGATTGGCGGCTCCTATTACCACGACAGAGTCAGCAATTCTGAAACTGCATTTTCCCCGCGGTATGGTCAGACAATTGTCAACGGCCACATAGTCTATGTAGCCCACGGCATGGAGTTCCTGAATGAAGGTTTCCTGATCCGCTATACGCAACTACACACACCGGTTGTTTTCGATACGCCGGCATTTTACTCGCAGATATCCCGCCGCTTC
>Ga0209488_10003344_pt1 | contig 12886 bp, 16 predicted proteins | sample Rivendell_Oct201_8_FD_188349 | JGI IMG/M metagenome (GOLD analysis project Ga0209488, IMG submission 188349) | Vadose zone soil microbial communities from the Eel River Critical Zone Observatory, Northern California, USA -... | ecosystem: Environmental > Terrestrial > Soil > Vadose zone >...
ACGGTGGTGCCAGTGGGAAGACGACGCGGGCAGAGGACGGCAGCACGAAACCTCCCCCCGCTCCTGTCCCTGCTCCCGTTCCCGCTCCCGCTCCTGTTCCCAATCTTCCTGTCGCCCTCCCAGCTCTTCCTGTCCCAGCTCTTCCTGTCTCTCCTCCTCCTGTCCCTGCTCCTCCTGCCTCTCCTCCTCCTGCCCCTTCTGTTCCCAAACCCGCTACTCTCCTCCAGGGAACTCTTCCTGGGGTCGGCATTCCTGTACAACGCGGACTCCTCTCACCGGACTCTCCCCAGTAAAGCGGACGGTGCCCATTGTTCCCATTCCTTCTTTCGTACACATAAACATATCCAACATATTGCATTACAATTGTTATCGTGCGCCATTTGTCTCTCTTGATTCTGTTCATGATTTCAGTGGTTCTTGTCCTGTGCAAGACTCCTGTATTCAAACACTAGCTACGAATATGTGATTATTGCGATGTCTTCTTGGTCCGTAATGCATGATGGTTTGACTATTTGGAAACAAACTGTACGCAAAATGGCGAGCTCGAACTCTGCCCCAAGTGGCGAAAATCCTGGGCTTAATCTTCGAACTTAGAGAAGAGCCTTGACACCGCCTTTCTTGTGCAACGTTTGAAGGGCATCATTCCCTGTCAGTGTCGCTCATTTCAATAAATTGTCGTGGACTGAACCATGTAGGGTATCACTCACCACCGATATGCTTTCGGTCTGAAGAAATGGCGACGGCGGCGGACAACGTTAATGTAGATGTGAGAATAGAGTGCGAGCTCACCGATGAAGATATTTGGTACCGTCCGTTGTTGGGTCAGCTGTTGGAGGTATCCCTGAATTTCGGAGCCATCATCCCGGAGGTCCAGCCTGACGACGCACATCAGTGTTGGCTGTGCGGTGCGAAACGGACGAGAAGACGACCTACTCCAGAACCTTGACGTTTACATCAGGAAACCTTGTCGTGAACAGGTCCTTGGCGCTCTGACAGTAAGGACAATATGATTTTGAGAAAATTACGACTTTATTTTCTGCGATGGTTTTCTGCCGATCGCCGTTGAGTGAGGTGGTCTCTCAATGAGTCAGGTCAGACACGCACGTTGACGAGCTCCTTGGTGGCCATCTCTTTGAGTTGCCTGGTAGATGGGTTAGACGAAGAGGCTTGCGAGGTAGAATACAGGGTGGAGAAAACAGAGGATGTTTTGCGCGACGCCGTGGTATATGCGACGGCGAAACGAGGAATCATTGCGACGCAGCGTTAGTCATGACCAAAGGTTTTTGTTGGCCGTCACACGTGATCCAAGACCGTGCGTCATGGTTTGCTGTATTTTTAGCTAGGAGAGGAGCGGTCGGTACCATGCTGAGGAGTGCGGATGATGCCCCATGCAGAACTGTGAGGCACGGTCCAAAAAGTGCGAGATTTGAATACTGCGGATTGGCGCAAGAGCAGGGGCAGGGACGATCACTACGGCAGCTGCTGTGCTGCACTGCAACCGTTGACCTTTGACACCCAGCGCGTCATACTCATCTCAGATCTCTTCCCGTCACGACGGCACCCAACTATGTCAATTGCTCGATGTGTGAGCAAAATCATGGATCGCATCGCCCCCCTCGCCCTCGCCGAGAAATGGGACAACGTAAGCTTCATTCTTATTCCGCCTCTCATTGTTCCCGAGCGAGTCCGAGCGTTCCCAATTTTATGGGTTCTGATAGTGTGCGTGCGACAGGTCGGACTGCTGCTAGGTTTTAGTCTTCCTTTCTCTGAATTTGAACTTTAATGCCTGACGCTGAAGATAACCCATGAACTCTCTCGTCGAACGTCCCAAAAGAAGCCCCTTATCAGCAGCAACAGCGCCCCGCCCATAATATCTTATTGACAATCGAGTGAGTCCCCACTTTTTTTGCCAGTCCATTTGCCGATACCGATGCACGGCTCCCCCTCCTAACCCCCCTCCCCCACTCGCCCGCCGCCTATCGAGAAAAGCTTGACGACGCGCGTCGCCGATGAAGCGCTCTCGTTGCCCGCGTCCGTGATCATCGCATACCACCCGCCCATCTTCAAACCCATCTCATCCGTGACCCTATCCAACCCTATCCAAGCGTCCTTGCTGCGCTGTGCGGCCGCAGGCATTTCCGTCTACAGCCCCCACAGCGCGCTGGACTCGGTGCACGACGGGATCAACGACTGGCTCGCGTCCGGCCTTGGCGCTGGCTCCCTTGATCTCATCGGAGATCCACATCCCAGTGGGAGAGGTGGGCTTGGGAGGCTTCTGAGATTGAACGAGAAGACCACCTTGTTGAGTCTACAGGAAAGGGTCAAGAAGCATTTAGGTCTTGCTCAATGTCTGTGATCTCACACCATTTCTCTGGCTTGATCGAGCCGAGAGTTTTTTCAATATCTTTCGCAGTGCAAGTCGCACCAAGGACAGACAGCCCCAATACCGAGGTTCAATCAGTGGCGATCTGCGCTGGCTCGGGAGGCTCCATGTTGCTCGGAGTGGATGCTGATGTTTATTTCACCGGAGAAATGTCGCACGTAAGGTCACGAGCTTGAGGTCCTCGGAAGCCAACTTAAATATACGCATAGCACGAAGTTCTTGCCGCGGTCGCGAACGGAAGGAACGTCATATTGTGTAAGTCCTCGGAAGATACTCTCTCCCAGAGAAGAACACTAAAGGAAGACATTCTAGGCGGACACACGAATACGGAGCGGGGCTTCCTTCCATTGCTCGCTTCCAAGTTGCATGCCGAGCTTACGGAACTCGAGGGCGAGGAAAGAAAGTTTGCAGCGACAAGCGTTCACATTAGTCAAGAAGATAGACATCCCCTGGACTTCGTATAGAGTTTTGATGGATAAGTCCTCTACTTGTAAATTACTCGTGGACCCCTTCGGGCGGCAATGCCTGCAGACACTGCTCCTGTCTGTGCCTATCGGTCCACTTCTCTGTGATCGACAGTAAGACTCAGGTCAAGAGTGATTAAGAGCACTTGCCCAAATACGAGGTCCATGGTCCCAATAATGGCGACGACGTCCGCAATGAAGTGCTGAGCACATAAAGTTAGCCGATATCGTCCTGATAAGGGTTATCTTACATCTGAAATAACACGTCGATCAAAAACATGGTTCATCCATTGCGTCAAGGGTACTCACGTCTCATCATGAAATCTGCGCCAGCGAGGTGGGCGAACCCAGGGGCGCGGATACTGCACCGATATGGCCGATTGGTCCCATCACTGTCACAATGGGAGAAGAAGAGAAGTCCGGCAGTGCCCAAATAACAGGATTGCGCAACTCACGAAACTAGATAGACGGCCATTTCTCCTTTCGGCGCTTCAATGGCCGCGTACGTCTCTCCTGGGGGTACGGAAAATCCCTCGGAGAAGATCTGTAGAACCGCTGAACGTTGAACGCTTTGATCTCATGAGAAAGATGTGGGAGCGAGACCTTGAAATGGTGGATGAGGGATTCCATGCTTTCCTTCATCGATGCACGTGGAGGTGGAACCAGTTTGTGATCATCGACCTTGACTGGCCCGGTTGGAATCTTGTTCAGGCACTATAGGAACATCAGTGACGGTTGAGGAAGCCGACGTGCGCCACTCGGGCCATACGTACCTGACTGATAATGCGCAGCGATTCTCGGAATTCTTGCACTCTGCAAAGGTATCGATCATAACAGTCGCCGTTCTTGCCGATGGGAACGTCGAACTCGACCTAGGCAAGATATGGAACCAGTATGACGAAGACCTGGAATGCGCACCTCGTCATACTTATCATATGGGGCGACTTTTCTCAGGTCCCATTTCACGCCGCTGCCACGTAGCATGACGCCAGAAAAACTGTAATCGAGGGCCTGCTGGGCCGTTACCAGTCCGATACCGATCGTCCTCTGTTTCCAAATTCGATTGCCAGTTATCACTTGTTCGATCTCATCCACTCGGGAACTGAATTGCGTCGCCCACTGGTAGATGTCGTTGAGCAGACCGTGAGGCAGGTCAAATGCTACACCGCCAGGGCGGACATAAGCCGCGTGAAGTCGGGCGCCGGACACACGTTCGTAAAACTCCATCAACTTCTCTCGCTCTTCGAAACCCCAGAGGAAAGGAGTGAGAGCGCCAACGTCCATCGCATGTGTCAGGATGGCCATCAAGTCTAGAACCGGTCGAGAAGGCGGTGTGAGAGTACGTCTCATGCCATTGTTGAAGGGAATCAGACACACGATTGAGAACACGCGTAATCTCCCCAAACAAAGTTCGAATCCATTTTGCACGCTCTGGAACCTCAATATTAAGGAGCTTCTCAACTGCAAGTGAGTAGCAGAGTTCGTTCGTCACTGGGGGACCATCAGTGGTATTCTCGGCGTCGTGTGGGGGGGTCACCGCCGCTTACTCATGGAAACATAGTCCAGACGATCGAAGTACGGCAGAGCCTGAATGTAAGTCTTGTACTCAATCAATTTTTCGGTGCCTCTGTGCAGGAGACCGATATGCTTTGAAGAAAGTCAACGCATATACGATGAACAATTTAGGAAACCACAGACCGGATCGGCTCGGAGGATCTCCTCCCCGTTAAGTTCTAATATAAGTCGCAGGACACCGTGTGCGGCAGGATGTTGGGGACTAAGTGCGATAGCGATGAACTGAAAGCCACAAAGGGGAACTCTACCAAAGTAGCTCACCCAAAGTTGACTAGGAGAGACAGATCAGTCAGTCTCTGCAGCTCTTCCAGAGCGACACGAAAGAAACACAATATCCTCACCAGTAAAGTGCCTCATCTGCGCGTCCTTCCGCGTCCCCGACTCTGCGAGTATCTCGCTCGCAGAAACGCCCCCCAAATCTTCGGCGATGTGTCTGCTCTTGAGTGCATCCTTGCCGGCAAGCGTGGACGCAGAAGGGCCCGGTGGCGCAGCCTGGGCAAGAGCAGACGGCGTGGAGGAAAGGAGGCGGCGTTGGGCAAGGCCTACGTTGTGCACTAGCCTGCGCCGTAACAATATGCTGGCCATTTCGACGACGGCGACGACGGAACTCTGGTTCGTGGCGACTTGCCAAAAGTGGCGCTTTGCGCTCTCCGGCACCTCCGGAACGGTCCGCCGAGTCGCCGGCTCCGGCTCCCGTCTTCCGCCGTAACACTGGCACAACACAGGAATCCCTCTCAACTCCATGGGTAATCTTTATCGCGCACCGATCTCTCTGGAACGGAAAATATGTCAGTCCTGACGCACAATAAAATTCACGAGCGCTCGATCAGGAAAGTACAGCCACGTGAAACGCCTTCAGCCGAACAAACAACAGGTGGAAGCCTCTTGGCAGCACCGATTCCAACTCACCTTCGATGCATGTTTCAGAACACACCCATACCGTGCTTGGATCACGATGTCGAATTTGGGTAGCTTCTGAATGTAGTTGCCCTATCGCAGGGCCCATCAGGACCTGACCTTCCAGTGTGGATTATCATCATATTACTGGTCATGTGTCTTTGCGAACGTGGCAGATGGGGCCTGTTCTTGTGAGCGCCAGTCACCACTTTTATTTTTCCGCGCTCTCAGAATATGGTTAAATTCAATATGAATGCCTGCAGGCAAACGTTTGGAGCTTCTAGATGTCCTGACTCCTGATGCAGCCCGATCTGGTCACATCCCAACACCCTGCACTACCCCTTGACTCCATGCGATCATATTTACGGTTCCTGGACCAGGGAACGCGCTCTTTTATTTGCAATATGCACCGAATTTTATGTCCATATGTAGCCATCACTCTGCGTGAACGTAATTTGGATTGAATTTGACAGCCTGGTGTCTGGAAAACAGGCTCAGAAGACAAGCACAGGAGATGATATAGGTCATTTAGATCAGACTTCTGTTGAAGACGTAAGTCATGTCGCTTGCGATGATCCTTCATTGTATTTCCGTCTACTTTGTACGTCCCCTCGACGTCTGCCAGTGGGTTTCCGCCAACATGACACACAACATGTGGTACCTAGCTGCTTTTTCGGAGGGATTTGGTTCAATAAATGAATTGTAATGAGGGAAACTAGTACCGATGATTACTGTACGGTATGAGACGGTACGACACGTACGGTATCACACGACGCTGCGTAAATAGAGACGAACAGTGTTCAAAATGTCCAGGTAAATCGAGGTAAAGAAATGATGGGTCCATCTGCGTGCGTATTAGAGAGTCTGTGCCATGAGTACTAGACACGCTCCCTCAACGTTCGAGAGTCCAGAGTTCGAGAGTTCGAGACCATTAAACAAGGACGGCACCTGCAACAATTCCTACAATTGCTGCCGCTATAGAACCGACATTACCGCTGTCAATAGATCGTCCCAAAGCACCATTTCCATTGAAACTGCTCGCAGACGTAGAGGAAGCCTCAGAACTGCTTGATGACGACGCAGAATTACTCGGGCCGGATGACGTGGCTACAGTTGTAGCTGACGGGCTGAAAAATCGTCATGAGGTTTAATGCCAGGCAACACGGAAAAAACGCACGAGAGCGCAGATGTCGTAGATGTAGAACTGCTAGTCGTAGTCACAGTCGGAGCGATTGTGAATTGGCTGCTTGTGCCGAACACATTATTGATGTCACTTCAATTTGGAAAGTTTGACATTATGTACGCGCAAAAATTTGTCCGCCTACCTGATTTGAACAGCCTCGAGCTGGTAATTATCGCTGTACGTTGACATTAGCTTGAGGATCAGGAGTAAAGCAACACATTGTCTTACCCCGCGGGTACGATAGGAAGATTGACGGCAAGTGTTCCGGCGGCCGTCTTAACGTTATTCGCGATAGCAAACGAGTTGTGAAAGTTAGGATTGACCAACTCAAGGGAGAATGTTTCAGGGTCGGTGGAGCCGGGCGTCCATGTAATCGTGGCAGGACCCCCCGATGTGAAATTAGTGGGGGTTCCAAAGGAGATGGCAGAAACCAAAGGGAGGAAGAGAATGACACTAGACGCAAGTGATGAGGTGGACCACGTCTACCAACGTAGGTGAATAATTACCTGAAGGTAAGATACATTACGTTGGGTTGAGATGGCGAAAAAAAGATGTTGAGGTCGTGAGGGCTGAGGGAAAGGAGGGGCGAGAGTTTAGGGGTGAGGGAGACAGTTGTTTATAACCGGCCGCCACGTGCGCTGTTCGTGGGGCGGGGCGCGGTCCACCTGCTTTTGGGCTGACGGCAGCCTGAGACCGGGTCGGCAAGACTGATGCCATTTGAAGTGTGTTCATATTCATACCCACTCCGAGAGTTAGCTAAGCATTGGGAATGTAACCGTTGATGTGTGATGCAGGTATGGCTGCGCACGAGCGCTGACAAGTAAATTAATGTCACAGCTTTGTCGAGTTCATCCAGGGTACTTGCGAGTTGCGTCGTTCCTAAGCCAAAGTTCGAAATTGAATTCATGGATGTCGAAAGCGCCCTGATGATTCTGACTTTGTGGCACGTGAATTGGGTTCACATTCTTCACGTAAGGTTAAGTTACATAGCGCAGATGTGTCAAAAAGGGGTTGCCTGCAGAGCTTTGCGTCCAACTAGGATATTGGTATTGGGATTTCATCAAAATTTCATCAGCAGACGTCTCAACATAGGACCCTAAGCATTGACCAATATCCTTCTGCTGCTGTGACCAGACTAACCAGAAGGAGCACCTCGGATGCTCACTATTGACCGTATTTGAGACTTGGCAGTTGTTCCTTGGCGGACCTGCTGTATAACCGGATGCTTTAAGTTTAGGTATGCCGGCAACCGGCAGACGATCGGATTAGTATTGACTTTGTATATCGCTCGTGTGCTGCAATGGTGGCACCCCCGTTTCACCTCCGGAAGTGCAAATAGTGCGTTGTCGCTGGTGATGAGATCGTTTACCATGGGGCGTTCATGCCCATTGTACCTCAGAAAGCCATCCCATTCACTTTGGGTTTTTGACGAGTTGCGTCAGGAACTCGACCTAAACCCGTTCAAGTTCAAAGCAAAGCGCCCCTGGAGATCGACGCTACCATGCTGGGCTGGAATGCAAACCGAGTCACGCACATTTTGAGACCACCACAGAATGTCACGGTTTCACCTCAATTGCAATCACAAGAAACCCCTCAACAACCACGCATCCCACGGACCACGAGTTCATGGAATGCCGGGTGCGAAACTCACATTTGCGGAACAACACGAAACGAAAAAGCCGTGGAAACAATGAGGGTGGCTTAATCGGTTAGATCACAGATCACATCTTTCATATCGCAGCAACCAAATAAACAACCGGACAACACGTGCGCTTGTTGTGTTGTGTCTCCTTTTGGGAATAAGTTCCGGAAATTGATCCATCCATCCGCGTGAACAACGACGTCACCCGTGCTACCCGGCACAGCACCCGACAGACTCACCCGCGCCGCGGCAATCCTCAACCTGTTATCCACGGGAACATATTTGGGGGAAAAGAATCAATCATAACAATGCTCGAAAAAGAAAACATGTCGCTTGGTCGATATGATACAACGATGAACGTCCCGATTCGAAACTTCGATTGCTCCCCCGCTGCTTCCGTGAGCATTTCGTGCGACTCGATGAATCTTGTATTAGCATTACTATTGTAGGGTCTGCAGAGAGCCTTGAAGGGCTAGTGGTAGTACAGGGTGAAGATCGCAATGCTGCGTGTGTCATTGGTCATGTCCGCCGGGCATCTAAAGGGATCCAACTCATCAGAAAGTTAAAAACGACGATGGAAGGAGAATACGCACTGCACCAAGCATGTTCAGCGGCGGCTGTTGAATGGACAGGTTGGGGAGTGGGCTCCACGATAACCACAGTGGCAGCACTGTGGCGCGCTAAAGTTGATACAAGAACCCCCATTATCTGGTTCTTGGCGGGCGCGGACGCGCGCAGACGATGTATGGTGACGGTGAGAGGTGGTAGGCGATGACATGACCGGGATGAAAACGTTGGAGACGGAGAGGTCGTTGGAAGAGTCAGTTGGGTATGTGGAATGCATTTGTAGGCTGACGGGAGGTGGGTAGTTGGTGGAATGTGGAGACGAGGGCTACACACGCCTCGCTTTTATGTCCCGGGCTATGGGCGATTTGTGGCCGCCCCACATTCGACCGGATCGGGGAAGAAGAGATAAAAAGGAACAATCGTGACGACCAGGATAATGGAGCGCGATCAAGGAACGACATGAAAGAAGGTTTGCCAGTGGATACACACCAGGCGCGGGGTGGAGGAGACCCCAGGAAGAGGTTAACCAAATGTGGAGGTGTGCAGTGCAGACCAGATGGGAAAAGAAATAAAATTCGCGCGCTGAATGGGATATAATGCGTGTCACTGCATTACTGTAACTGGCACAATAGGCGGAATGTGCCTGGGTGGCGGGGCCCGGACTCAAAGTCACAGGACAGACAGAAGGGGCTGCACCCACGGCGCGCTTCACAGGCGCTTCCACGTAGAGGGGTGACCCCGCTCCTTCTGAATTGCTTCGATCTCTCTTCTCTGATCCAAAATATTCAAATTTTGAGCGCCTTGCGGGGTTACTTCTGCGTACTATGGAAGTCGCATGTAATACCGATTCTACCGATTCTACCGATTCAACTAGGCTAACCTGATGCGCCACATCATATGCCCATTCATATTTGTGTTCGGCTGCCTCGAGGCCTGTCGACATCCTGTGCGCCAGTTTGATAACCGCGCACGATGTGGCCAAGATCATGACATTTTCCAAGGTGATGGAGTGATGGATGATTATGCGAGTTGTAGCATTAAAATATTTTTATTTATTTATTTGTGAACAGTTTCCGATCCGATCCTCGCGTCCGCTCTCCCCACGGAAACCACGGTCTACGGTCACCGCGAGGGTACCCAGATCAGTTGTGGAGGAGGATCACGGTCCGGAGGACAGCTCAACATTGTCACACCACCAGCAGGACGTCCCCAAGTTTCTCCGAAAAGAATTTCAATCCGCGATTTTCCTTCCAAGATCAGGAAGACGAAGCAGCGTCCTTCCAGACGATGCCTTCATTTACATCCTCGCTTATGCGGCCTCAGCGGGCATCGATGGCCAATTGCTGGGGGGTCGCGTGGGAACGGTCATGCAAGCATCTTGTCAAACCAACTTTGATCACCAGACGCTGGCACCTGCGCGTGCATTCTCTCGAGAAAGTCGAAAGAAAAAAAACAAGAGGGAAATGCGTCAGTCAGGCCAGGTTCCGAAACGAACGGGGTTAGGGCACCTGATTTCCGCTAGTCCCTGATGCCAACAACCCGGCCCTGGCCTGGCCCGACCACGACCACAACTCCTGACACCCCTCTCAAGGTACGCCTGCCGAAAATTAAACATGGAATGACACGATCACCTTTTGAGCTGGAGGCTGAACAACCATCGCGTTTCGAGGAAAGCAGGGTCAACACGTGCCGCCGCCCAGCCCACTGGTGATTTGTCCGGAATACCGCCTCGCCGTGCGGCGGTGGAGTACAGCGAAGCGCTGGTCAATTCTTTACCTAGTTCTTTTCGAGCTAGCGGCCCTCTCCGGCTTTAAGCTATAGAGCAGCTGCGCGGTACATCTGACCTCCCATGGAAGCCCAGTCCCGAATATCAGAAAGTGAGTGTGGAATTCGGTTGTGCTCTGTTGCTGTAGGTGCTTCCCGGTATCCGATCTTGACTAGTCAACACTGGCTAGTGAACATACAGTACTGCCTCGCGGATTTTTGAAAACCCGGGACCATTATACTTGACAAAGACAGTACCCGAACCGTTGGTCACGCATTTCCCTACGGCAAGTGGCTCTTGCCTTGTAGTTCTTTCTAGCCACGACGTCGTGCAAACCTCTACCCCCATGTTCCTGGTGACCTTTTCTCCAGATTGCTCCTGCGGCCAGACGAAAGAGTAGGGCCATACGAAAGGCGCAAGCCTTCAAGCTACAAACTTCAAGCTATTAACTTGTGCAAGGATTCCGAGGTAACGAAGTTAATTGAAATAAGTCATGCCCTGAATATCTCGTGCAACTGTACAGCCTCTCAGTTCCACTAAGCATCTATTACACACGGAATATGATCCGTCAAGGCTTCCGGCCACCAGTTGTTTGGCCACGCGAGGGGTCTTGCTTGATTGTCCCACCAGGCACGTATGCGCAGGGCCTAATCCAGGGAAATTACGACACCTCATTCGCGCTCGGTGATAATCAAGTGCATTTATCTCCGCCACATACTGGCCGTCTATTCGGAATCCATCGGGTAAGACGAACTGTTGTGGTCGTGGGTATGATGGGCTTCTGGATGACACACCTATTCGGGCCAAGACGTCCGTGGTCGTTAACAGGGCCGATGGCGTTACCATGAATAGGGCACAGATAATCTCAATTGGGCTGGACCCGAGACATGATGTTCTCCGCAGTCAGCGGTGGCATCGACGCCACTTGTCTACATATCGTGACCCCTAAGGAAGGAAATTGTATTTGGGACTGCGATTCATTACAGTCTGAGGAAGAGCCCGTGACCGCCGACCACTTCAGAACTTCGCAAAGGTCATGCAGGAACTGGGTGTGGTTTGGCCGAATGTTCTCGGAAATGAACGAGAACCCCCTTCGACTCACCTGACAGCTGTCACGTCTCCTCAGAAGCATTGATCACATCGTTCCGTCAGACCTACAAGAGGCCTTTACAGTGGGCTCTTGAAGTGCGGTAGTGGTGTCTTGGTCCCCATTTGGTTAACTGGAGCCTCCAGGTAGTCAACACACCTAGAGCGCGAGGTTAGCTCCACGACTATCCTCAAGCTCAAAAGACCTCGACAGTGTTGCAGTTTTTGGCACTCATGATCAGGCCTGCGGGCTCAAGACGGCTGGAACCAGAGGGCTGGTCCTGTTGATTGTATACCGTCGATTTAATTTGGGGAAACAGACACCGTTTTTACGTCGAGGCGTCTCGTGCTTGGGCTTCCGGAGATCTCCAATGAGATGACCTTGCGAAACAAACACCCCCGCGCTTCGACCGAATGTTCTCAGATATCGATCCGAATAGAGTGGTCCATCAACAGACGAAGGCGTTCTGATTCGGAGATCTGTTACGACGCAAGGTGCCTGATAATCCAGCTTTGGAGGGTAACCCCTATCACTTTGGGGTCCCACTGGAGGACGTGTGGCGTCCATGCGGTGTTGTGATGCTCCCCCGAATGCCGATGACAAAGTACTGGAGAGGAGAGGTGAAAACTCTCCTCCAACGGAAGTCCAGATTGGCGAAGAGTAGAAGGTGTATTGCCCATTGGAATCCCTCCATGTCGGCACGCGGTACCGAGCGCGCGTTGCGCATGGTCAACTCCATCAGCTTCGGTACTATAACGGGCCCCATTTCCACCTCATGACCCGAAAATAGAACGGATCCCCAAAATTACCTTCACGTGTGATGGATGGATGAATAACGCGATGGCAGTGACAATATCGGTGTTGGTATGATGGCACCACCCCCAAAGATAGGAGACGGTGACTACGATTGTATGAAGTAGGGGGTTTCATGGTCACCGTGCCGATTCGCGAAGCAAGGCTATGTGCTAATATGTTCGTAATATATGAGACACGCCTTGATCTGAAGGCGCAATAGGCGCCTATGCGTGTTCGGGTGTAGTGGCGGATCCAAACTCACAGCCAAAAGCCAATACAGTGAGCAGGATCAGGGAGAAAATGTAGATGAGGTCGGCTTTCGACGGCATTTTGGTCACGCGTTGGACGATGACAATGGCAAAGGCAATGGGGAATGGGGAACTAGACAGGGAAAGAGGGGTCAGCAACATGGTAAGAGGGGAAGGAGAGCGCACATAGGCTCGATTCATTAACACTGCCATTCAATATCCTACAATCAGGGAGTAGATGATCGTGGTGGTGGTCAGTCGAGCAACGGTCACGATCGCG
>Ga0209488_10003345_pt1 | contig 12885 bp, 9 predicted proteins | sample Rivendell_Oct201_8_FD_188349 | JGI IMG/M metagenome (GOLD analysis project Ga0209488, IMG submission 188349) | Vadose zone soil microbial communities from the Eel River Critical Zone Observatory, Northern California, USA -... | ecosystem: Environmental > Terrestrial > Soil > Vadose zone >...
TACGTCCAGAGTACCTACAGTAAGGTTTTGAGAGTATAGTTGCTCCGGTGACATCGGGGCGGGAGAGAGTAAGTAAACACGAGTCAATGCACAACGTGTTGAGGGTAACAAGTGCTAAACATAAGGAGATGGTCGCATGGCTAGCAACACAGCAACGAGGCAATATATACGGCAGAATACTCAAGAAGAAAACAGGGTATCCGAGCGTAGCTCCGAGGGGTACCTTACACTAGCACGCAGTGATGAAGGAAGAGAGAACGCGAGAGGGAATCTTCTATTGCCAGAGCCAGAACCGAAGCTTTTAAGTACGAGACCGCAAGACAAAGAGTTGAGCATTAAGTAGTCAGTACGGTAAAGTGCCGCGTGCACTCCATAAAGTACGGCAAGTATATCATATCGCAAGCTACTGTGTCTGAGTAAAGTACATCTATTTCATATCCGTGACAACCGCATCTAACAAATCAAAGAAACAGGTGATAGGAGAAAGAGAGACAAAGGACAAACGAAGCGAGACAGAAGGGATAGCGATCGAGCACAAAGTTGAGACACAAAGGGACAGACGAGGCTAAGTGTGGCTCGGTCACGGTGTGGTGCCAGTGTGTGCTCCGGAGGCCCGTTCCGAGGGCAGCGGCTGGCTCACCTTACAGCAGGCTGCACAAACATCTCTTGCTGGAGACCCTTGCTCGGTACCTCAGGGATTTGGTTATGGGGAGAAGTCTGCTTCCTTGCGACCCGTCCACGATCGAAAATATTTGATATTGCGATCAGCACGTGTGCAGGAACTGTGCAGCCGCGGAAATATCCGAGTCCCCTGTTCAACCGTGACGCGACCCCCTAACTTGAACCAACCCTTGCCATGAGCCACCAAGGTCTGTTCCTCCCGATACGTTCGTCTATCAGACCATCTGACCGAGGAAAACAGGATTGGGAGTACAACACAATCTGAAAAATGTCGATAATGTCAACGATGATATACTCACCGAGATTTTCGATGCGTGCCGTGCGGACTGTATAAGTCCCAACACCTTTCCAAACTACTGGTGGTATCAGCTGGCACACGTTTGCCAAAAGTGGCGACGTGTGGCATTTTCATCGCCGATCCGCCTAGGCTTGACTCTCATTTGCACGCCCTGTACGCCCGTAGCAGACCTACTGGCCCACGGTCCGCCTCTGCCACTGATCGTATACTGGGGCAACATCGTGTACCGTGAAACCGAGGACAGGTTCGACAATTTCCGTCTTGCGCTTCAACAACGCGACCGCGTGTGTCGTATCAAACTTCAGCTGCCAGACCGCGCCTTGCGCTCTCTGATGCCGTCCTTGGACGGATCTTTCCCCGTGTTGGAAACGCTCGAACTGTGTCCTTCATCATACGATAGCAGGGTGCAGCTCCCTGTTACGCTTCAAGCCCCGAATCTACGCCACCTCCACTTATCCGTGTCCACCATTATGCCGCGAGCAATGTATGGCGAGCAACCCACATTCTCCGCGTCCCTCTCCGCCTTTTACCTGGGAGAGATTGAAAACCTGCATTACGAAGAGTTGGCTGAATACATTTCGTTCATGCCAAACCTCAAGAGACTGAAAATTGGTTTTTGCTTCCCTGTTGAACAAATTATGGGAAGTCCGTCGAAAGAAGAGGCATCCGAGTCACGTTTGAAGCTTGTCACCAACCTCGAAGAGCTCCAATATGAAGGAAATAATGGTTATTTTGAAGCCTTTGCAGCTCAAATTAGTGCCCCTCGTCTCAACAAGTTATCTATCGCCTACTGGGACAAACCCAGAAACGCTACCTTGCCACACCTCTCACAACTCGTCAGTGGAGCAGCCGACCTTTCGTTCTATCATGCCAGGGTAAGGTTTAAAGACGGCATCTCCATAGTCATGGACCATAACGAACTATGGACCGGCCGCGGGGCGTTCGAGTTGCAGTTCAGGGTAGATCACCAAACGGAAGAGTTCAACCCCCAACTGGAATTCGTAGGGCAAGTCCTTCACGCACTCGTGCCGATGCCCTCTACCGTACAGTCACTCTTGGTCGAGTACGCCCGAGGTCCCCATCGGAAGTTGAAGACCTTACGCACGACGTGGCACGATATATTTCGACTCTTCGACAACGTCAAGACTCTCCGCGTGGCCTACCTGTTCGTGGAGGAACTCGACTCGGCGTTGACTCCGCAGCCGGACGATCAACTGTCCGTCAATACGCTTATGCCGAGGTTGCAAGAGATCGTGCGATACGGTTCTGGATACGAAAACAAGTTTTCCTCGTTCGCTGAGGCTCGTCAGCTCGCGGGGCAACCCATCAACATTGTCAGTGGTCCGGAAAATTGTCTTACGTCTGTTTGATCCTACGTTGGCCGTTGACTTGGTTCATGAATGTGTTATCCCGAACATCGCCTCGATCATCAAATGTATTCATCTCACGGCTGACCGTGACGTACCTACAGTAACTCCTACAGTACAGATAAACGTGACTACATAAAAGGCCAAAATAGTGACTCGTTGAATCTCCGTCTGTCTCCACATTCTTGGCGACCAGTGCGATGAATTTGAATTCCGAGGCAGTTGCCCTGCCATTTACCCAACAGCTCCAAATGTATGTCTGACTTCCGGAACGAAGAAGGAAGCGGAGTGGCGCCCATGTGAGTCACGATGCGCTGCTGTATAGGCCTGTCCGCTCCCCTACGGGAGTCGAGGCTGTCATACACACGAACATGTGGCATGTAGTAACCGAGGTACGCAACACGACCAGTAGTAAGAGCAACACACCTCATTTTCCAGCCCCCGCTGAATCCTCCTACTGTCCCTGTGCCCTCAGCGGGACAGGGCCCTCAAACGGGACAGTCACGCTATGTCACAGTGAGCCCCGAGATGACATCAGTGGACAAGCGTGACAAAGTGTGACAAACAGCCTTTTTTTTGGTAGTGCACTTTTCATCAAAAAAATTATGGACGTGAAGATAGAGGGTACTATATGCAGTGTACAATGTTTGATAGCAGTTGGATAAAAAAAAGAGCGAGCAATTCGTGGTGTCCCGTTGAGGGCCCTGTCCCGCAGGGACCGTGACAGTATTGGCATTTTCTTCCACTCTCCGCTCATGTTCCTGCGTTTATAGAAGTCAAGGTGTTTCACGAATAGAGCGCTTTCGATCAGGGATAAACTTCTTGTAAATAACACCACCACCTATTATTCAAAGACATACATACAAACGACCTCTGTACCTCACCTTAGTCGCACGCGCTGCGGTATACAAATTCGGATTCAAAAAAAATACATACAAACGACGAGCAAAGAGGTAACAAAACCCCGAGTGTGGGGTATTCGTATTCGTACACATCGTTCAACACTAGTACTCTCGCACACAACATCACAACATCATAGACAAGTTTCTTATCCCATCCATCACGCGACAGTTTCGTCCCGACTCGGCAAAGACGGCACTTCGTCGACGGTTGTGAGCGGAGACTCGCTCTCTGGACCAGGCGGATGGCACGCTATGGTTCCCGGGAGAGGGAAAGTGGTAGCGTTACTAGCCGCGTCTCCTCCGGAGGAGAATGCGGTCCTGGACGAGTCAGCCGACCACCTGCTACGGCACATAGGGCGCCGTCTATTCGGAGCGGTGCCACCCAAAGGGGCCCCAGGTGGTGGTATGCCAGTGAAACCAGCAGCTGAATCACCTGCTGTCCCCCACTCTTCCGACATATCAAATGGTGGCACCGTGGGTTCTTGATGATCGAGGCCATTCACAAGTTGGCGCACAGACTGCGTCGCAGCGGGGTCGAGGTAGCGCTTCCAATTACAATCGCCGTAAGGGCCCGCTGAGGATGCCCGGGAGAACTGTTTCTGCGTGTCGGGCGAGGCTTCGCTAGGGCGAATACCATCGGTAAGGTGCTTCAGGGTAGTGTTGACCATGAAAGACACGTCGCTGTCTACTCGTTCTTTCAAATTGAACGGCAAGGTGGTCAAAAATGCGCTGAGGAGGATCAACGGCCCGTCGCGCGCGACGGCATCCAGTTCGACTGGCAACGCAGCGCCGCCCGTAAGCTTGCCGATGTAGCCGACGAGGTGCCGCGCGCGGATGGCCCAGCGCGGGCCCTTTGTCTGCGACCACTCCCGGACGTGGGAGAACTCACGTAGGCACGACCGCGCTGCGAGAGCGGCGGCGCACACGGCGACGACCGAGGTATCCGGGTCGAAGTCCTTCCTCAAGACCGCAAGAGAGTCCGCAGTCTCCGTGCCGAAAAGGGAGTCCCAATATAGAGTATCCGTGTTGGCGAACTTCTCCGTGATGTACCATATCGAGCGCATGCAGGTAATGGCGCGTCCTTTTCGGATATGCAATTCAAGGGCGCAGGACGAGCTTGCGCAGGTCTGCAGGAGCCGCCCGATGCTCCACCCAAGGCGTACGTCGGGGTCTTCGAGTAGATGCCCGATGGTGTACTCTGGATAGCAATGACGTTCGGAATCGAGGAATCGAGGGATGGCGGCGATGAATGGCTCCAAGTCACCGTGGCCTTTCATACACGAAATTGCCCAACTCAGAGAGTAAGCGTCCATGTTTGAATGCCTCCTTTCCAAATCATCTTCAATGGCGCGTGAAAAGCCGCCGCGATATCGCTCTCGGCAAGCGCCGATAATTTTGGGGAGACGGAAGCGTGCAAAGATACTGTCGGGACAGATGAGCGATGTGATACCTTGAGTTATGTAGAGAACGGTTAGCCGAATCAATTGCAGGACGCGCCACAAGAGGCTAGAGATGGGCGTTTTGAATGGCGACGAAAGACTGATCAGCGGCGAGATGGAGAGGACGAGGTATGAAACTCCAACGACGGTGTAGGCAACCAGTGCCGTGTACGCAACGATAGGGTGAAGGGCAAAGAGATACGCGATCAGGCCTGCACCGAAAAGCAGGATAGCCAGATGGAGAAGGAGGGGTATCGCGTTGATCACTTGGTCCAACCGATATTGATTGAGACCATCGAAAAGATAGGCCCTGATTCGCGCGCGCGTCGAAGGAGTGGGATGACACTGTGAATGGAGTAGGTATTCCTGGATCCACTGTTGGACCAGATGGGCGGTGAGTGCACAAGCGATGCTGAGGACCAGACTGAGGGTCCAAAACACGTTCACGGCGATGTCCAGCTCTGTGAGACGAATAGGTAGGACATCTGGGAGCGGTGCACTGGTCGACTGGGCAAGCTGATACGATATTTGCGCCAGGAGCGAGTCTGTTGAATTTTGTCTGAGGCCACTGATGGCCAAGGCCAAAAATATAGCATCAACAATAGAGAAAAGCGCGGCCTGCCGGTGTTCTTAGCTACAAACAATTCTCGATACGAACCAAAAAAAAATTACATACGAATGTTAATGTGGTATCGGTTTGCTTTTTCCAACGTTCAGCAAGCTGCTGGTCGTGGTTTCTCGAATGGAGGTTGTAGAGGGGCCACATGTCCTCGCTCGAACTTCGTAGCCTTTGTTCTAGGATGTACGTCAGTTTTAAACGACTGAATATTGACAAGAAAGCGGTGACCTTTGGCTAGCGATATAGATATGTCTGTAGGATGTGCGTTCAACGCTGGGGTGGCTAATGGAGAAAGAGCGAATAGTTAGAGGGCATACCTTGGATGACACGACGCGTATTTTCCGACTCATATTCCGTGCCCATCGATACGGGAGTTGAAACGTACAGCAGTGCTTGTTTCCTGTTTGTCTCTTATTGGGCTTGGGTGCTGGGGGGGTGGTGTCAAGGAGGGAGCTGCGAACCGGGCAACGCCACTATATATCACAAGGTGGCGACGCGTGACCAGTGTCCTAGGACCACTCCAGCACTTCAGAACCAAATAGTTACTATTATGTGGATCGAGTCACCACACAGCCCATCACTAGACCGATACCCGGATTTGGGGCTATGTCCGAGGACCTGTCAACATGCCAGAAGTTAACATAAGTAGGCCGGTGAGCGTGGTAGCCAGACTCGCCTACTCTTCCACCCACGCCCTGCAATACCGTAAGGCATCATCGACAATCAGGATGAATGGGAATCCCACAGCTTTCCTTTCTTCTTTCATCTGGGGAAATCACGCCTCTGCAAGCCCAAGCGCCTCCGCTACCGGCTCTTCGGTGTGTTCGCTTCCGGGATCCGTGATGACATAATCAAATCTCACATGCCCCATCCACAGCATTGGGACGCTCTTTCCCCTCAACCCGTCCCTGAGAATCTATGCGAGGTCAAGACTATTGTGGCGGACATCTACCGTACAGTGGAAAGGTCCCCATACGTCTCGGATAAGATCAAGGCCACCCTCAATGGGTGTACGCGCCAGCTGGAGGCCGAATGTTCGAGATCTACGAATCTGGCGCAACTGGTTCAACGCGCGGCCAACGACTCGGCGAACGTGTTGCGCTCGAGGATCCATTTTCTGGACGCCCTGGACGACCGTATCAATGAGCTCTCGCAATTGCGCACCAAATTCATCGATAGCCGTCGGCAATTTCAAGAGCAACCGAACAGGCTTCTTGCTGAGGGAATCCAGGACGGTGAGCCTCAATTAACGCCCTCCGTTATCTCACAACTCATCGATGGTCTCATCGCTTAACAGCCAGACACCGGGTCCACGAGGGGATGCTTTCGGGATTGAGGCCGCTTTTTAATGATATCGACACGTACTACCGCGAGATTAACGTCTCGTTGTATGCGGAGGAAGAATCCCTCAAGAAGATCCGCCGTTCGTTTCGTGTCACCCCGGACGACAAGCGTCGGTGGGAGTATATCCGCAACGCATGCAGGGAGGCCTCTGATCTGTTGACATCAGACGTAAGCTCTAACCGTTTTTCCGGAGTACCTCCACTTATCATACCACGCAACTAGACATTGCCATCACCCTCGACGTTACCACCCGCACCTCCCAACTCGCCCCAACCAACTGTGAGTATATTTCTCTGTCGCCTGTCTCGTCCTAGCTGTAAAATTAATTGTCTTCTCTCAGAGCATCAAGGCCCCTCGTAGCATAAAGGCACTCGCGCAAACAGTCATAAATGCGCGCAGAAGCCTCTTACAAGCGCATCGGGACATCTCGGATCTGACTAACCACCCGAAATTCAGCCTCATGCGGCTCCAAAGTGAGTACGAGAGCGGCGACAGAACATGCCGGCAGAGGATCAACGACCTCCTCGGGTTCTCCGAGCGATTCCTGGGCTCCTTTCCCCAGGTTCCCCGGCTAGACGACTTCCGGGAACATCTTCTCCCCTCGGCAGCTGCGTCGTCGGCTCAAATACTTCAAGAGGTCGGGCAGCAAGTTAAGAGTAGCGGTGAGTCACTATTTGCCTGATTTTGATGATCCACCTACTGACTTTATTATCTTTCCCTGACAGGGTATACCGTACTGAGTGTGTTCCCGCAACTCAAGGGCCTTTTCGATCGTTTCGACCACTGTTTACCCATTGCCAGCGCGTCGATGCAGCGCATGTACCGTACGCTCCAAGGCATGGTACAACCCCTGGACCAGCCGGACGACTCGCATCAAGGCGTGCTTCGCACGATGCGGCCCCCGCAACTCAGAGAAGAACAACGTAATTACGCAAATCTCGGGCAGCAATGGGGGGCTCAGTATAGCACCTCCGGCGCAACAACATCTTTTCAAAGCCACTTTTAACTCCTCTGCTCACTTCAAGGCCAAGTGCCCAAGTATCCTATAAGCAATAAAACCAAATCAACCAGCAATCACCTCGGGGAGGCAGGAATTTTGTGTACATATACTATTCACGATACCGGCTTTTTTTGCACACTTTTCTTCGTATTTGTTATCGCAAGGTGAATGTGTCACATCAGAAAGCGCATGAAGACTTCGTTGTAGATTAATGACAACTAATTTAATTGAACACATGTCGCAAAGGTTCGACTACTATTTGTTTAACGGGTGTCTGAGATGCGCGCCAGAAACGTCAGACAGTCCCAACCAACAACAAACCCTGCAGTGCTTGGTCCACGCACCGCCTAAGGCTTGGTCGCCTTTACGTCTTTCGCGTGAGCCTTGGTGAGTACGGGCTTGGCCGCCTTCTCGTGCTTTGCCTTCCCCTTCCCGTTCTTGTCCTTCCCATGTTTCGACTTGTCCTTGGATTTGGACTCGTCGAGCTTTTGCTCCTTCACGGACGTCTCCTTGGCGTGCGCGGCACGGCGGCGGAATGGGGTGCCTGGAGCGAACGAGTTGGTCAGCGAGGGTGTGGCCAGAGAGGGGTCCGAGTCGGTGCTTGGGATGGAGGTTGTGTTGTACGGGGTGGATAAGGTGAGGTCGGAGGGGTCTGTCGTGTTGGAGGAGTCCGTCGTGTTGCTGAGCAGGGACGTGTTCGTTGTCGTTGAGTTCAAGTTGAAGAGGGTGCCGAGCAGGGACGTGTTCGTTGCCGTTGAGTTCAAGTTGAAGAGGGTGCTGAGCAGGGACGTGTTCGTTGCCGTTGAGTTCAAGTTGAAGAGGGTACTGAGCAGGGACGTGTTCGTTGCTGTTAAGTTCAAGTTGAGGAGGGTGCTGAGCAGGGACGTGTTCGTTGTCGTCAAGTTTAAGTTGAGGAGGGCGCTGAGCAGGGACGCGTTCGTCGTCGTGTTCGCTGGACTGACCGCACAGGGCACAGGGAATGTACCGTTAAGGTTATCAGGTGGCGATACATCGGTGGTATTCGTCGACGTTGTGGAATTGGTGGTGGTGTCGGTCACATCCCTTGCTACATTCGAACTTCTGCGTCTGCTCTTTCAGCGTGTGACCAAAGGTAGCATAGAGAAGAGATACCCACCCGCCGCCGATTGGCGTTCCCGGTGAGGAGACGAGGGTGTTGAGCTGCATCCCATCAGGGACAGGTGTGTCGAGAGCGGGACACGAGCCCGGTGAGTCTACAGTGCTGACGCCGAGAGGGAGATTGCCCGTCTGGTTGCCACTAAACTTTGTGAAATCGGAACCAGCGAACTGGCAGTGGAAGAAACCATTGAGCTCGGCGTTCTTGGGCGCCTTCTGGCAATACGGGACCTGCAGACTGTCCGGCTGAAAAAAAAGAAGCACCGGGTCATCAAACCAAGTTTTTTTGATAGGTTAAGTGATGACGGTGGTGCGTGATAGACGAGAGCTACGTACTGCGTTCCTGGGTTGTTGCGCGAATATCTGGGCCAGCCGGATCATGTCAGCGTCACTGTTGAGGGTCTTGGCTAGGTCGACCATCTTGTCAGCGGCATCCTGTTGATCGCAGTTCCCTGCGTCAGCGAGGAGGGTCGAGGAAGCGGCCTGGGAAATGGTGTTGCACTGGCCACCGCCACCCGCCTTGTCCTGTATGTGTATGTACACACCTCAGTAGGTTCGTCACGGTACAAGAGGAGAAGATACGCACGCAGGCCTGCACCCACAACTTGGTAGAGTCTGCTGTTGTCTGCGCAATGCGCTTTTGCAGGGGCGCGGCAGAGGTCGCTGACGCCGCGAGTAACGCCATCAAGACATTAGTAAATTGAACCATTATCAACAGAAACCAGCTGTGAAACAACAAAATATAGAAAGGGAAGAGCACCAGGCTCTGGAGGCAACGCAGTTGACTGAGGGAGTTGGGGAGTCCAATGAAGAGACTGGAGTCCAATGAAGACTCATGATGGGGATTTTATAGGTCGAGTCGATAAAATTAGAGCATCAACTGAGGTCTTGTACATGATGGTTCTATTTTTACCTGCGGAGCACCGCCAGCGCCTTTCACACGCTCAGTTCCATTATGCCAACAGCAGCTGCCTTGGCTTCTAAAAAAAGGGCTTTAAGGAAATCTATATCATCTATCATTCGTGCACTTTCGAATGATGACGTTCGCAGCCAATGTGATTATCAAGCCATCTCATATCCAACGAACATTCATTCATCTTGTCCTTAGCCGGTGCAATAGTCTCTCGCGTCCTCTCTGCCCCATGGTTCGATAAAGCCAATACCGTGAGCTGTTACCTAAGTATGCCCTCAGGCGAGGTAGATACCTCTGCAATAACGACTGCCATCCTCCACTCGGGTAAGCAACTGCCGCTCCAGTGTGGCCGCATTACTGCCAGGATTTCAAGCTGAAAGTTCTCCCCAGGAAAGAATCTATTCGTTCCAAGGGTCGACACTGTACTCCCAGGAGGAATGGATGTGTTCAAAATCTACGATAACGACGACCTACGTGATTTGCCAAGCGGCGTCTGGGGAATCAAAGAACCTGCCTTCCAATACCGCGACGCACCCAGGACAAAAGGTACCATCCCACTTTCCGGCCCGATACCCCCGGAGCTGATCGACACTGCGGCGGTGCGGCGGAACACAGCAATGGACCAGGACAGCGATCCGTTAGACGTCATTTTGATCCCAGGTAATGTCGATCCCGGGACCTTGTCATCCTTGTGGGCGATTCAAACAAAATTCCTCGTGACATGACGCGACGCAACTTGCTTGGTTGTATCGTGCCAACACCACTAGGCGTAGCGTTTGATCGATCACTGTCGCGGCTCGGACATGGCAAGGGCTACTACGATCGGTTTCTCTCGTCGTACTCGGCGTTAGCCTCCGCTCGCGGACACCCCAAACCACTCTTCGGTAATTCCCTCGCCGATTTCATCACATAGCCACGCTTGCTTACACAGCTTTCCGACTTCCTTATCGTTTTACCTTCGTTTCCCCAGTCGCGCTGGCCCTGAGAGAGCAAGTACTGGCTGTGGACCCGGTCCCCGTTGGCGTGAATGACGTGCCGGTGGACTTGATCGTCATACCCGACGAGATAATTGCCAGCAACAGCAATTCAAGCACCTAGCCACGGGAGAAGAATAGGTTCACAAACAAAGCCCTGCAGATTGAGGCGGAACGACTGCCTCTCGCTTAGAGTTCTATGCATACTATCCCGATACTCATATCTGTGACGAGGAATACAAACAAATGCACGTTCTCAAACCTCAGCCATCCGGTTGTCATATATATGACCATCCGGGACTTCCGGGACTCAATGATGCCTCCATTGACATCGTGATTTGAGCTCATGCGCAGTACAAAATATCACTTGTTTCAAGGACATTAACGGGCCCCACTTATTTGTATGATCCTTGAAACACAGCAACACACATGCCAGCCATTGCCAGCCAAGTACGTGCTCCTTTAGCTTGTGGCCGACAATTCGTTCTCCCCAGCAAACTCGGTGAACATGAATAGCGCGTATCGCCATTACTCAGTTAGTGGTGTCACCGGTTCGCTGCGCTCATTTAGAAAGAGGAAATTTTGAGCCGGTGGCATTACTGTACTGTAACTTACAACAACAAGAAGGCATTTTCGGCAAGCGCGGCGCATGTCGGGCGTTGCTAACGGACAAATTGATGGCAATGAGAGCGCTAATGAGGTGAACTGAGCTAAGCCCGCGCTTGGGTGTGTCTGCGTCCACGATGCATCAAGGGACGCGTGCAGACTCGGAGTTCCTGCGCATTGCGGTCGGCCACAAAGTCTGGCGATTTTCTAGGGCCTTCAAAACCGATGTAAGCACTTTCAGTGAGTTCCTTTACTTTTCCCATTTGTTACACGGAAGAGGACGATAGCACAGGCAGCAATGTAAGTGGCAGAAAAGGCAGCAAAATGGAATGCCAAGGGTGCGACGGAACGAACACATCAGGAAAATATCCATTTACTTTTTCACTTGGGAAAAAAAAAACAAGAGGGGTTTTTTTTGTGCTTCACTCCTCCTGAAAATGAATTTGGGAATCAACTATTCTAGGATCCTCGTCGACTTTTCGACTTTTTCACTCGTACGAGTCCAAAAAAGTAAGTGGCAGGTTTTCTGATGCAAGTAGGGACAAGCTCCATCGCCTTTTAGTTCACCAGTAACAGGGCTGTAATCGACGAGAGGAAATTGTGTTATATTACAGAGAGCTCCATTTCTTCTTGCTAACGCCATCCCAGGCCGTCCTCGGGCCGTGACAACTGATTTTTCTTCAAGTTGAAACTTCCCGCTGACGCTGACGCTGACTCGGATGCCAGTCATACCCTCACTGTCGCGAGATGAATGTACCTCTTTCAACGTCGTACCGTGTCCATGAGATCTTTCAAGAAGGGTTGTGGTTCTTATATTGGAAACTTCAATCCCCCCTCGGCGTAGACCTGTCAGGTTGGTTTGGGTCCTTTCTGGACCAGGACCAAACAATTACACAGCCTCGCCTCATCTTGGTATATATGTGGCGGCCGTTGGACCCTTATAAATCCCTGCTAGGCTTAGGCTGTGCCGACGTTCTATCTTAACCTCAACCCTCCTCAGGGGTTGACACCCTTGATCCTCGCGCCTCCAAATGGCCGCGGGTCTCCATTCAAACTCAGAGTCAGACTCTGAGCCAAATCCAGAACTTGTGTCGTTTTCTGAGGTAAACAATTGCTGTTCGAACCCCTCTCAGGCTTCCTCTGAGAGTTCAAAGTACCATGATCCCCTTCATATACTTTTAGACCATATCGCTGAAGTAAGTACCGTCTGGCTTTGCCTCGTTTTCCTTTGTCTATAAGCATACCATGCAGAAATCACCTGACCGTGACATGGTTCTCATTCACGATGACGACTTACAAACGATTGATCGAATCGGAGACGACACAGTGAGTGGGATATTCGAGTACCACTTTTATTGTTCTCTTCATGTTTGCAGTTACCGGAAAGCTCCCAATATCGACAGAATCACGAGCTGTTTCATTCTTATGAGGTGTCCACTATCCGCGCACAAGATCTGTCGCAAGCCACTAGTAGTCCAAACACCGATTCTGATGTAGCGACGCTATCGACGATATTCCAGAACGGCGGTAAGTTGTGCACTGGCCTCCTGCGAATGTGGAATTCATTTGCTTGACTACACCTTGCGACAGACATTGCGTCGTCTCAAT
>Ga0209488_10003346_pt1 | contig 12882 bp, 10 predicted proteins | sample Rivendell_Oct201_8_FD_188349 | JGI IMG/M metagenome (GOLD analysis project Ga0209488, IMG submission 188349) | Vadose zone soil microbial communities from the Eel River Critical Zone Observatory, Northern California, USA -... | ecosystem: Environmental > Terrestrial > Soil > Vadose zone >...
CAGTCGCCGCATTGTACGCCCGACCTTGACAGGAAACGGTCGGCCGCGCATGCTTTTTCCGAAGGCCCACTCCCCAGGGAGGGAAAGGGCTCATGACAAAAAAGGGAGGGACCATGAAAGCACGTCGTCCGTTTGTCTTTACCATTGCCGCGCTCGCGCTCTTCGCGTTCAACCCCGCCGCCCGGGCGGACCCCACCAAGACCGTCGCTGTCGACTGCTCCGCCGGAGAGACGATCGCCAAGGCGCTCACCCTCGGCGACGAGCGCAAGCCCTTGCTCGTCCAGATCAGCGGTACCTGCAGCGAGCACCTGCTTATCGACCGCAACGACGTGACCCTCGCCGCGGGCGCCCCCGTCGCCACCGTCAGCGGCCCCGACCCTGCGATCGACGTCATCAAGGTCACCGCCAGCCGCGTGGCGATCGAGGGCCTTACCGTGACCGGGGGCCGCAACGGCATCATCGCGGACAGCGCGCCGGGGCTCATCGTGCGCAACGTCACCGTGCAGGGCACGGGGCGCAACGGCATCGCCTACGCGCGCGGCGCGAGCGGCATGGTGGACGGCTGCACCGTCGCCAACAACGCGCGCGACGGGGTGAGCGTCGACGCGGCGAGCGCCACCGTGATCAATTCGCAGATCACTCAGAACGGCAGGATGGGAGTCGGACTGTTTACCAACAGCTCCGCGCGCATCGGCGTCGACAACGCCAATGCCGCCGCGGGCAACGTGATCAGCGCCAACGCCTCGAACGGCATCCACATCATATTCGGCTCGGGCGCGGTCATCGGGATGAACCAGATCACGGGCAACGGCACCAGCGCCGCCCCCGGGAACCAGCGCGTCGGGATCAATCTTGCCAGCGCGAGCGCCGACATCGTCGGAGGAAACACGATCTCGGGCAACGCCGGCGCGGGAATCAACCTGATCCGAAGCTCGGCCATCATCGGCGACGCAAATTTCGGCTTGACGACCGTCAACACGATCACCGGGAACGGCAATCTGGCCTCACCGGGCGGGATCTTCGCCTTCATCGACTCCTCGCTTTCCATCCGGGACGCGGTCATCAGCAACAACGTGGGCTTCGGCCTGGTCCTCTCGCTCAAGTCGGCAGCCCAGCTCATGTCCAGCACGATCCAGGGTAATCTCCCCGCCGGTCTCAATCCTGGCGACGGCATCCGGCTTGTCTTCGGGTCCGGACTTTTCCTTGCGGCGCCGAACAGCACCGTGACCGGGAACACGGGATGGGGTCTCAACTGCACCGACGGGGAATCGAGCGTCATCAACACCATTTTCCTGACCCTCGGGGGCAACACGCTGGGAGGCGTCTCGCCCAGCTGCACTGGCTTCTGAAGCACTCTGCCGGGCAGACTGTTCGACGGAAAGGCCCGCGTTCGCGGGCTTTTCCCTTTTGCGTACCTCTTCCTCGTGCACCTTCCACCCGTTTCCTGAAGTAACATCCCGGTGGGGCCGCGCTCGCGGCGCGAGGGAAAGGGAGCGATGCAGTTCGGCGTTTTCGATCACATGGATGCGAGCGGCGAACCGCTCGCGCTGCTTTTCGAGAACCGGCTCAAGCTCGCCGAGGCCTACGACAGGCTCGGCCTCTACGCCCTCCACGTCGCCGAGCACCACTCGACGCCACTCGGGATGTCGCCCTCTCCTTCGGTTTTCCTCGCACTCGCGGCGCAGCGCACCAAACGCCTTCGCCTCGGCCCTCTCGTGTATACGCTGCCGCTCTACCACCCCTTGCGCCTTGCCGAGGAGATCTGCACCCTCGACCAGCTGAGTGGGGGAAGGCTCGAGCTCGGAGTGGGACGCGGCGTGTCTCCGCTCGAGATCGCCTCGTTCGGCGTCGATCCCGCGAAATCGCAGGCGATGTACCTCGAGGCCTACCAGGTCGTGATAAAGGCGCTGGCCTCACGCAGCGTCAGCTTCCGCGGCGAGTACTACCAGTTCGACGATTCGCCCTTCATCCTGGAGCCGGTGCAGAAGCCGCATCCGCCGCTCTGGTACGGCGTGTTCAACGCCGAGAGCACCGAATGGGCGGCGAGCGCCGGAGTCAACGTCGTCACCAACCTGCCCGCTGCGGCCGTGCGCGCGATCACCGACCGCTACCGCGCGCACTGGGCGAAGCTCGGCCGCGATCCAAAGCGCATTCCTTTCATGGGAATGAACCGGCACATGGTGATCGCCGAGACCGACCACGAGGCGATGGAGATCGGGCGGCGCGCATACCGGCGTTGGTTCGCCAATTTCACGAGCCTCTGGCGCAGGCGCAAGGCGCCGCTGCCGAAGAACATCGCCTACTCCGAGGACTTCGACGGAATCGTGAAGAGCGGGCAGGCGATCGCCGGATCGCCGCAAACGGTGTGCGAGGCGATTGCGCGGCAGGCGGCCGAGAGCGGCGTCAACTACGTCCTCGCGCGCTTGGCCTTCGGCGACTTGTCCCTGGAGGAATCGCTGTACTCGGCGGACCTCCTCGCGCGGCGCGTGTTGCCCGAGCTCGCGGACGCGAGCTGAGCGCCCGCGCCCCGACATGACCAACGTTCTCATCGTGCTCACGCTTCCTGAAGCCGTGCGCCTGCAGTATTTCGACCACGTGAAGAAGCGTTTCCCGGAGGTCAGCCTCGACATGGTCGATCACCACACGAAGGTCGATCCCTACATCGCCGCTGCCGAGGTCCTCATCACCTTCGGCCCGCACGTCGCCAACCATGTGTTCGAGAAAGCGCGCAACCTGAAATGGGTGCAGGCCCTGGGCACGGGCGTCGACGGAATCGCCGACCAGCCGGGATTGCGCAAGAACGTCCTCCTCACCAACATGCAAGGATTTCACGGGGCCCCGGTGTCGGAAGCGGCGCTCCTCGCGATGCTCGCGCTCGCCCGCGACCTGCCGCGCTCGCTCCGTCAGCAGGCGCGCCGCCGATGGGACCGCTTTCCGGTGAAGCTGCTCAAGGGAAAGACCGTGGGAATCTTCGGCGTCGGCACCATCGCTGCCGAGCTCGCCCCGAAGTGCAAGGCGCTCGGGATGAAGGTGGTGGGCATCTCGTCGGCCAAGCGCGAGGTCCCTGGATTCGACGCAATGTCCAGGCGCGAGAAGCTTGCCCAGGCGGTCAAGGACCTGGACTACTTCGTGCTCCTCACGCCGTTCACCCCGGCGACGAAAAACATCGTCGATGCGAAAATCTTCGCGGCGATGAAGCCCTCCGCCTTCTTCATCAACCTCGCGCGCGGCGGCGTGGTGGACGAGGACGCGCTCGTGCGCGCGCTGAAGAACTGGAAAATCGCCGGCGCCGCGCTCGACGTGTTCGCCCAAGAGCCCCTGCCCGAGGATTCGCCCTTCTGGGACATGGAGAACGTCATCCTCACCCAGCACCAGGGCGGGTTCTTCGACGGCTACCCGGCCTTCGCGCTTCCCGTGGTCGAGGAAAACATGCGCAAGTTCCTCGCCGGGGACTTGAAGGGCATGGTCAATGTGGTAAAACGCTGACGGCACAAGGGGAAATGCATGGCCGGGAACGAACGCATCAACCACCCCATCTCGACCGCGGAGCTCGAGCGGCGCTGGGCCGCGGTGCGCGCCGCGATGGCCGAGCACAGGATCGACGTGCTCCTCATGCAGTCGAACAACGACTGGATGGGCGGCTACGTCAAGTACTTCACCGACGTGCCGGCGACGAACGGCTATCCCGTGACGGTCGTCTTCCCGAAGGACGAGCGCATGACAGTGATCGCGCAGGGGCCGATGGGAGCGGTGCGCGAATTTCCGCCGCCGGGCGATCCCCTGCGCCGCGGCACCGCACGCTTTATGGGGATGCCTTCGTATGCCTCCTGTGCCTATACGGCCGAGTACGACGCGCAGCTCGCCGAGCAGTCGCTGGAGAAGTATTCGAGCGCGACCATCGGGCTGCTCGGGCGCGCTGCGATGTCCTTCGCGCTCGGCGACTACCTGAAGCGCGCGCTCCTGCACGCGAAATTCGTCGACGCCTCCGACATGGTTGATCGCATCAAGGCGGTGAAGAGCCCGGAGGAACTGGATCGCATCCGCCGCACCGCCGCGCTGCAGGACAAGGCGATGGAAGAGACCTTCGCTTCCATCAAGCCGGGAATGCGGGAGCTGGAGGTCGCCGCGGTCGCCGAGCACGTCGGCCACAGATACGGCAGCGAGCAGGGCCTCTTTCTCGCCGGCTCCGGTCCCGTCGGCACCGCCGCCGTCTTCGCCAACCGCTACCAGCAGAACCGCGTGCTGCGCGAAGGCGACCAGTTCACGATCCTGATCGAGAACAACGGGCCGGGCGGCTTCTACACCGAGCTGGGACGCACCTGCGTGCTCGGGCGGGCATCGCAGGAGATGAAGGACGAGTTCGCCTTCGTGCTCGAAGCGCAGAAGTTCACGCTGGACCGCATGAAGCCGGGCGCGAAGTGCAGCGAGATCTTCGCCGAGTACAACGCCTTCATGCGGAAGAACAAGCGCCCCGAGGAAAAGCGCCTCCACTCGCACGGGCAGGGCTACGACATGGTCGAGCGGCCCCTCGTCCGCCACGACGAGACCATGACGATCCAGAAGAACACTAACATGGTCTGCCACCCGACCTACGTGACCGAGCGCACCTACAGCTGGTGCTGCGACAATTTCCTGATCGGCGACACGGGAGTGGCGGAAAAGCTGCACAGGTTTCCGCAGAAAATCGTGGAGCTGGGATGACGGAATCTCGGGAGGAAACGATGAAATCGCTTTTTCGTGGTTTGCTTTTTCTGGCGCTGCTCGGCGCCCTGCCCTGCGCGAATTCGCAGGATTGGCCGAGCCGGCCGGTCAGATGGATCCTTTCGCAGCCCGCAGGCGCGTCGCCCGACATCACCGCGCGGCTCGTGGCCGACCGGCTGTCCAGGATGTGGGGACAGCAGGTCATCGTGGACAACCGCCCCGGCGGGCAGAACGTGATCGGCGCGCAGCTCGCGGCCAAGTCCCCGGCCGACGGCTACAACTATTTCTGGGCGACGACCGCCGCGCTCGTCTCCAATCCCTTCACCTTCAAGTCGCTCCCCTACGACCCGGAACGCGATTTCGCTCCGGTGGCGCTCATCGGAAAATCGCCCATGGTGGTCGCGGTCAACAATTCGGTGCCGGCAAAGTCGCTCGCCGAGCTGATCGCGCTCGACAAGGCGCAGCCCGGCAAGCTCGCCGCCGCGAACGAAGGCGCGAAGACCTTCGGCGGGATGATGAGCCAGGCGCTGAACATCGCCACCGGAATGCGCCTCCTGCAGGTGCCGTACAACGGCGTCGCGCCCGCACTGCAGGACACGGTCGCAGGCAGGACGCAGGTCGTCCTGGTGAGCTCGGGGGCGATGACGCCCTTCATCAAGCACGGCGATCTTCGGCCGATCGCCGTGACCTCCGGCCGGCGCGTTGCGGGCATGGAAGACGTGCCGGCGCTCGCCGAAACCTACCCGGGATTCGAATATGTCGGCTGGTTCGCGCTGGTCGCGCCGACCGGGACTTCCGCCGATATCGTGCAGCGGGTCAACCGCGACGTCAACAAGGTGCTCGCCGACTCAGAGGTGTCGCAGCGGCTGCGCGAGCTGGGCGCAATCTACGAAGGCCCCGGAGCGCCGCAGGACCTCGCGCAGTTCCTGAAGGACGAGCGCATTCGCTGGGCGAAGCTCGTCAAGGACATCGGCCTGCAGCCGGAGTGAGAATCATGAAGAACCTCGTTCGCGCGCTGTCGCTGGTGGCCTTGTGCTGCGCCTTCGGCGAAGCCGGCGCCCAAAGCTGGCCGACGCGGCCCATCCGCGTCATCGTGTCGTTTGCGGCGGGCTCGGCACCCGACATCATCTGCCGCTTCGTCGCCGACCGGCTGTCGCGCGCCGTCGGCCAGCAGATCGTCGTCGACAACCGCCCAGGCTCGGGGAACATCATCGCGGCGCAGGCCGCCGCGCGTTCCGCCCCCGACGGCTACAACTTCTTCTGCGCAACCGCGGCGACGCTCGTTTCCAATCCGCACACTTTCAAGTCCCTTCCCTACGACCCGGTCCGCGACTTCGCGCCGGTGGCCATGATCGCCAGAGGCCCGTTCTTCGTCCTGGTGCACCCCGGCGTTCCGGTCAAGACGCTCGCGGAGCTCGCCGCCTACGACAAGGCGAATCCGGGCAAGCTCACTCTCGCGACCGACGGCCTGAGGAACTTCACCGGGATGATGGCGGCGTGGCTGAACAAGATCGCCGGAACGAATATCCTGACGGTGCCCTACGCGGGCATGCCGCTCGGAATCCAGGACACCCTGGCGGGCAGGACGCAGGTCATCATCCTCGCGATCCCGGCGGCTGCGCCGCGCATCAGGAGCGGCGAACTGCGCCCGCTCGCGGCGAGCTTCGCCAAGCGCGTTCCCGGGTACGAGAACGTTCCGGCGATCGCCGAGACTTATCCCGGATTCGAGCTGGTCGGCTGGTTTCTCATCGTGGCGCCTGCCGGAACCCCGGCGGAGGCCGTGCAACGGGTGAATCGCGAGATGGACAAGATCCTCAAGGATCCGGAAACCGTACAGCGGCTGCACGACCTCGGATTCTTCACCGAAGGCGCCGAAACGCCTGCTGCGCTTGCCGAAGCGATTCGCTCCGACCGCGAGAAATGGGGCAGGATCGTGAAGGAAATCGGGATCCAGCCAGAGTGAGCCGCGGGCGCGATCCTTGAGTCCCAGGCGGTACCGAAGGGTTGTCACCGGACACGACGCCAAAGGGCGCTCCGTCGTCCTGATGGACGGCGAATCGCCTTATGGCTTTTTTCTCGAGAAGGCGGGCGGGCTGCAGCTGACCGAGCTGTGGGAGACGCGCTCGGCGCCAGCGGACAACTCGGGCGCCGGAGATGCCGCCGAGCACGAGCGGCGCATCGCGCCGGTCGGCGGCGGCACCGTGTTCCGCATCATCGAGTATCCTCCCGACAGCGTGCGCTTGAAAACGCTGGCCCCCGATTCGTTCTTCCCGGAAATGGGCGCGCAGGCGGCCGACAAGGCGCAGCGCCGCCACCCCGGGATGCACAAGACGAACACGGTCGATTACGCGATCGTGCTCTCGGGCGAAATCTACGCGGTGCTCGACGAAGGCGAAGTGCTGCTGCGCGCCGGCGACTGCCTCGTACAGCGCGGCACCCGCCACGCCTGGAGCAACCGCACCGAGAAGTCCTGCGTCATCGCGTTCGTGCTGGTCGCGGCCAAGCCGGTGCCGTGACCGGGAAATTTCCCATGATGGTCGAGAAGGACATCGCGGTACCGATGCGGGACGGCGCGGTGCTCCGCGCGAACGTCTTTCGCCCCGACGCTCCCGGAAAATTCCCGGTGCTGATGACCCTCGGCCCCTACGGCAAGGACGTCCACCTCTCGCAGTTCATGCCCGAGGCCTGGGAAGCGCTCAAGCGCCGCCATCCCGAAATTCTCGAAGCGTCTTCGTGCAAATATCTCGTGTTCGAGACGCCCGACCCGGAGATGTGGGCGCCCGAGGGTTACGTCGTGGTGAAAGTCGATTCGCGCGGCTCCGGCAAGTCGGCGGGCAGGCTCGACGTGAATTCACCGGCGGAGTTCCGCGATTTCCACGACGCGATCGAGTGGGCCGCGGCGCAGACCTGGAGCAGCGGCAAGGTGGGCCTGCTCGGCATCTCCTATTACGCCGCGGGCCAGTGGATGATCGCCGCACAGAGGCCGCCGCATCTCGCGGCGATGCTCCCCTGGCAGGGCACCTACGATTTCTACCGCGACCGCACCCGCCAGGGCGGGATTCTCGGCAGCGGCTTTCTCAGGCGCTGGTGGAACCGCAGCGTGCTGCGGAACCAGCACGGCAATCCCGACACGCCCCTCACCGACCTCTCCACGGGCGAGCGCAACACGGGGCCTGCGAGCCTCGCGCCCGCCGAGCTCGCCGCGAACCGCGTCGAGTACATCGAGAATCTTCTCGAGCGCCCGCTGAACGGCCCCTGGTACGAGGAGCGCAGCGCCCGGCTGGATCGCATACAGATCCCGGCGCTCGTCGTGGCGAACTGGGGCGGGCTCGGCCTGCACCTGCGCGGCACGGTCCTCGGGTATCTGGGGATCGCCTCGAAGGAGAAATGGCTCAAGGTCCAGTCGGGCTCGTATTTCCTCACCTTTCTCCTCCCGCAGAGCGTCGCGCTGCAACGGAAATTCTTCGACCGCTACCTGAAGAACATCGACAACGGCTGGGAGCGCGAGCCGAAAGTCGAGGTCGCGGTGCGCGCCGCCGACGACACCGTGAAGCGCGTCGCGCGCGACACGCGATGGCCGCTCAGCGAAACGAAGTGGACGCGTTTCTATCTCGATGCGTCGAGGCGGACGCTCGCGCAAACCGCGCCCCGCTCTCAGGCGAGCGCGAGCTATGCCGCGATCGGCGAGGGCGTCACTTTCAGCACCGCTCCTCTTGAGCGCGAGATCCAATTCGCCGGACCGATCGTGGCGAAGCTGTGGGTGTCGTCCTCCACCGGCGACATGGACCTCTTCGCGACCTTGCGCGCTTTCGATCCTCAGGGAAAGGAAGTGACGTTCCTCTCGGCGGTCGAGCCTAAGGCGCCGGTGTCGCAAGGCTGGCTGCGCGTCTCGCAGAGAAAGCTCGATCCGCTGCGCTCCACCGAATGGCAGCCCTGGCACACGCACGACCAAGCGCAGAAGCTGAGACCCGGTGAAATTTACGGCGTGGACGTCGAAATCTGGCCGGCGAGCCTCGCGCTCCCGGCCGGGTATCGCCTCGCGCTCACGCTGCAGGGAAAGGACTTCGAGCGACCCGAAGAAACGGGAGTGCAAAAAGGCTCGGGTTGGTTCCTGCACGACGACCCGCGCGACCGGCCGCCGGAGACCTTCGCCGGCACGCATACCTTGTACAGCGGCGGCGGGCGCGGCTCGTATTTGCTATTGCCGGTGATCGGGGACACCTGAGCTCTCCGGCAGCTCCTTCGCATCGATGAGCACGAAGACGATGCGGCAGTTTTCCCTCCCGCGGTTCACCCAGGCGTGGTTCGTCCCCCGCTGCACCAGCACGTCGCCCGCTTTCAGATGCACTTCGGAATCGTCGAGCAGCATGTCGATCTCGCCCGAGATCACGACGGCGTAATCGATGCTCTTCGTGCGGTGCATGCTCGCGTGGCGCGCCTCGCCCTGGCCGACCGCTATCCCCATCTCGCTGAGCATGGCCGCATTGTCGATGGCGCCGAAGTCCGCGGCGGGCGGAAAATCGACGACGCGGAAGATCGAGCCTCGCGGCGGGGGCGCGACGCCGATTTCGCGCTCGGCGGCATCCGCGCTTCCGGAATTGTCGGCCGGCGATCGGTCCGTGACCCACAGCAGCGTCGAGGTGAGCCCGGTCGCCTTCCGGAGCTTTGCGTTCGGCGCGGCGCCGTCGATCAGGACGACCGCCTTTCCCTTTGCATCGTGGCCGGTGACCACGCGCCTGGTCGGCTGCGCCATGCCCTGGAGAGGAAGAAGAGCTTCAGGCGGCGAGCGGCCGGAAGCGGAATTGCCGCTCGGCCTGCGATATCGCGGAGGCGTTTCGCGCCGAAACGCCCCAGTGATCGTTACGGTTGGGAGGCCATTTCCAGTCTTCGGGCTTTCCGGTCCTGTACGAGCTGCCGATGCGCTGGACTTCGGAGGTGTACTCCACCGCGGCGCCGAACGGCGCGACGAAATATGCGAAGACGTTGTTGCCGGGCCCGTGACGCCCGGGACCCCAGAAGGTCGCGATCCCCGCGTCCTTCATCCTCCCGATGCCGCGCATGACCGCATCGATGTCGGTCATTTCGAACGCGATGTGATTGAGAAGCGAATTGTCCGACTGCGCGTAGGCGATCGCGTGGTGGACGCGGTCGCAGCGCACGAAATTCATAAACCCGGTGCGATCGGAAACCCGAAACCCGAGCACATCCACCGCGAAGCGCGTGCAGGCTTCCCGGTCCCGCGCGTTGAGGACGACGTGCGTCACCTGCAGCGGCCTGTCGCGGTCTGCGCGCAGTCTTTTCACGCGCTTTTTCTCGGTGACGAAGCGGAACACGTGGCCCTCGGGGCCTTCGACGAGATACCCGGACCCGCCGCCGGGTTCGTCGAAGTCGCGCGGGGCGCTGAGCGGCGCTCCGGCTGCCGCGGCGCGATTGCGGATTTTCGCGAGCTCGGGCTTCGAGCCGGAGAAAGTGACCGCGGCCACGGCGGGCTCGCTCGCCTGCGCGACCGAAACCACGTACGGGAGGTCTTCCGTGCCCCGGAGATAGGCTATCCCGTTCCGCTCTCCGGCCTCCAGCAGGCCCCAGGTGTCGCGGAAAAACCGGACAGCCGATTCGCGATCGGGCACTTCGAGTTCGATGCTGCGCAGCTTCATGATTTCGCCCAGGATCCGTGCACTGCGCTCGAATCGACCGCGGTGCGGGGACAATTGTATTACTCCGAAGTTCCGAGGGCACGTCTCACCGGAAACACTTGCCCGGGCACCAAATCCGGCTACAATTCCAAAACCCGGCGATATAAAAAAAGGGAGGGAAATGAAAAAGGGCAGGAGCCTCGGGCCGGCCGAGGTCGACCACCGGAAATCGCTGTCGCTCCTCCGTGCGACCCTCGAGTCCACGGCCGACGGCGTGCTGGTCGTCGACAACCTCGGCAAGATCAGTACCTACAACCAGCAGTTCGCGGAGATGTGGCGCCTCCCGCCGCAGGTCCTTTCCTCCGGGAAGGACGAGGACGCGCTCAATTTCGTCCGCGATCAGCTGAAAGACCCAGACCGGTTCCGCGACAAGGTGAACGCGCTCTATTCGTATCCCGGCCAGGAGAGTTTCGACACCATAGAGTTCAGGGACGGCCGCATCTTCGAGCGCTATTCCAGGCCCCAGCTCGTCGAGGGACAGACGATCGGCAGGGTCTGGAGCTTCCGTGACGTGACCGAACACCGCCGCGCCGAGGAAAAGCTGCGCGAGAGCGAAGAGCGCTTTCGCCTCATCGCCGAGAACGTCGGCGATCTGGTCGCCATGGTCGACACCGAAGGCCGTCGCATCTACAACAGCCCGTCCTACCGGACCGTCTTCAAGGACGGCGAGATCCAGCCGGATACGGATTCCTTCAGGGAGATCCACCCCGAGGATCGCGAGCGCGTCAAGGCGATCTTCCGCGAGACGGTCGAAACGGGAGTGGGTCGCCGGACCGAATTCCGCTTCGTGCTCAAGGACGGGGGCATCCGCTACATCGAATCGGAAGGCCGCGTCATCCGGGACGCGGCCGGCAAGGTATCGAAAGTGGTCGTCGTCTCGCGCGACATCTCCGAGCGCAAGCGCGCCGAGCAGCGCGAGAAGATGGAACACGCCGTGACACGCGTGCTCGCCGAATCGGAAACGCTCGCCGAGGCCATCCCGAAGGTCCTCCAGACCATCTGCGAGACGCTCAACTGGGACTGCGGGGCGCGCTGGAGCATGGACGAGCGGAAAAAAGCCATAGCCTGCGTCGAGACCTGGAGCATCCCCGAGAAGGCGTTCACGGACTTCATCGCCGATGTGTGCGAGATGACGTTGCAGCCGACCCATCGGGGCCTGGTGAGGCAAGTATGGGTGAGCGGCACGCCGCACTGGATACCGGACGTGAGCCGCGACGAGGGCTTTCAGCGGGCGCAACTCGCCGCCAAGGCGGGGCTCCACGGCGCGTTCGCCTTTCCGATCCTCGCGGGCAACGTCACCCTCGCCGTGCTGGAATTCTTCAGCCGCGAGATCCGCAATCCCGATCCGTCGCTGCTGCAGATGGTGCGCGTGATCGGCAGCCAGATCGGCCAGTTCATGGCCCGCAAGCAGGCCGAGGAGAACCTCCTTTACGTCGCTACGCACGACACCCTGACGGGATTGCCCAACCGCTACATGTTCAACCAGCGCTTCGCGCACGCGCTCAACAACGCGCAGCGCTACCGCAAGACGATGGCCCTGCTGTTCCTCGATCTCGACCGCTTCAAGTTCATCAACGATACGCTCGGCCACCCGTTCGGCGACCGGCTGCTGCAGGAGGCCGCGGCGCGCCTGAGAATGTGCCTCAGGGAAAGCGACACCATCGCGCGTTTCGGGGGCGACGAATTCGTCGCCCTCATCGAGGACTTCAGCGAGCCCGGCGACGTGATCAGCGTGGCCCAGAAAATCCTCCACGCCCTGCGCTGGCCGTTCATGCTCCAAGGCGAGACCTGCCACCTGACCGCGAGCATCGGAGTCAGCCTGTATCCGAACGACGGTACCGACTTGGCGAGCTTGTTGAAGAACGCCGACATCGCCACCTACCGCGCGAAGGAGCAGGGCAAGAACAATTATCTGTTCTATTCAGGGGAAATGAACGATCACCTGTCCGCCAGGATCGCCAAGGAGACCCGGCTGCAGGGCGCTCTGGAGCGGAACGAATTCATCCTCCACTACGAACCCAAGGTCGAGATCAATACCGGCCGGATCACCGGCATGGAGGCGCTGATCCGGTGGCAGCATCCCGAGCTCGGACTGCTTCCTCCGCTGGAGTTCATCGGGCACGCAGAGGACTCGGGGCTGATCGTTCCGATCGGAGCCTGGGTGCTCAGGATCGCGTGCGCGCACAACCAGACCCTTCAGAACCGCGTCGCGACTCCGCTGACGGTGTCGGTGAACCTGTCGGCGCGGCAGTTCGAGGACAAGCACCTCCTTCGAGAGATCGAGCGCGCGCTCTCCGAGAGCGCGCTCAAACCGAACTGCCTCGAGCTCGAAATCACCGAGAGCATGGTGATGCGGGACACGCAGAGCTCGAAGAAAATACTCGACGGGATCAAGTCGATGGGCATCCGCCTCGCGATCGACGACTTCGGCACGGGTTATTCGTCCCTCGCGTCGATCAAGCGGTTCCCGTTCGACTGCATCAAGATC
>Ga0209488_10003347_pt1 | contig 12882 bp, 9 predicted proteins | sample Rivendell_Oct201_8_FD_188349 | JGI IMG/M metagenome (GOLD analysis project Ga0209488, IMG submission 188349) | Vadose zone soil microbial communities from the Eel River Critical Zone Observatory, Northern California, USA -... | ecosystem: Environmental > Terrestrial > Soil > Vadose zone >...
GTATAGCAGCGCCTTGTCGATCTCCCCAATGGATCGAAGTACATTTTCTTCGAACACCATCGCGAAATTCTGATTACTTCGTTCAGCCTCGTGCTGGTCAGTTTGCACGTTGTCAAAATATTTGAGCGCGAGGCCGCTCCATAACATGACAATGATGACGACGCCGAATATTGCAGAACTCCTCCGCTGGGAGATCAGTTTTGGAAGTTTTGCAATGTGCAGGTTCATTGGTCGACACACTAATACTGATTGTGTGGGTGCCACATTGCACACTTGACTTTGCGGGCCAATTAATTAGCGGTGTAATAGTAAGAATTTTGGCTAATAACCCGCTAACACAATACTAAAATGTACCGGTCACGCTCGCCGAACACATTCTGGCAGAGCGCAATATTGGGTTAATGCGTTCCGGCATGCCATCCGGGACGCGCATCGTAAGTTATCGTTAATGAAATCTACCCCGTTGCCTAATGTATCATCAGGCCGATGTATCATTGGGCGACGCTTGCAATCTGATGATTGCATAAGCCGTTTCAGCGGTTGGCCAGCAGCTCCAGCCTTCGTGGCGCCTCCTGCGACCCCAACTCTTTGGCCTTCTGGTACCACTGCCTTGCCTTGGAAACGTCAGCGATCATTCCCACGGCGCCGAGCCTGGCAAGAATAAGCGGGTCGTAAGTGGCTCCCAGCGCCATTGCGGCTCCTGCATCGCCTGTCTCTGCGGCGCGCTGGAAGACCATTCGGGCAGAAACCACATCGCCGACGGCCATGAATTGCTCGCCTTGGTGGACGAGAATCCGGACCTCTGCGGGTTCCATCTGGCGATAGGAAGGAGCGGGCGGTGGCGCAAGTGGCGGCGGCGCCGTTTGTTGTGCGGCTGCCGGTGGCGGTGCCGGTTGTTGTGCGGCCGCCGGTGGCTGTGCCGCCGGTAGCGGTGCTGCCGGTGGCGGCTGGACCACGACAATCGTTTCGGCGGCTGGAGGCGGTGGCGGTATCACCGTAGCCGGTGCTCGCGTCGACGGTTCGAATTTTTCCGTGGGAGCGGGCGCCCGTACGAGGTTGGGTGCTCGGGTGACCGCCGGCGCTGTTGCCGGGGACGGCATCGCCAGATCGTCCGTCTGGTCGTCAAGTGTCAGGACTGGCAATTGGACCCTGCCAGGCGACATACGAACGGCGGGTTGTGCGTCCGCGGACGCCAGCGCCACGTCGCGTTGCGGCTCGGATGTTGGCGTCAGCATTGTTACGGCGAGGATCGCGAGAGGGGCGGCACCCAGGCATGTGACCAGCAGCCAACGTGAACTGCGGTTGCTGTCGCGGTGTGCCCGCCGCAAGGCCGGGGCCAATAGTGATTCAGGCTCAAGGGGTTTTGGTTCGCGAATGCCTGCTTCCGCAATTGCGCCACCGTGGCGTTGGGCATGTAGTCCAAGGGAGCGCGGTTCCGCTGTCAGGCGGAGCGCCTTTCTGGGCGACTGGTCGCGCGTGTCGACATCCTGGTTCTTCAGCCATCGCAGGCTCGCTTCCAGCCGCTCAAGATCATCCGGTTCCTGTGACGTCGCGGCGCTCGGCGTCGGACGTTCAGCGCCCGTCTGCAAGCTATGGGAGGATGGGGATGGATCGGATTTGTCTCCACCTTGCACCGCCTCTTGCCCCGCGGCGTGCCGCCCGTTGGGCTCCGATGGGAAATTGAGTTCGTCCAGGTCCAGCGGCTGGCGTCGCTGTGCCGCGGCGTCCCCTGCCATGCTATGCATGCGCATGGGGCCATCGACAGGCTCGACAACGAGACGGGGTTCTACGCGCTGCTGCTCGGCGCGCGGCTTGTTGTCTCGCATTAGAAAACGTGGCGGCGCCGCCCCAAGATCGACGACGGCCTGCGGTTCCGGAGCGGCGGATGACACCACGCGCAAGCGCTTGGGTGCATAGGCGGAAGGAGCGGCATCAGCATCCTCCACCTTTGGCTCGTTCTCTGCGTTCGGCTCTTCGTTCAACCTTCGCGAGGGGAATGCCGTAGCACCGGCCTGGTCGAAGGGCTTGCCTGAAAGGGTACTCATACACACGCTCCCTTATTGATTTCGTTTCCGTCGCTCCGCGCGATCTCCTTTGTCTTCACATTTTTTGTGATTGATCGCGGCGACGGTTGCGGAAAACGATTTATATTGGACTTAACGTCGGGTGGTGCGTTGGCCTTCTCGCCAGCGCAGAAATTCCCGAAACAGGTCTTCGCGCTGTTCCTGGGAAAGGTTCGCGCCAACCGTGCCGGTGTTGCGGAGGAATGTCGTAAACTCGCTGCTGGCGACCTGCTGCTGGTCCTGTACATCCAGCCGCAATTTCTTCAGCGCTTCGTCGGCGGAGTTCAGCCTGGTCCAGCCCGGAACGGTTGCGGCCAGATTGACGTCCTTCCATTTCGGGTGACGCGGCGGCTGGCGAAACTTGTCGAACTTCGTGAACAATGCATCGACGAACTTCTGCACGCGGCGATATCGGTCAGTGTTCTTTTGCCAGTTGAACGCTGCGAGCACGGTCGGCACCGCGATAGTATCCGTCGACTTTCCTTCCGGCACCAGCGTCGGATATTCCGTACTCTTGAATTCGCCAAGCGTGTAGAGATCTGCAAACGTCTTGGAAAAAGGAATGGGTACGAGATGAAGTCCGGCATCGGCGGGTATTTTCGCAAAGAAATCGATCGGCCTGCCGATTACGCGGATGAGCGCGGCGAGTTCACCTGACCGGACTTTCTGCAATGCGACCGGATTATCGAAAAGCGTTTGTTCGACCTGCACCCCAAGCCTCTGAAACACGATCGAGCCGGTGAGGCTCGATGCGCTGCCTGCTGGGCCGAAGTTGACCTTCTTGCCGCGCAGGTCCTCGATGCTGCCGATGTCCTTGCGTGCCAGAATGTGCACCTCCGAAACCGGCAGGCGAAGGATGTAGTGAACCCGTTGTTCCAGATTGGGCGTTTTGCGTTGGGTTCGGAAATATTCAAAAACGTCCGATTGGGTGATCGCGACGTCGACGCCACGCAGATAGAGAAGGTCATCGAGGTTTTGTGCGGCTCCGTACGTAACCATCGGGATGATCCGAAGATTGTCGCCGTCGTCGAGAACCTGTGCCAGTTCGTCCGAGAAAGTCATATTGGTGCCGGACAACAATCCGCCGGCCACGCCGATGGTCCATTGGTTCTTTTTGTTGCGAAGGGCGCCTTCGGGGCCGCCTTCTTCCAGGGATTTCGGCACTGATTGCGCGTGCGATGGTATCTGGAGGCCGATGTTGACCAGGAAGACGAAGAGGATAAGTGCGACGATGCTTGTCAGACGCGAATTGCGATCGCAAACCAGCCCCGAATTCAGAGTACGCATAACCACTGCCCCCCACTAAACACTTTGGCGACGGTGGCGCTGCCTTAGGTCAAAATTGTGGTGATAAGTCACACTTGTTACTTGAAAATTAAAAAAACTGATTCGGTAACTGAATGTTCTGATTTTTGATGGGCTGCGCGGTAATCGATTACTTCTCGAAGTATGGCCGTTTCAAATTGGGCCATGACCGCATCAACAATTTGGGCAGGCGTTTGCCAGTAATCCGAGTGTGACGCCAGATGCGCAATTGCCAGTCGCGGATAGCCGGCAAGCTTGTTGATAGCGGTCGCTATTCACCGCTCGCAAGCACGTCCGCCACTTCAACAGCGCGTCCCTCGCGCGCGCTGCGCGCGCCCGCACGCAGTACCGCGAGATTGCGTGTTGCCCAGAAGCCGTCGGTTTCCGGCTTGCCGCCATGGCGTATGCAATGGACGAATTCGTCCAGCTCTTCGCGGATCGTGTCGTTCTCGGTAAGGGGCACGGATCGTACTTGTTTTTCGCCGCGCTTGAGCGTGCGCAAGCCGCCAAACAGATCGTAATAGGCGCTCGCTTCTTTGCCGTAGATATTGAGCATGTAGAATTCAGACGCCGACGCATAGGAGGCGGAGAGCGTCGAAATAGCGCCGTTCTCGTGCTCGAGGATGAGGCCCGCGACGTCCGGATTGTCGCCCGGAAGAACAAGATGGGACAAAGCGCCTGACACGCGCCGCACCGGCCCCAGCAGCATTTCAAGCACATCCACGTAGTGGATGCCGATCTGCAACATGACGCCGCCCGGCATTCCGGCCGCCGTATAGCGCCAGGACGTCATGTCGAACTGTCCCAGCCGGTCGCGGCTGATATTGGCTTCGCCCTGCACGAGCTTTCCAAAACGACCCGCCAGAATTTCTGATCTGATCCAGCGGAAGTGACTTTCCCGCCTGCGCTGGTATCCGAGTGCCAGCACGACACCATGCTTCTCGCAGACGCGCGCGATGGCGTTGCCGTCCGCCACGCTGTTGGCGATCGGCTTGTCGAGAAAGACATGCTTGCCGGCTTCCGCCGCCATCTGCGTGGTTTCGAGATGAATATTGTTGGGAGTCGTGTTGATGATCGCTTCAACCGCGTCGTCCTTGAGGATTTCCTCATAGCTCGCCGCCGCCCGGCAGCCATATTTGGCCGCAAATGCGCGGCGTTTTTCTTCCCCGCGCGTGTAGCATGAGACGATCTCGATCAGGCCCGAGCGCTTGGCGGCGTCGGCGAGCACGTCGGACCACCAACCGATGCCGAGCGACGCGACACGCAGCGGCTTTGTCGCGGTCTTTGCGGCAGCAGGAGATGCTGCGGCAGCCAGCTCTTGTGTCTTTAGAGCCTCATTCATGCGCCCTCTGCTTCGTCTGCGAGTGATTTGCGGTAGCCAAATATCCACGCTGACGCCTGGATCGTCAGGAGCAGGCCCAGCACCGACCCCAGCACAATGATGGCTGAACGATCAACGAAGGTGGCGTAGTCGCCGCCCGACATCGTCAGCGAGAGGCGGAAGCTTCCTTCGAGGCGATCCCCCAGCACAAGAGCGAGCAGGAGCGGGGCCATTTCATACGCGAACTTGCGCAGCACATAGCCGACGCAGCCCGAAATCATCATGATCCAGATGTCGGTGACGGAAGAATTGACGCTGTAGACGCCGATGATCGAGATGATCACGATGATCGGCACCAGCCAGTTGTACGGAATGCGCAGCAAGTTCACGAACAGCCCCACCAGGGGCAGGTTCAGTACGAGCAGGATAACGTTGCCGATATACATGCTGGCGACGAGACCCCAGAATACTTCCGGGCGGGTGGTCATTAGCAGCGGGCCCGGCTGCACGCCGTGAATGGTAAGTGCCGACAGCAGGATCGCGGTTGCGGGGATCGAGGGAATTCCGAGTGCCAGCAGTGGGATCATGGCAGTGCCGGTGACTGCATTGTTGGCGGTTTCCGGTCCGGCAACGCCCGCAATGGCGCCTTTGCCGAACTCTTCTGGATTCTTAGAGAAGCGTTTCTCCACCGCATAGGACACGAAGGTCGAGACCACGTGGCTGACGCCCGGAATAATTCCAAAGATGAACCCGATGATCGAGCCACGGGCGATGGCGGGCGAGGAGTCGCGGATATCCTTCCACCGTGGCACCAGATCCTTGAGTTTCGGCGTGATGGCCTTGATGGTCTGGGAGTTCTCCAGATTCAGCAGGATTTCAGAAAGCCCGAACAGCCCGATCGCGAGTGCCGCAAACGACAATCCGCCCGACAGGTTCGGATTGCCGAAGGTGAAACGCGGCACCGCCGTGATGTTGTCGAGGCCGATGGTGCCCACCAGTAACCCGAGCGTAATCATGGTCGCGGTTTTGATCCGGGAGCCCGGCGACACGACCGCGATGACGCCAAGCGATAGCAGGATCAGCACCACTTCGACCGAGGGGCCGATGGCGATCATCAACTTGGCCAGCGGTGGCGCAATGAACATGAGGCCCAGCAGCGAAAAACTACCGCCGATGAAGCTTCCGACCGCGGCGATCATGAGGGCAGGGCCGGCGCGCCCCTGCTTGGCCATTTCGTAGCCGTCGATGCAGGTCACGACCGAGGCGGCTTCCCCCGGAATGCGTACCAGGATCGACGTGGTCGATCCCCCGTACATGGCGCCGTAGAAGATGCCGGTCAGCATGATAATGCCGATGGTGGGATCGAGCCCAAAGGTCAGCGGCAGGAGCAGGGTCATGCCGGCAAGCGGCCCGAGACCCGGCAATACGCCGACGATCGTGCCCCACAGGCAACCGATGAAGCAGTAAAGCAGTCCTTTCCAGGAGAGCGCGACCGCAAATCCATTTATGAGCTGATGAAAACTCTCCATGTCAGAACGGACCGACGGGAAGCTGAAGCCCCAACAGCACCTCGAACATGATCCAACATGTCGCCACGAACGCCGCGGCCGCCACGATGGCGAGCAGCAGCGGAACGCGCCCAACGATGACCAGGATCGCGACCGCAAACAGGCCGAGCGCGAGGAGAGCGCCGAGAGCTGAGAATACCAGCGGAACGGCCAATGAAGCGGCCATCACGATGAGGACGTCACGGTGAAAGAGTGCGACCTTTTCACCCCCGGCTGGCGCACGCCAATGTTCGACACCGATGATGATCGCGAGCGCCGTCACGACAATGGCCAGCACGAGCGGGAAGAATCCCGGTCCCGGCAAGCCGACGTGACCAAGATCGAGCAGTGACGCTTGCCAGGCGAACAGGGCGCCGACCGCGGCCAGGATCGCAGCAACGCAAATCCCGCCGCCCCGCGCACCAACAACAAGTGGCAAGCGGCCCGCCCGCCCGGGTTCATTTGAACTTTCGCTCATTGGGTCCTTGGTGGGTTACGATTGATCGCAGGATCTTAGCACGAGTTTAGGCCACCAGCGCGTCGTGAGACGCGCTGGTGGCCTAAGAACAATAACTGGATCAGGCGGCCTTTGTTTGGGGTTCCGCCTTTACGGCGGCTTCGCCGCGGGCGGCTCTTTCTTTCTTGCTCGCGATTTAAGGCCGCGTAAACGCGGAACTCCAAACGATCGCCGATACGTAGTGGCCTAAGAACACCGCCCTTTACTTGCTCTTCTTCAAGCCGAGATCCGCCATGACCTGCGCAAGCCTTGTGTCGTCCCCGGCGATGACCTTGTGGAACTCATTGGACGGCAAGAAGGCCGGAGTGAATCCGATGGCGACCCCGGCATCCAGGAAGGCCTTCGATTCAACCGTGCGCTTGATTGCATCTTCGAGCTTGGCAATGACCGGCTTTGGGGTTCCCTTCGGCGTTGCGATGCCGCGCCAAAGGTCGAACGAGAGCGGAAAGCCGAGTTCCGTGGCTGTCGGCACGTCGGGGAAAATGGGATCGCGCTTGGGTCCCATCACGGCGAGGACTCGCAGATCGCCACTCTTGACTTGCGCCACCAGTGCGGCCGGCATCTGCACGACGGCCTCGATGCGTCCCCCTAGGAGGTTGACCATGGCCTGGCCTTCGCCAAACGGCACATCGATGGCTTTGGCGCCGCCGAGGGCCAGCAGGGCCGCAGCCGAGAAGTGAGTATGGCTCCCGGTGCCGGAATTGCCGACGCGTACCTTGGAGGGGTTTTGCTTGGCGTAAGCTAAGAGTTCCGCCAGTGTCTTCCACGGTGCGTCGGCGCGCACGGCGAGTGCCGGCGTTTCGACACTGACGCGCGCGATGGCGTCGAATTCATTGTAGTCGAACGGCAAGGTGCCGGAATGGTATGTCGTCGAAATCGAATTCGAGTTCCAGATGATCGAGTGGCCATCCGGCTTCTGCTGTTTGAGATGGTTGTAGCCGATGGCGCCGCCGCCGCCCGTGCGATTGACAACCGGGACCGGTACCTCGAGCAACTTCGACATGCCGTCGGCGAGATAACGCGCCGTGACGTCGGCTGCGCTGCCCGCACCGAACATGACGGTCATTTCGATTGCCCTGCCGGCCGGATATGGCCGTGCACTGGACGGTTGCGCCTGTGCCAAAACCGGCATCGCAACGCTCATTGTTAGAAATGCCAACCCCGCAACGATCGTCTTGGTATGCATCACTTTACGCATCAGCCCTCTCCACCCGATTGAACGCGATCACCCCGATCACGCATGATTGCGGTCCCATGACGGCATGGCACCGATTAGAGATCATCATCATAGAAATCGACGGCGTGTCGGAATCATGGCGTAACATTTGTCAAGTGAGGCAAACAAGCTATCCACCGATAATTCTTTTGACGAAATTCGTTCATGGTTGACCGCGCAGCCAACGAATTCGGGCGGCCGGCAGTCGTAACGGTATCAATGTGTAGGATGACTAACCGCCGCGGGGCGCGAACTATCGGCCGGAACTTGGTGGCCCTGCCGCAAGTCATCAGCTACAGATCAGCCCATTCTCGATTCAGTTCTAGCGGGCCGCGGCCTGGCCAGCGTATCCTTAAATTGGAGAAAACGTCGCATGTACGCACCCCAAGGCGTGAAGACCTCGAAGGATTTCCCCATTCCCGACATGCAGAAGGCCTGGGTGCTCGGCGATCCTGGCCAGCTCATCTTCAAGGAGAAGCCTGTTCCGGTCCCGGGCAAGGCTGAAGTGCTGGTCCGCATCGATGCGGTTGCGATCTGCGCAACCGACCTCGAAGTGATTTATCGCGGCCCGCCGGCCCTCATCGAAGGCGGCCTGCCGTTCAACAAGAATTGGACACCGGGGCACGAGTATATGGGCACCGTCGCGGCACTGGGGCCTGGCGTCGATGAGTACAAAATCGGTGACCGCATTACGGTGGAGATCCATGCCGGCTGCGGGCAGTGCAAGCGCTGCCGCGAGGGCATGTACACGTCGTGCCACAACTACGGCAAGAATTACGGCGACGTGAACAAGGGCCATCGCGCCAATGGGTTCACGACGGACGGAGGATTCTGCGAGTACGCAGTCAACAATATCAACACGATGGTGCACGTCGCCGACGACATGTCGGACGAGGAGGCGACACTGGTCGTCACTGCCGGAACAGCGATGTACGGCTTGACCGAACTCGGCGGCCTCATTGCGGGCGAGAGCGTGGTCGTCACTGGCCCCGGCCCGATCGGGCTGCTTGGCGTCGGCGTGGCCAAGGCTTTAGGCGCCTCGCCGGTGATCCTCACCGGCACCCGCGACAACCGCCTCGACATCGGCAAGAAGCTCGGCGCCGATCACGTCATCAACATTCGCAAAGAGAACCCGATCGAAGCGGTCAAGAAAATCCTCGGTGGCAAGGGCGCGGACTATGTGCTCGAATGCTCGGCGGCCACCAACGCCCTCAACGAGGCCATGCTGATGGTCAACCGTGGCGGCAAGATCTGCCTCGCCGCGTTCCCGCATGAAGCGGTGCCCGTCGATGTGGCCAATATCGTCCGCAACAATATCTACGTCTACGGCATCCGCGGCGAGGGCAAGAGCGCGACGCATCGCGCACAGGCATTCATGGAACAGAAGCGCTTTGACGCGCGACTGATCCACACGCACACCTTCGAACTCCAGGATTTGCCCGAGGCGATCCGCTACGCGAAGGATCGCATTGAAGACGCGATCAAGGTCGTGGTGCGCATGCCGTCCGCAGTCGCTGCGAAGAAAATGGCGGCTGCGTAGGGTGGGTAAAATCGCCTGCCGTGAGGTCCGTCATGGGCACGGCGCGTCGGCGATTTTGCCCACGCGCCGGCGGGCCCGCAAACCGGAACGCGTGGGCAAAAGCGCGCTTGCTGGAGATCGAGATTGTAGCCCGGATGGAACGCCAAATCGCTCTATGCGATTTGGCGTGCAATCCGGGGTTCACGCCACACAAACGGGGTTCCCCCGCATTGCGCCCATAGCCCGTTGGAGACGGGCGTAAACGCCCTAATGAGCGCGCGAAGAGCGCGATTTGGCTCCATGCGGGCTACGAAATCCCTTAAGCTAGCGTCGGCGGGCCCACAAACTGGAACGCGTGGGCAAAAGCGCGCTTGCTGGAGATCGGGTATGTTGAGAGTTCGCGGATTGCGCGCTTTTACCCACCCTACGCGGAACATTCCGACATGCTCACGTGCGACAGCTATCTGAGCCCGGCGACGCTCGAGGAGGCATTCGAGGCGATGGCCGCCAACGCGGGCCGCTATCGACTGGTCGCTGGAGCGACCGACATCCTGCCCTGGGCACGCGAAGGCCGGGCGGGCGACGTCCACATTCCCGTGCTTATCGACGTCGCCGGCATTCCTGAACTTAACAGGCGTGAGGTGGAAAACGGCAAGGTGCGCCTCGGCGCCGCCACGCCCTTCCAGCGGTTCATCGATAACAAGGCGTTGATGGCGGCACTGCCCGTGATGCCGTTTGTGGCGGTGTGGTTCGCCGACGACCAGATTCGCGAGTCGGCGACCATCGGCGGCAATCTCGTGAATGCCTCGCCGGCGGCCGACGGCACGCCTCCGCTGCTGGCGCACGACGCGGAGGTCCTGCTCGCTGCCCGACGCAACGGCACAATTCACCACCGCAAGCTTGCACTGTCGAAATTCGTCGAAGGGCCGGGCAGGACGGCGCTGGGCGAAGACGAGATTCTGCTCGAGGTGCAATGCGCAGCGCTGCCCAAGCATGGAGTGGCGTTTGAGAAGGTCGGCCAGCGCCGTTCACTCGTGATCTCGACGGTTTGCGTGGCCGCGCTCGTTGAGCTCGACGATACGAACCGGAAGCTTGCCGATGTCAGGCTGGCAGTTGCCGGCATCGGGCCGGTGCCTCGGCGCATGGACAAGATCGAGGCGGCGCTGAAGGGACAGATGCCGTCCGCGCGCCTGCTCGAGGATGCAGCAGCTATCGCCGGCGATCTCGTTGCCTCGCGCACCCGACAGGAATATCGCCGGGAGGTCGTGCGTGGCTTTGTGCTGCGCGCGCTCGTCAACGCCGCGCGGCGCGCCGGTGCCAATGACCAGCTGATCACTCCGGAACTGGAGGCCCGTTATGCCTGAACTCAAGTTTGAGGCGACCGTCAATGGTCGCAAGGTCGCCAAGTCCGTCAAACCATTCTCACGGTTGCTCGACTTCCTGCGCGACGATTTGAATCTTACCGGAACCAAGGAAGGCTGCGGCGCGGGCGAATGCGGCACCTGCTCCGTTTTCGTCAATGGCACATTGGTGAAGTCCTGCCTCGTTCCGGCGGCGAAGGCCAGAGGTACGACGATCGAGACCGTCGAGGGTCTCGCGCGCTCAGGTGAGCTTTCCGTCCTTCAGAAGTCGTTCCACAAAACCGGCGCCAGCCAGTGCGGCTATTGCATTCCCGGCATGGTGATGGCGGCAACCGCCGCGATCCGTGCCAATCCGCTCGTCTCCAATGACGAGATCAAGGAGCGGCTCGGCGGCAATATCTGCCGTTGCACGGGCTACAGCAAAATCTTCGAGGCCGTCGAACTCGCCCGCGATGTCATGAACGGCGCGCGGCCCGCAACCGCGCTGCTCGAGGACGAGGTCGACGAGGGCCAGTTCATCGGCGCTAACGTCCGCCGCCTGGATGCGCCGAGCAAGGTCTCCGGCAAGCTCAAGTACGCCGGCGACATGCTGATGCCGGACATGCTGCATGTGGCGGTCCTGAGATCGCCCCACGCTCACGCCCGCATTGTTTCGATCGACACCAGTGCCGCAGAATCGTTTCCCGGCGTCGAGGGCATCGTCACATCGGCCGACGTGCCGGGTGTCGACGGTTTCGGCGTGTTCGTCCAGGACCAGCCCATCATGGCGCGGGGCAAGGTGCGCTACGTCGGCGAGGCCGTCGCCGCAGTTGCGGCCGACGATGAACTGACTGCCAAGCGCGCCGCGGCCCTCATCAAGATCGTCTACGAACCGTTGCCGGGCCTGTTCGATGCGGACGAGGCGTTGAAACCCGGGGCGCCGGTCATTCACGATTACGCCCCAAACAACGTCACCAAGCACATCCCGATCAGAAAGGGCGATGTCGAGAAGGCTTTTTCCGAGTGCGACTTGATCGTCGAGAACGACTACGAGACGCAGCAGGTCGAGCATGCCTATTTAGAGCCCGAGGCCGGCCTTGCCTATGTGGACCATGATGGCGTGGTGACGGTCATCTCGCCGAGCCAGAACATCACGCACCACCGCCACATGCTGGCGCGCATCCTTGCGAAGCCCATCAACAAGGTGCGCTTCATCATGAGCCCCGTGGGCGGCGGGTTCGGCGGCAAGGAGGACATGATTTATCAAGGCATGCTCGCGCTGCTCGCGATGAAGACCGGCAAGCCGGTGCGCCTCGTCTTCACGCGCGAAGAGTCGATTGCATCGACGGCCAAGCGTCACCCTGCGCGCATCCACTACCGCTCGGGTTTTTTGAAGGACGGCCGGCTGCGCGCGGTTTCGCTGCGCATGGTGAGCGATGGCGGCGCATACGGCCTTTCGACCGAAGGCGTCATGCGCAAGGCCGCGATCCTCGGCGCTGGTCCCTACGACATCCCGAACCTGCAGGTCGACACCATCGGCGTCTACACCAACAACACGCCTTCCGGCGCCTTCCGCTCGTTCGGCGCATTGCAGACGCAGTTCGCCACCGAGACGCAGATGGACATTGCGGCCGAGCAACTCAAGTTAGACCCGTTTGAGATCCGCCGCATCAACATCATGCGCAATGGGGCTGTGACCCACACCAAGCAGAAACTTGGCTCAGTGAGTATCGCGCGTGTACTCGACGCGCTTGAAGCGGTCTCCGCCTGGGAAAAGGGCGCACCGGCTCCGCAACGCGGGGAGACGCGAGGCGACCTCGGCAGCGAAGGTGCGCGCCGCGCCTGTGCGCTCGACGCCCGCTTTGGCGAGCGCGCCGAGGCGAAACTCAAGACCGAGGTGGCGTGACATGGCGAGGAAGCGCGGACGCGGCATGGCCGCCGCATGGTACGGCATAGCGCGCACCGCAACAGTCGATCGCGCCGGCGCGTGGGTCGAACTCGACGACGGCGGCACCGCCAAGGTCCTCACGGGCGTCACCGAGATCGGCGAGGGC
>Ga0209488_10003350_pt1 | contig 12878 bp, 11 predicted proteins | sample Rivendell_Oct201_8_FD_188349 | JGI IMG/M metagenome (GOLD analysis project Ga0209488, IMG submission 188349) | Vadose zone soil microbial communities from the Eel River Critical Zone Observatory, Northern California, USA -... | ecosystem: Environmental > Terrestrial > Soil > Vadose zone >...
GACAGGCCACCAAAGAAGAAAAAGCTGCGCGTGCGAATCGATGAGGAACATATCCTCACAAATGCATTGAAGTATCACTTACAAGAATGGAACCCAGGTGATGTTTTCAAGGAACGAAGAAGCAATGCTTCGTTGACCGAGACGGTACTCAAGTAGAGTATAGCCGAGGTTACCAGCGCCGGGGAAGACAACGGTACACGCCAGCCAGATTTCGAAAGAGTGCATATAGAAGCCATCGACGTTGTACGATAGGCCGAGGAGGAGGTAGTTTAGGACCGAAAGGGCAGCCGATGCAGCTAGACCATAGTACGAGAACATGTCTAGGCCACTGTTAGCGCAAAGCTCCAATCAATCAGTCGGGGAAACTCACAAGACATCATGCTAACTTTGTAGTGAACCGGAGCGTCTGACCACAAGAAGATGCGCAGCTGCTTATTGATTGGACCCAAGCGCCACCACTGAATCAGTGGGTTGAAGATAAGCTCGTTGCATCCTGATAACAAATCTCAGCCAATGTTTATTCTGGTGCCATGGGGACAACCAACCGTAGGAGTACTTTTGCCATCGGTTCAGCTCGTCGTCGCACGTCAATGACACGCCCTCCTTGAAGCCACCCTCGGAGTATGTCGACCATCGAATGATGTATCCCTTGAGCTGCACGTGACCATTAGGGACTGATGATGCCTTCCCAATTCAGACAACAGCACCAACCTGTAGACGTAAGGCCATGTCGAAGTCCTCAGACACGTTCGTCTCTGACCAGATCTTTTTACTGTTATTGTCCCCGGGGTCCTCGAACGCGGCATCCTGGAGTGCGGACCAACGAAGGAAGGCATTGTGTCCTACAAAAGGTGCGACCTCGCCGTTTGCGCACGCCATGGAGATACACTTGTTGATACGGCGGGTGAAGTGGGCAATACCGTTCTCAAAATAGTGATGCGCAACCTGCATAACATCTATAAAACTACGGTTAAGCATCTGGGACACACAACAATTGCGAAGGCATTCACCAGAGTCGTGCTGAATGATCGCGACATTGGGGCACTCTGCAAGCTCGCGAGCGGCGTCGCGGAAACAATCCTGTGAGACAAAATAGTAAGCTTTGAGAATCCGGCCCGGGCCGGCAGGGGTGTACCTCGGGAACAATAGTATCCGAGTCGACGATGAGAATAATCTCGCCAATACGAAGCGCCTTTGCGTTGTGTGCCCAAGGCTTGTGGACTCTTCCGCCCTCTTCGTACGTTTCCTCGATAGCCATGCGCAGTGCCTGTTCCTCGATATCCTCGCCACTTTCATCAGAATCCGTAGAATCGGCAACAGACGCTTTCTCTGCGCGCTCGAGCTCAAGCCGGCGAATGATCTCTTCCATCTTGAGACTGAGCGAAAGACCGTAGTTCATGTTGCTCGCCTTCTTGAATCGCCCACGGCGCTTGAAGCCTCCCTCAGAGTCGTCATGTTTTGGACGTGCTACCCAGCCGATGCCGTGATCCGCGTAGAACTTTATGCGCTCGTCACGATCATAGTCAGAGATGAGCTGTAACCCATCATCGTGAACAAAGATTGACGAGGTGCCACCTTGGCGCGCATATGTTTGCATCGCCTTCTTGATCGACATGATAGACGGTCCACTAGATCGTGGTCATATCAGCGATCACCGAGCGAAGCGCTGTACGTAACAAAGTTGAAACCCACATGGTCTGTTCAAGGCTTTCTTTGTACACGGGAAGTTCCACAGTAATTTGAGGTAATTGTGCGTCAACTACCTTGTTTGCAGCAGGTTTGACTGCCGAGTAATACTTCGAGTTCTCGTGGTACTGAGCAACGGGACCGAAGCTGCAAACCAAGGATTGTGAGTGACCTCGCCGTACGTCGAAGAAATAGTCTTACACATATGAAATGTTCGTGATTACTTGAAGCGCGAAAAACTATTGCGCATTGAGATACTATCCAGAGACGTGGGTGACGGGGGGCTTACGAGTGAAACGCAGAAAAGAAATGGTGCACTGGCCATGAGGGCAAACCGAGTATAGTCCTTGGTCAATCGCCATTCTTGGAGTACCATGTTGAGGCCACTGCCGACGAAGACTTGTCGCGTCTTGTCAGTAAGAAAGTAAATGAATGACGAAGACATAAACCTTACAGGTCGACAGGGCCAAGCCGAGGCCACCATACACAGGGGCAAAGTATCGAGTCGGCCTCCAGTTGGCACCCTTCTCGAGGTCACGCGGGGCGGGAGCCCGTTTCGCTTTCGATCCAATACGCCATCCCCAAAGCGAGCCACCCGAGATGGGCTCAGCAGTTGGTTCAGGTTCAGGACTGGGCACCGTCTCCTCCCGCTTCTCGGTCAGGCCCACGTCCGAGGCAGAGGTGACCGCGGAAGTGACCGCGGGCGTTGCAGCGAGACTCTGCCCCGGGGAGAAACTTGCGAGCGAGTGTCGCCGTGACCAAACGAGCTTGATGAGGTTGTCCTCAAAGTCACGGCACTGTGGGATAATATTATCCAGGTTGTCCGACCAGACAACCAGCACCCGTTCGTCGCGCTGTCGGGGTCATTAATCGGTAAAAGTAACATCCCTCGGGACGTAACTTACAATAAAGGCCCCGCACTGTTCCTTGTCAGCGCGCGGTAAATCGGGCATGCTGTCAAGAATTTGGATGCGGGTGTCGTCATCGACATAAATGGCAGTCGCATCATCATTCCTGGAGAGTATAACGTTAGCGTGACGACTGCGTGGAAACGTGGGAACCTACACCGTGCTGAGCGCGACGTGGACAGCAGCGCTGCGCACCTTGACGGCGACGACGGGATTTAGGACACGGACAGCCGCCTCAAAAGGCTCCAGGAAGCGGTTCTCGTAAGGGAAGACGCGGTACTGTCCCGTTTGGATACGAAGACAGACGCCTGCATGGATGTTCTCCGCGGACGGCTTGAACCATGCGTCCCCTTGCGTCTACGATAGAGGTGAGACAAAGAACAAAAGGCATTTGGAAATAGTGGTGACCTGTCTGAAGATATGGTGCAACAAAGCATCGTATGCGTCGTAATCCATGGCTCGTTCCTCGAGGAAGGAGAGAGGTGTGAGGAAGAGGATAGGGCCTGAAGTCGAGGGGGGCAGTCCGCTGGATGGCCGTCGAGAGAGCGCACCTTAAGAATGGCCAAGGTACCAATTTCCATAAGTGAAATATCATCTGAAACAGGCGGCGGATCACTTGGCAGCAGCCACCGCGCTCAGGCTGCTGGACAAGTCCAGAATAAGGACACGTATTACCGTAGGCAAGAAGGTGCGGTGCAGCGGCGGAAGCGCGGATGAAGTCATAAACACTCGAACCTCTGACAGTGAGAATAATCTCCCGGAACAGAAGGCCCGGTTAAAGGAGGCGGCGTCCCAACCGAATGTACCCTGCATGAGAATAAAGACGAGAACGTCAGTCATCAAAGCGTTTGACGCGCAAATAATGATTAATTGTATAATGCTTCTCTTATCTTACCATCGCATCGCCTATCCCCCTCTCCACCTGACATGAAGCCCTAGGCGCCCGGGCGCCCTGAACAAGAAGCCAATAAGAAGCAAACAACACGATGAAGTACTTTGAGCTCAGCCTATGCGGCCAGTAATGTTTTTTTTTTAGCCAGTGTAGCCGGCCGTCGGATCATGATGCTCGTCTTCGGAGACGTCCTAGGATACTGCCACGCTGACGGCTCGTACGGTCAGGGTGCACGCAAGGTGGTGTGCAGTCGATGAGAACAGAGCACTCAAAAAATGTTCCTAATCAGAGCCGAAACTCGTTTCTGCCTGTCATTCAAGAGATGTCCAAGGTAACATGGAAGTGAGCCGCCACTCCCTCGGCACTGGCCGTGTTCAGGAGCGGTGCACAAGGCAGATTGGAAGCGAGGCACAATTACTCAACGAGGCCTTGCGACAGCCTGGGAGAAGGAGGGTCTGTTTCGACGGAGGAAGGGAGGCATCTCAAGGCGGCCACGTTCTTTCTCGCATGTCTCTTTGCGGCGTACCCGGCACGCCCGTGGAAGCGTGGATTGAGAGTACAAATGGACTGAATTAGTCTCCCGATACCTGCGGCTAAGTGGTGTACTTACGATTCGGCACTCTTTCCAAAGGCCCAGGTGAGAGATGAGGCCGTATTGAAAGACAGAAATTCTGTGGCGTCGCCTTGGTGGCTGACCGGTTTCGACCTCCGCGGCCCGGTCTCAGATTACAACGGCAAGTCGGTAGCGCTGGTTCTATGCAACATGTCCCAAATTTTACAGGCGGCCGGCTTCATCAACAACTGTAATGTTCGTACAAGTTGTCGGCAAGGCATTATCTTTTCTTTTCTTTTTTTGGGTCGAGTGATACACTTTACAGCCGCTTGGCGCCCATCTTTGACATTGACAGCCTGAGGTCATAGACACTCCCCACCATTGAGTTACCAACCCACCCAAATAGCTCGTTAGGAGCCATGGCTCGGAGAAATGTAGGAATGTCCAAGACAGCGCCCGACAATGTACAGGAGATACTGACCTCCGAGTCCTTCAACTCTGATTGTATAACGACATGCTATCTTTACCTGCGACCCCAGGAGGTCGATTCCTCGCGGCGCCGGGCTGTGATTTCCCTAATTGCCCATGCAAGTCTGCTTTATGATATGTCTGATCCACAGATGTACAGACAAAGAATTGCTGCACCTAGCGGGCTGCAGCCGCCAGGTGTATTGGTTCTCCATCACTGATTTTCCATCAGGACATTACGTTTGAAATATTTACTCCAGCAGCTGAAACCGTCTACGATGACAGCATGGTACAGTATCATCCCTCTGAATCTGAATCTTAACGTACAAAGTGTGAGGTTACGCACGATCATGCTCAGACTAGAATGGAAGTCAAGAGCCGCTTTGGAGAGTGGGAAGAAAGGTGGACGTCTGCTACAACAGCGTCGACATCATGTAGATAGACACAGACGATGCGTAAATGGTGCCACTTCCTTTGAAGGCGGCCGGCATTGGAGCAATCCCCACGATCGCGCAGTTCGTTTCTACATTCATGAAAAGGATGGGGCCCGGTGCCTTCGAAGTGCGGTCAATTGACTGGCGATGCGGTGAGCATCCGAGTCGGGCGATGGCGAGATCAAGAGTTCCACGCTGACAGGTTCATCGCATGGACAGGACGTGTTGCCTTGAAACTGAAAGAGAGTGCACGCGTCGTACCTCAGAAGAAACGATTGGCGATAAGCGGACGGGTCACACATACCGGTCGGAGTCCGACCCTACTTCCACGCAGCGCAGCATTACGGAAGATTGGGAAGGGACAAGTCTATGAATAGATGGTGTAAAGGTTCCACAAGCGTCACCTCGCTAATTGGCTCGTTTTGAGACCGATCAACCGCGGCGAGTCTTTAGTAGGGTTGGATGGGATAGCCTAATCGAGATCGGAGTGTCATACCGGGCTGAAATCTCCTACGAGTACGTATTCATGAAGAAAGGCACCTATTGGCAATTGCCAGTGTACTACTCCCGTCCCTGCTCGAATGAATCATACCGCTTTTGTCGCCAGGGCCAGGGTAGGACACGTCGGAGTGGTGGTATTATGGAAAACAAAGGGACCTCGCGTATGTGGTGTCTTTGTGATGTCAGACCGTTTGAGTAAAATTTGTTCCGCATGTCCGCACCGGCATTTTCACACGCACTGTCACCCCCACAACGTCTCTTTTTGATTTCTGTAGATTCGATATCGCTCTCACGCCTGCAAAGAACAACGTGTCTCGCGCTCCACACCACGCCATCGACCGGCCAGAAGGCTGCTAGCCTGAGCGCTATAGTGACTATCATACCTGGTGATTTGGGAGGGGTGCGGCCCCTTTCGAATTCGGAATATGGAAAGTCGATGTCTGTTGCGAAAAGAAAAGAAGCAGAGAGACGAGCCTCACCCCATCCTCACGGCTGCTGGCTGATTTCGGACCCCCCTCGCCTCGCCTTCTTCTCCCTCCCCCCCGGGCATAACCCGGCAAACTCTCGGAGAATCATGCCGGCATGAGCTCATTTCCAACTTGCAAAGAACTTTGGCCTGGGGATGTGCCGTTCAACTTCCGTGTTGATTAGGATCGTACAGTCCCGACTCCCTGACTGGTTTAGATGTCTCATCTCCTTGGACTTCGGACGATTATGTGCTCGCGGTGATTGAGCGTCCTATGAGATATTGTGACCATCTTGCGCCATGTCCAAGGTTCCTATGTTGGTGGCCGTAATGCTCGCTTGGATACATCGGCTCCTCTCTAACAGTCCCGGTCTTTCTGAGACACTGTCCATCTGCTGATGGGAGTCCCAATCCATCTCTTATTGGCACAAAGTCTTCGTGCATCCTTAAAGACCCTTCGCCCTCCTCGTGTTCCTTGTTCTAGCAGGACCCCTCTCCCTCGTTGTCTTCCTATATCTGCTGGTTATGCCTTCATCCGCACCCAACACAGCAACGGGAGCTTCCTCCGAGGATTCCCTGCCTCCTCAACAGGCGTCTTTCCTCGAACCCTCCGGCACATTTGACAACGAGGTTGTTTCTTTTCGGCCCCAACGCCAACCCCGCGGATCATCGTCCGGCCAGCTCCGTCCCCAGGATCGTCAGGGCAGCTCAATCAGTATTATTCCGAGTGGTGCGACGACCCCTGCTAATCCTTTCTCCACCCCGATCATGGAGGCCACGAACCCCTTCACGCCTCCAGAGAGCGTTATAAGCTTCAGCCTTGGCGACGCGGCTGCCCCCGGCTTTTTGGATGCGCAGCAGATAATGACCGCGCAGAACTCGTTGGCGAACAGCGCTGTCGACCTCCAGCAACGGACCTCCATTCCACCGCGGGAGGCGTTCTCGTCCCCTCGTCCTCGCCCGCCAACGGTGCTGTATGCCTCCGGAAACCAGGGCACACGCTCACGTCTGGCGAGGCGCAAGCGTCCAGCCTCGACGATGCTGTCTGGAGAAATTGCCAAGCCGTGGGTCGGCCAGAAGGACAAGGCTGCGCGCATCTCCTACATCCTCACTTATTCCATGCTGCTCCTCGGTATCGCCGCTGCAGGTATACGCTGCTACTTTGGCTGGAAGAGCGTCTCCGTGATGGGAAAGCTTTGCCCTGTTCTGGAGGACGACTTTAGCGGCAGCGACCTCGATTCTAGCGTCTGGCAGCGCGAGGTCGACCTGGGAGGCTTTGGGTGGGTTTCCCCATCTTTTTTTTTTTTTTTCGTACAACCTTTGATGATGAGGATGTCAGGAATGGTGAATTTGAAATGACGACGGCTTCGTCCAACAACTCGTTCATCCGAAACGGGGAGTTGTACATAGTTCCCACACTCACGTCTGATGTCATCGGTCATGATGCGATCTTTGACGGGCACACGTTCAACCTAACGGGCTGCACCAACACGAACCTGACGGCTTGCGGCGTGGTCAGCAACGCGACTGCAGGCACGGTCATCAATCCTGTGATGAGCGCGCGCATATCCACAAAAGGTAAACGCAGTATCCGTTATGGAAGAGTCGAGGTGCGCGCTAAATTGCCACGAGGGTAAGTCGTCGATCGAGGACAGGGACCTTCCCTACTTGGAAATTGGCCCTGAAGCTGACAGCTTGCTTGCTTTCTTTAGTGACTGGGTTCGTATATCTTTTCGGCTTATCACAGTCCTCTGAAGGGCTTGTCTTCATATAGATATGGCCCGCTATTTGGATGCTCCCGGTGAACAACACTTATGGTCCTTGGCCTCAAAGCGGTGGGTTTGTGATGTTACTATTCACGACGTGCCTTGATGTCTCTTCCATCTCAGGCGAGATTGATATCATGGAAGCACGGGGAAACGGCCCGAAGTATCCCGCACAGTACGCGTCCCCCGCCCCGCCGTTTCCCGTTCCCGCGTTTGACAGAGGCTGTCTTTGCAGAGGCGTCAACTACGTTCGAGGATCCTTGAACTGGGGCCCACTGACATGGCTGAATGCTGTCTCGAAGACCTACGGCTGGTGGTCAGTGCGGCGATCCACCTACGCCGACAAGTTTCACACCTACGCCCTCGAATGGACCCAGGATTTCCTGTAAGAACTCGCCCCTTAACCGTTTTTCTCTCCCCGGGCACTGATCCCCGACGCTAACCTCTTGTTTTTTTTGTTGTTGTTGTTGTTCTTTTGTTTCTTTCTATTCAACACAGTCGCATTTACGTGGACAACCGCCTTCAACACATGCTCGACTTGCGTTTCAACATCCCGTTTTTCCAGCGTGGCGAATTCCCGACGTCCGTCGCCAACGCCTCGCAGGAGATCATCCTTCCTAACCCTTGGGCAGGCCGCGGAAACTCGGCTCCCTTCGATCAGCGTACGTGCAACTCCTCCCCCCGCCGCCGCCACCGCGGCGTGGCGGACCCCTCCTGATTCGAAAACAAAGGAAAATAACTTACCCGTTTCGTTGACAGAGTTCTACCTTATTTTCGACGTTGCCGTCGGCGGCACGAGCGGTTGGTTCCCAGACGGCGCTGGCGACAAGCCGTGGCTGAACGGAGCGATCAGTGAGTCCTGTGGCGGCCGGGACTTGAGGAAATTGTGCTCGGAAATGACTAATCACCGCCCCCGCTCTCTGCTCCGCCGTCTCTAGATGCCATGCAACTTTTCGCACAGGCACAGGACAAGTGGTCGAAAACCTGGCCCATCAGCGAGGAAGACCGCGCCTTGAGAATGTATGTGCCGTTTTTTTTGTCTTTCATACGTCCGTGAATCGTGCTGACGCTGGCGGTTAGCGATTACGTGAAGATGTGGGAACAGTGTTGATTGATTTTTCTCCTAGTTACACGTTACACCTTCTCTCATAGAGTGACCCCTCCCTTTAAAGATATATACGAACTTTGACGCCTCGGGATTCTAGATCATTTGCTTTCATGTGCCTTCTTGATTCAGTACAGACGCAACGATACTGATGCACTTTTTTTTTTTTACCTTCATCCTGTCATACTACAATCAGATTACGGTTATGATTCCCTGCGCCAATTCAATTATCGCTTCTGCTGTCAACCGCACACGTTCATAGCTTTTCTGGGGAAGAAACAAATTCGCATCCAGTAATGATGCCATGATGAAGCCTGCCTATCAACGACAGTGATAGATGACAGATCAGAAAGTCTAGTTATCGAGGAGGACAGCCTGGCCTGAGGTTTGGCACACATGTAAGTCATTCCCGGTCGGCCTCATGTTGCATGCGGCGTCCGCCTAGCGAAGTCTAAAATGTCAAAACACGAGCTTCCATTCGAAGCTCAGGCGCAGGCGTAAAGGTGTGAGACCCTCGCAACGTTCAAGCGAGTTCAAGAATCATGAACGTTCGAGTTTCAACGCGTCAAGGTACCGACATGCTTCTTCCATTACTTTTTTAATTTTGCGTTGCCGCAGTATTACTGCACTGGTTCTAACCCAAGACCGAGCCGAGGACGATAGTGAACAGCTTAGCCGAGCAAGTATTGATGTACAGTACCCGTAGCGCCTTCACCGTAATCTCAGTCCCAGCCTGCGCAAAAGCATCGAAAGTCGCAGTCGTATTGACACATTCTGCGCCTTATCGCCCTGTCGATATTTAGGATTTTTGATACGCAAGGCTCGGCCAGAAGAAACCATTCATTCTTCTGTCGCTGTACGGCGCTGCCGGGAGAGAGAGTAAATTTCTTTTGGGCTATCCTTATCATTGTCTCGCATCACATCTGGCCCTTGCGGAAGGGGGTCGCATGGTGGCCTAGCTGTCCGATCTGTCGACCATCACCGAACTGGCGGGATAGGCGCAACAGAGCTCCACAGAGGCGAAAAGGAGAGAAGAGGGAAGAAACGGTTTGGTGGGTTACAAAAGAGTTTGATTTCGTCTGCGCGGGGTTCCTCGGTGCATGCCTTTTCGCTCTGCCTTTGCTTCTCTTTTTCTGCCGCACACCGCAAAGTGGAGCCCGGAGATGGCAACGGCTTTAAGGGCTGCAGGTACGGCGCGTGTCTCCGTCACGGTCGTCGTACGTACCTCTGCGAGAGGTTCCTTCGATCTTCCACAAGGAGTTTCGAGATAGAAGAAGGATGACAGAAGGAGGTGCAAGGACGATGCGGACCTCGGCGTGGTCATCAGTCAGCAGGTCAGTGTAGGAAATCGGAAGGAGGCATTTCTCTCTCCGAATACACACCATGAGGGGGTTTCGCTTAACTGTTCAAGTTCACAGTTCGCCCGTGGTCCTTCTGCTTATCATCGTCGACAGGACAGGACTTGGACGGGGGCTCGATGCTCGATGCTCGCCAACGGTGCGCTTCGGAGTCACGTTTACGAGAGCGTGCGCGAGGCTTGTTTCGAGGGAGCTGCAGAATGTGACCACGTACCTCAGGACGGTTGCGTGGATCGGGTTCTGAGGGGAAGCCTGCATCATGTTGCCTCTGTGCCCCGTGATTTGACGGCACGTGACCGGAGAACTAAACACGACTGGCAGACGTTCACCTTCCAGGCCGTTAATATCGATAAGCTTAAGGGAAACCTGCGCGTCAGACGATGCGTTTGCCTTATTGTTTACGACATCCTTGGGCGCTTATGATGTGCCTACTTGCTACTCCTTCACCAGCCCCAGCTGCCCTCCCAATGCCTCATTGACCACGCAAGAAGGGCGATGTGAATTCCCAAAATGACCATATACTCATTCTGTCACGGCGCGACTTCCGACCTGCAATGATACTCCTCAGACATTTCATGGATGGTTTTTCGATGTACTGGTCCCCAAAATTACTTGCTCTCGCGACTTGCATCGACCCAGCACACAACCATACGATCGGGGGCAAGCTCTAGGTACTTCCTTTCCGGAATTAAATCATTTCCCCATTGGTGCCTTTATCAATTAATTCAATTTAAATCCGTCGTATTTCTGATAGATGAGCCACACCATGGCAGCAGCGGTCCCTTTCTCGTAAACAGGCACCATGACATTCCAGAGTGGAAAATGCACACCCCCGTTCCACTTTGTCAACGGAGACCCACCCCCTCGACTACGCCGAGTGCTATAACACCCTCGTGTTTCTCCTACCCTCAAGAAGCTAGGACCTCGTCCCTGACGTGAGTTTGGGTCACTTCGCGCGGCAGCCTTGGCAGAGGCGGTAAAATTTTGACTTTTCAATTGGGGTAGAGGGGCTGTATGATAGAAGCACCTCCTTTGCTTGACTGAATACCATCCAACAGCTGTCACCGGTGCTGCAAACTTGCGCTTTGCCGCTGTCCGATCCACTGCATGCCCTGCAAAAAGAACATCGCCTCCTCGGTGGTCTACCTACCACTGCAACATGCGCATGCCACCCGATCATTATGAATGAAGCCAAAAGCAACCAAGACGCACGTCGAATTACGTCTGCGGACCTTGTCGCACGCGGTACCGTCAGTACCAGTTGGAGTCCGCGACGTGGCGCTGCACGGCTTCAGTAAGGCGAGACGTCTCCATCTCAGTTATTCGCGGTAGCCTGATGTCCGCACAACGAGCGTCGCGATACATTCAGGTCAGGATCCGGAGAGAGAGAGGGATCCCTTCACATTCCTCAAGTCAGTTCTTTCCGATCGAGGTGTGGGATTGTACCTGATTATTGCATTGTCTGAATATAGCCAAGAGGAGCCGGCCAGAATGATGCCATCACGCCTTTGGGGTCAGGCCAGCGAGGAGTGATCTACTGCGGTCTTAACGTGGTCGCATTCAAGTTAATGACCTCATTTTTGTTTTGGTGCTTTTTCCCCGGGACCGACCGAGTGTTGGACGATTCTGCTCATCAGGACGTGGGTATCTCTCCCCGGAGAATCTCAAACCACTGGTACCCCACTACCCATCAACTCTACACGACAATCAGTCATTCCATCACAGTCGAGCCAGGAATGATACTTACAGAAGTGGATCCTGAAGGGAATTTGTCGGGAAAGCAACGGGGGTCCGTTGCCCTATCTGTGACATCTTCAGTCTTCAGCTGAGTTGCGCCGGTTGCCCCTGATAAGATATGCGGCGGCGCCGTCATAGCCGATTTTCGTGCGAGCACGGAGCGGAGTGTGGCAATTAATGGTCATACAACTGCCGCAACCGCCGCGAGATCCGCGGGATGGCTTGACACGCACAATGGAGTCACTTACGGCATGCGAGTCAAGTAGAGTATCAATCCTACACGAGCGCATGGACAACACTGGCAACCCTGCACTGGCAAATGATCCGAGAAATTTTGTGCATACGAAATCGGGTAAGCGGCGCCAGTCGTAAATGGGCCTTCAGAAGTGTGACGCTTGATGGAGGAGCAGCCGTTAGAGTTGGGTAGGTCTCTATATTTGTATCGTAGGATGGTAATGGCGTCGGTGGCCACGCAGTGTGTTATTCGACAGCCTCGGATAGAAGCTGGCGTAGGCCGTGATTCACTGCGGCGAGTCATCCAATCGATAAGCTACTTGCGTTGGGGTCAGCCGTGATGTCACTGTGAGTGCGGGTGGCTCAGCATTCGTGGAGGGCTGCTGGCGTAATAGGAGGAGGAATGGGTGCGTCGCTAGATGTTGAGAGTCATGGTACTTCATCATGGAGGCCTCAATCAAGCGTTATGAATCGATGAGGACTCCATCCGATGTGTAAGCACGTGCTCTCGCCCAAGAAGTAATTGTACTCATTGACGAGTACGAGGTGATTATCAGCTCCATTTGAGTAGTTTGAAGAGGTGCGTTATTTTCACATTGATACTTTTTTTGCCTGAGCATCGTTATGCGGCGAACGAATAATTCAACATTTGACTGTACTGCCAATGCCTATGGCGATTGAGCTACTGGGTAGCCACTGCATTGAATTAGGGTAACAGGATGAATCAGCCGCTACGAAGCATACATTTGGTTGAAAGAGTAGATAGAAAC
>Ga0209488_10003351_pt1 | contig 12876 bp, 10 predicted proteins | sample Rivendell_Oct201_8_FD_188349 | JGI IMG/M metagenome (GOLD analysis project Ga0209488, IMG submission 188349) | Vadose zone soil microbial communities from the Eel River Critical Zone Observatory, Northern California, USA -... | ecosystem: Environmental > Terrestrial > Soil > Vadose zone >...
CGCCCGGGTCATGTGGCGTCGATCGTGGGCGAGGGTCAGGCCGACGAACGCGCCGCGTGCGAGCGGGTCCGGATGCGGGCTGCGCTCGCCGGTCAGGTACGGCAGGAACAGGAGGCCGTCGCTCCCCGCCGGCACCTCTCCGGCCGACGCCGCCAGGTCTGCGAACGCCACGCCCGGGGCCAGCGCGTCCCGGAACCAGCGCAGGCTGCCGGCCGCCGACAGCATCACGGACATCATGTGCCAGCGGTCTGGAACGGCATGGCAGAACGCGTGGACCCGGCCGCGCGGCTCGAAGAGAGGCCGGTCGGTGGCCGCGAAGATGACCCCCGACGTCCCGAGCGACAGCGCGATCACCCCCGGCGCGACGGCTCCCACCCCGACCCCGTTGGCGGCCTGGTCGCCGCCGCCGGCCACCACCGGGGTGCCGGCGCGGAGTCCGGTTGCCTCGGCCGCGTCCTTCGTGATCGAGCCGGTCACGGCGGGCCCCTCGAACGTCTGTGGCAGCCACGCCGGGTCGATCTCGAGCGCGCCAAGGACCTCGGCCGACCAGTCGCGCACCGCGAGGTCGAACAGGATCGTGCCCGCCCCATCGGCCTTGTCGAGGGCGTAGTCGCCGGTCAGCCGGAGACGGACGTAATCCTTTGGCAGGAGGACGTGGGCGATCCGGGCCCAGACGTCCGGTTCGTGGTCGCGGATCCAGACGAGCTTGGGGGCGGTGAATCCGGTCAGGGCGTCGTTGCCGGTGATGGCGACGAGCCGTTCAACGCCGCCCAGCGCCTCCCGTATGACGTCGCATTCAACGCCGGTTCGCTGGTCGTTCCAGAGGATCGCCGGCCGCAGCACCTTGCCGGCCCGATCGAGCACGACCGCGCCGTGCATCTGGCCGGTCAGCCCGATCGCGGCGATGTCGTCGCCGTTCGTCCCGGTCGATGCCAGGACGGACGTGATCGCCCCGATCGCGCCGCCCCACCAGAGATGGGGATCCTGCTCGCTCCAGAGCGGCCGCGGGATGCTGAAGTCGTACTCGGCGGCACCGGTGCCGCGGACCGCGCCGGTTTCGTCGATCAGGACGGCCTTGGTCGCGGTCGTCGAGACGTCGATCCCGAGGACGTGACCCGCGGACGTCAGTGCTCGGCACCCGATCCGACTGCCGCACGGCGGTCGGCGGCCCAGATCTGCTGGTTGACCAGGTTCTCGAGGCGCTCCTGGCCGCCGCTGACCGGCTTCGGGTCGATCTCGCCCGCCGCGACGCGCCGCTCGAGATCCTCGAGTGATGTCGGCCCGTCCAGGATCCCCGCCCCGAGGCTCTCGGCCCAGCCCGCGTAGCGCTCCTCGCGGAGCCGTTCGAGCGCCTGGTTCTCGATCATCGCGGCCGCGACGAGGAGGGACCTCGCCAGCGTGTCGATGCCGCCGATGTGAGCGTGGAAGAGGTCCGCGCGAGCGAGGCTCTGGCGGCGCAGCTTCGTGTCGAAGTTGAAGCCGCCCGTCGTGAACCCGCCGCCGCGGACGATCTCGTACAGGGCCAGCGACAGCTCGTCGACCGAATTCGGGAACTGGTCGGTGTCCCAGCCGTTCTGGTAGTCGCCGCGATTGGCGTCGATGCTGCCGAACATCCCGTTGGCGATCGCGTACGCCACCTCGTGATGGAAGCTGTGGCCGGCCAGCGTCGCGTGGTTCGCCTCGATGTTCACCCGGTACTCGTCGGCGAGGCCGTGACGGACGAGGAAGCCGTGGACAGTGGCCGAGTCGTAGTCGTACTGGTGCTTCGTCGGCTCCTGGGGCTTCGGCTCGATGAGGAGCGTTCCCGTGAACCCGATCTTGTGCTTGTGCTCGGCGACGAGGGTCAGGAACCGGGCGAGCTGCGTCCCTTCGCGGGCGAGGTCGGTATTGAGCAGCGTCTCGTAGCCCTCGCGGCCGCCCCACAGCACGTAGTTCTCGCCGCCCAGGCGCTGCGTGCGCTCGAGCATGACCTTGACCTGCGCCGCCGCGAAGGCGAAGACCTCTGGATCCGGATTTGTCGCGGCCCCGGCCGCATACCGCGGATGGCTGAACAGGTTGGCCGTGCCCCACAGGAGCTTCGCGCCGGTCCGGGCCATGTGCGCTTCGATCAGGTCGATGCTGGCGTCGAGGTTCTTCGTCGTCTCGGCGAAGGTCCGGCCCTCCACTGCGACGTCGCGATCGTGGAAGCAGAAATACGGCACGCCGAGCTTGGCAACGAACTCGAACGCGGCCTCGAGCTTCATCCTCGCGGCGGTCGACGGATCGAGTGACGGATCAAGCCATGGTCGGTCGAACGTCCCGACACCGAACACGTCCGAGCCCGGCCAGTTGAACGAGTGCCAGAGACAGACGGCGATCCTGAGGTGATCCGCCATCCGCTTCCCGAGGACGGGGCGATCGGGCTCGTAGACCTTGAACGACAGGGGATCCGGCGAGTCGAGCCCGCCAAAGGGAATCGGACCCGCCACGTCCGAGAAGAAGCCATGGTCCACGGCCAGACCCTCCCTGATCGGCGCCGTCGAAACGGCGATTCCGTCCCTTGTTATCGTCCGCCGAGCTTAGCGGACTTCTGCCGCACTGGTCAGAGGCTCTCTCCACGCCACGAGCGCGTCGACCTGCAAGGTTGCTGTGCGGCGGTCGGCTCTTCTGCGGTCATGTCGGGAAGGCCGCTTGGCTCAGACTTCGCGTTCAACACGGACGCGACCGCGGACCATCCTGACGGCTTGGCGGACTCACCATGACACCGAGGCAGGCAATCGAAGGCATCGTCGAGCTGGGGCTGCCCAGCGGTGGCCGGGTGCTGGTCTCCTTTGGGGACGACGTGGCGGGCGACCCGGATCTCGAGAATGGGGTCCTCATCGCGATGCTCGCTGCCGGCGAGAGCCAGGATGAGGTGTGTCAGGCCGTCACCGCGCACGCCGCCGCATGCGGACTGCGCGCCGTTGTCTCTGACGATGCGGACCCGGTAATGGTCGCGATCGAATCGGCGGAGGCGGGGCGCGCCTGAGCCGGAGATATGGGCCTGCTCGGCCAGGGTGGTGGGTCGAAATGTTCCTGACCACCGATGAGTTCCGGGCACAGGCCCGGTCTCAGTGGTTGGCGCCGGCGAGATGACTCGCTGGCGCCTCCGTTCATCGGCCGGTTCGCGTAACAACATGAGGAGCGCCTCAGGTGGTCGCACCCGAGGATTCGGCGGCGCTTCGGCCCGTCCCACCAGCCACGGATGGAGCGCAAACGCCGCGTGAGCCGGGTTCGATCGACCTCATCCTCGCGGGCCCGATCGCGCACGCTGATATCGCGGTGCTCTGCGCCCGAGCCCGCACGCTGCTGGAATCAGGCCCGGCCGATCGGTTGATCTGCGACGTCGGGGCCGTCGCCGATCCGGATGCCGTCACCATCGACGCCCTCGCAAGGCTGCAACTGACGGCTCGCCGACTTGGCAGCCAGGTCGGACTGAGGAATGCCTCCGACCAGCTCCAGGAGCTGCTCGACTTCGTCGGACTGAACGGCGTGCTGCCGCTCAGCCGAGGGTCACGGGTCGAGACGGGGCGGCAGGCCGAAGAGCGGGAAGTACGCGGCGGTGTCCAGGAAGAACGTGATCCCGCTGATCCGATCCCCTGACAGCTCGATCACCTGGAGCGACCACGGCTCGAGACCGCCGTCGGGTGCCGGCTTGTACTGGCCGAAGCCAGGCGAGCCGTTGGCTGTCACCGGAATCAGGCGCGAACCGCGGCAGCCGATCCCCGGCCCGAGGCACCAGCGGCGGATGTCCAGATGTGTCTGCAGCCACAGCTCGTACGGCGGCATGTTCCACGTCGCGTCCTCATGGAGCAACGAGGTCAGCGAATCCATGTCGTAGCGCTCGAAGGCGTCGACGTAGCGGGCGAGCAGCGCGCGCCGGTCGTCGTCCATGGACTGGGGCCCGTCGTCTGCCTCGACCTTGGTCGCGGCGAGCGTGGCCCGGGCGCGCTGGAGGGCGCTGTTGACCGATGCGACCGTGGTCTCGAGGAGCTCGGCGACCTCGGTCGCCTGCCACTGGAGGACCTCGCGGAGGATCAACACGGCGCGCTGGCGCGGCGGCAGGTGCTGGAGGGCGGCGACGAAGGCGAGCCGGATTGTCTCGCGCTGGATGGTCAGCTCCGCCGGGTCACCACCAACCGGCAGGACGCGGCCGTCGGGGATCGGCTGGATCCAGGTGGCCTCAGGCAGCATCGCGCCGAGCGGAGCATCGGCCGTCAGCGCCGGCCCCAGGTCCATCGGGCGGGCCCGTCGCTCTCGACTGCCCAGCATGTCGAGGCAGACATTCGTGGCGATGCGATAGAGCCAGGATCGCAGCGCGGCTCGACCCTCGAAGCGCGAGAAGCCCTTCCATGCCCGAACGAACGTGTCCTGGACGGCGTCCTCCGCCTCGAACGCCGACCCGAGCATCCGATAGCAGTGGGCGGTCAGCTCGGTCCGATACTCGTTGAGCTGCCCGCCCAAAGCCTCGTCGTCCAGAGTGGCCGTGCCCTGGGCCTCGCTGCCCGTCGCGACTTCAGTCATCCCCGGTCCTTCCTGTGCCTCGGTTGGACCATGATCCTACCCCGATGCGTGGTCGACGGCAGCCAGCGCGCCTTTCCGTTTGGGCAGTGTCCTGGTCTGGCCGAGATCGCTATGGCGAGCGGAACTGCCAGCGCGTCTAGCTGAACGGATCGCCCTTGCCAAAGCCGGACGCCTTCGCCGGCCTGATCTCGTACGCCAGCCCCGCGTCGTCGCTGCATGGCATTCCTGGGGCTCCTCCGGGACGGGTGGACAGGGTTGTCAGGCTCGGTACGCGGCCCTGGATGCGGGTCAACGTTTCGATGTATCGCCGGGCAGGAGTCCCCGGCCCGTCGAGCGCTTCGCCGCGAAACCTCAGCCCTTGATCGCGCCGCTCAACCCCGGGCCGCGCAGGAAGAGGCGCTGGAACAGCAGGAACAGGACGATCGGGATGAGGCTCGAGATCGTCAGGGCGGCGATGAAGACGCCGAGATCCGTGGTCGGCTGGAGTGTCGGCAGGCGGACCGACAGCGGTTGGAGATCCGGCTTCCGGAGGACGAGCAGGGGCCAGAGATAGTCCTTCCATGTCGCGATGACGGCGAAGACCGACACGACGCCGATGATCGGGCGGGACATCGGCAGCACGATCCGCCAGAAGAGCTGGAACGGACCGGCGCCGTCGACCCGCGCCGCGTCGAAGATCTCGCGCGGCAGGTTGTCGAAGAACCGCTTGATGACGACGACATTGAATGCGCTCGCACCAGCCGGCAGCCAGACCGCCCAGAAGGTGTCGATCATCCGGACATGCACGATGGGCAGGTCGACGACGGTCAGGTACAGCGGAACCAGCAGGACCAGTGCCGGCACGAAGAGCGTAGCCAGGACCAGCCCCGACAGGATCCGGTGAAACCGCGGCTTCAGGACCGACAACGCGTAGCCGGCGGTCGTCGCGACGACGATCTGGACGAGCCACGAGCCGGCCGCGATCCAGACCGTGTTCAGGAGGTATCGGTCGATATGGGTTCGCGACCAGGCCGTCGCGAGCTGGCCAAGGTCAAAACCGTGCGGCCACAGCGCCATCGGCATGCGCAGCGTGTCCTGGGTGGGGGTGATCGACGACTTGACCATCCAGAGCAGCGGGCCCAGCCCGACGATGAGGAGAAAGAGCAGCGTCGTGCCCTGGAGGATTCGCATCGCCAGGCGGACACGGGATCGGCGCCAATCGGCAGCCGAGACGATCCCACGGTCGGCCTGCGTCGGGGTCCGCGTTCCTCGCCGGCGCGACGGCATCCTCATGATGACGTGCTCCATGAGCGCGTCAGCCAGAAGTAGCCGGCGGTGAAGATCCCCAGGAACGCGGCCAGCATGATGCTGAGGGCGGCGGCCATCCCGTACTCGCCACCGAGGCTGTTCTGGAACGCGTAGTGATAGATGAGCAGCAGGAGGCTCATCGTCGAGTTCGCCGGCCCGCCCCCCGTGAAGAGGAATGGCTCCGTGAACAGCTGGGCTGTGGCGATCAGCTGCAGGATCAGTGTCACGAAGAGGACGCCACGCAATTGGGGCAGGGTCACGTGCCAGATCTTCTGCCGGATCGACGCCCCGTCGACCTCCGCCGCGTCGTAGAGCTCGGGCGGCACCGTGAGCAGCGCGGCGAGGTAGATGATGACCGTGGCCCCGGCTCCCGCCCAGGTGGCCTCGATGACGATCGAGGGCATCGCGCTCGTCGCGTTCTGGAGCCACGGTAACGGCCCGAGACCGATCCAGCCGAGGATCGTGTTGAACAGGCCATTGGGGCTGGCGTTGAAGAAGACCTGCTTCCAGAGCAGGACCGACACGACCGGCGGTACGACCACCGGCAGGTAGGCGAGCCCGCTCATGAGGCCCTTGCCCCGGCGTGCCTCGCTCATGATCACGGCAAGCACGATCGGGATGGGAAAGCCGATGAGAAGGGCGAGAAACGAGAAGTAGGCGGTGTTTCGAACGGCCGTTGCGAAGAGCGGGTCGGCCAGGACCCGCGCGAAATTCTCCACGCCGACGAACGTCGGCTCCGAGACGAGGTTCGTCTCCTGGAGGCTCATGACGAGCGCCCGGACGATCGGGAACCACGAGAAGATACCGAAGATGACGAGCAGCGGCAGGAGGAAGGCCAGGCTGCCGAGGCCGTCCCGGCTGAACCGGGCCCGAACGCGCGGCCAACGCCGGCTCGAGACCTTGTGCATCACGTCACCGTCAGCGTAGGAGCTCATGCCGGCGCCTGTCTCCGTGCCGCCTTGATGTCGAATGCCCCGATCGAGTGACCGAGGCATGCGAACTCATTGGAGGGGTGTTCGAGGGGGCCCGGGAGGAGCCTGGCCCCCTCGAACGTGAATGTCAGGGCTTGTCGAGGATGGTCTGGATCTGCTTGTCGGCAGCCGTGAGAAGCGTGTCGATATTGGCGTTCTTGTCGGTCAGGACCGCCTGCACGACGGGGTCGAGCGCAGCGTAGAGGTCCTGGGTGTGCGCGGTCGGCTCGGTGACGATCGGCTGGTCGAAGATCTTGGAGGTGAAGGACGTCATCTGCGCCGTCGGGACGTTGATGTAGTCCTTGATCCACGTCTGCGATTCGTCGTAGGTCGCCTTGTCGAAGATCGGCAGGGCCGGCACGCCGACCGGCTGGTTGTTGGCCTTGAGCGCCTGGGCATCGGCCACCGCGCCCTCCTGGGTCAGGAGCTTGTTCATGTAGTAGAAGTCGATGAAGTCGACGGCCGCGTCGCGCTGCTCTTCGGTGGTGTTGACGTTGACCGCCGCAAGCGTGCCGCCGCCGAGGACGCCGGCGTTCGGGTCGCTGGCCAGCGGGATCGTGGTGACGCCATAGTCGGCGGCCTTCAGACCGTTGTTCTGGACCATCGCGGTGTAGAGGTCGGAGCCACCGGTGAAGATGCCGATCTGGCCGGCGGCAAAGGCCTGGTTGATGCTCCCCCAGGCGTAATCGAAGGTCGAGCCCATCGAGTTGTCGCCCCACCGAAGATCGTGGAGGTACTGGAGGGCGTCCTTCGTCGCGGGGTTGTTGACGGTTGACGTGACCTTGCCGTCGCTGCCGACGGACTCCATGCGCCCGCCGCGTGCGTAGGTCGCCGTGGTCAGCTGCCAGCCACCGGTGTTCTCGGTGGCCATCTCGGCGAAGCCGGCCTGACCGGTCTTCTCGGCGATGGTCTTCGCGGCGGCCTTGACCTCATCCCACGTCGTCGGCGGCTTGTCCGGATCGAGACCCGCCTGCGTGAAGAGGGTCCGGTTGTAGGTGAGCGACATGCCGTAGGCCTGGGTCGGGACGGCCCAGATCTTGCCGTCGGCGTCCTGGCCGTTCACGAGCACGTTCTTGTTGAACTTGTCCACGTACGGAAGGGCGCGCATGCGTGAATCGAGATTGACGATCTGGTGCTGGGCAATCAGGCCCTTCCCGTCGGTGAACGGGATCGTGAAGACGTCCGGCAGGGTGCCCGCCGCGAGCGCTGCCGTGAAGGTCGGGGCCGTCCAGTTGTATTCCTCGGGATTGACCGTGATCCACGGATACTTGGCTTCGAACTGACTGACCTGGAGGTTCAGGGCATCGGCGGCTTCCTGGGTGGCGCCGGGCCGCAGGACGCCGACGGTGATCGTGACGGGCTTGTGCGCTGCCTCACTCGGTGCGGCGGCACTTGCGGCGGCCTGACTGGCCGGAGCCGAGCTAACGCTTGGCGCTGCTGCGCTGCAGGCGCTGAACAGAGCGGTGGCCATGAGCCCAACCAGGGCCAGGCGTGCGAACGAATGGCGCGGTGTCCGAGTCATTCCTTTCTCTCCTCCTTGCTGATGTGCCGCGGGAGATGCTCCCGACGAGGCACGTGGTGCGGTTCGGTCGAAGGCGCGATTGTTGGTCGTCACTGCATCCTCATCCCCCTCCATGGTCGGCGGTGGCGGGGGGAGCGAGGAGCCAGGCCGTGGCGTCCGATGGCAGGAGCCCGTTCGCCAGGTCGGCACTCGCGAGGAGGATCTCGGCGTGTGGCGGGAGGGCCACGTCCGCGGCCGACAGGTTCGTGACGCTGACGAATCTGTCGCCGCGGCGGAAAGCCAGGACGTCGCCATCCGAGGGCAGCCAGGTCATCGGACCGTCGCCCAGGCCGGGCTCCGACCGGCGGATGCGAAGCGCCGCCCGGTAGAGATTGAGCATCGAATCAGGCCGGCCGTCCTCGGCCTCGACGGTGATGTCGGCCCAGCGCGCAGGTTGCGGCAGCCATGGTTCGCCGGCCGAGTTGGCGGGGCTGAACCCGAAGGGCGGCTGCCTGCCGGACCACGGCAGCGGGACCCGGCAACCGTCACGGCCGGGATCGGTCCCCCCGGACCGGAAGTACATCGGGTCCTGAAGGCGGTCGATCGGCAGGTCGTCGACTTCGTCGAGGCCCAGCTCGTCGCCCTGGTAGATGTAGAGGGAGCCGGGTAGTGCCGCCGACAGCAGGGCTGCGGCTCGGGCACGCCGTCGCCCGAGCTCGAGATCGGTCGGCGTGCCGTGGCGCTTCGCCGCGAAGGCGAACGAGGAGTCCTCCCGACCGAGTCGAGTGACGGGGCGGGTCACGTCATGGTTCGACAGGACCCATGTGGAGGCCGCACCGACTGGCGCATGCGCCTCGATCGTGCTGTCGATCGATGTCCGGAGGCTGGCCGCGTCCCACGGGCGGCCGAGGAAATCGAAGTTGAAGGCCGTGTGCAGCTCGTCCGGTCGGAGATACCGCGCGAACCGCTCCATGTCCGGCAGCCAGATCTCGCCGACGAGGATTCGCTGGCCGGGATATGAGTCGGCGATCGCCCGCCAACTGCGGTAGATGTCGTGGAGCTCGTCGCGGTCGACGGTCGGATGGTCACCGGGGGGTGGGGCGGTCGGGATTTCCGGCAGCGCCGAGTCCTTGACGAGAAGGGCGGCGGAGTCGATGCGGACGCCGGCGACGCCGCGATCGAACCAGAAGCGGAGGATCTCCTCGTGCTCGCGACGAACGTCCGGGTGATTCCAGTTCAGGTCTGGCTGGTGCGCCGAGAAGAGGTGGAGGTACCACTCGCCCGGGCTGCCGTCCGCGTTGGTCGTGCGAGTCCACGACGAACCCGAGAAATTCGACGGCCAGCTCGTCGGCATCTCGTCGCCGTTAATGCCGCGGCCCGGATGGAACCAGAACCGCGCCCGCTCCGGCGATCCGGGACCGGCGGCAAGGGCGGCCTGGAACCAGGGGTGCCGGTCCGAGACATGGTTGGGGACGATATCGATGATCGTGCGGATGCCCAGTTCGAGCGCCTCGCCGATCAGGGCCTCGGCCTCGGCCAGGGTGCCGAAGGCCGGGTCGATCGCCCGGTAGTCGGCGACGTCGTAGCCCCCGTCCTCCATCGGCGACGCGTACCACGGGGTGAACCACATGGCGTCGACGCCGAGGTCACGCAGGTAGGGGAGCTTCGAGCGGACCCCGGCCAGGTCGCCGATCCCGTCGCCGTTCGCGTCGGCAAAGCTCCGGACGTAGACCTGATAGATCACCGCGTCGCGCCACCACTCGTCGTCGCCTCGTGGCTGTGGCGCCTCGGCGATGGACGCGCCCGAAGCCTGCGGAGACGCCTGGTCGGCCAGAACCCCTTCGGTCAACTGACGTTCCTTCCATGGGCCGATTGGCTTCTTGGGGAGACGGTTTGGCAACGCCGATGAGCTCGAATGGCAACGTAGCATAGTCAACGGATCAATGCAAGAACTTGACAGAAATAAGCCTGACACGTGACAGAACGTGTCCCGCGCACCCCGCCCCGGTCCGAGCGCCGGTTCTCGTGGCACGAACACATGGGACGTGCAAGACGTCTGATAGGGCCGGATCTGCAGGAAATTCTCGCGGGGCGTTCAGGGGATACCGAGAACACGCGTTTCGTTGGGTCGCGACGCGTCAACTGGTCGCATGTGCACGTGGGGCGAGAATCCCACGCAGGGCGCGACGGTCAGGAAGGGGCCGCGGCCGGTCCCGTCGAGCCGCGGACGACCAGCTCGGGCTCGAAGAAGAGCTCGTCGAGCGGAACAGGGGTCCCGGCGATCTGGCCGACGAGGAGCTCGATCACCAGGCGCCCCATCGATTCGATCGGCTGGCGGACCGTCGTCAGGGGCGGATCCGTGCAGTTCATGAGGAACGAATCGTCGAACCCGACCACGGAGACATCGCCGGGGACCGTCATGCCGGCCCGCCGTGCCGCCCGGATCGCCCCGAGGGCCATCGGGTCGCTGGCACAGATGATCCCCGTCACCTTCGCCTTGAGGAGGCCGGTTGCCGCCGTCTGGGCCGCCTCGAGGGAATAGAGCGAATGAACGACCTGGTCGGATCGCAGGGCGATGCCGGCACGGGCCGCGATCGTCCTGGCGGCCGCCAGCTTCCGCGTCGACGGGACGTGGTCGGCCGGGCCGAGCAGGAGCCCGATCCGCGTGTGGCCGAGCGAGAGGAGGTGCCCCATCGCCTGCTCGACCGCGACCGTGTCGTCGCACGAGACCCGGGGAAAGCCGAGCCCCTCGATCGATGCATTGACCAGGACGGTCGGCAGCCTGCGTGCCGACAACCGGGCGTAGTGATCGTGGCGGGCATCCTTCTGGGCGTACAGCCCGCCCGCGAAGACGACACCCGAGACCTGTTGCTGGAGGAGCAGGTCGACGTAGTCCGCCTCTGAGATCCCGCCAGCCGTCTGGGTGCAGAGCACCGGCGTGAAGCCCTGCTGGGCGAGCGCCCCGCCGACGACCTCGGCGAACGCCGGAAAGATCGGGTTCTGCAGCTCGGGGAGCACGAGCCCGACGAGGCGGGCTCGCTCGCCGCGCAGCTTCGTCGGTCGCTCGTAGCCCAGGACATCGAGGGCCGTGAGGACGGCCTGGCGGGTCGACTCGGCGACGCCCGGCTTGCCGTTGAGGACACGGCTGACGGTCGCTTCGCTCACGCCAACCTTGCGGGCCACCTCGGCGAGTCGTCTGGACATGCCGCAATCTTACGCGGATTTGCGCAAGTCCTTGCAAGGTTGCGGCCCTCCGGTCCGGTTCGTCCGGCGGTAACGAGTTCGAAAGGGTTCCCCTGCCACGGTCCGGCCCGTCACGATGTGACTGCATCGACGGAGGGCAACGACCATGGACCCGAACGGGCGATCATCCGAGACGAGCGCGCTTCCCGCGGAACGGGAGCTCGACGATCCGAACGAGTCGATCTTCGACCAGGGGCTTGCGTTCGACCTTACGACCCTGATGGATCGGCGACAGGTCATCAAGCTCATCGGCACTGCCGGCGTGGCGGCCGGCGTCTTCACGATCTTCGGCTGCACGCCGGGCGCGCTCCTGAGCTCCGCGTCCACAGCCGCCAGCACGGCCGGCAGCACCCCGGGATCAACCGCGACGACGGGCTCCGCCGCGAGTTGTGACCCGATCCCGGAAGAGACAGCCGGACCCTTCCCCGGGGACGGATCGAATGGGCCGGACGTCCTCGCCCAGAGCGGCGTCGTGAGAAAGGACATCCGATCGAGCTTCGGTTCGGCGTCCGGTGTCGCCGCCGGCGTCCCGCTGACGATCAACCTGACCATCCAGGACGAGGCCAATGGCTGCGCGCCGCTCGCCGGCGCGGCGGTCTACGTGTGGCACTGCGACCGGGATGGGGCGTACTCCCTCTATTCCCAGGGTGTCACCGACGAGAACTATCTACGTGGCGTGCAGGCGGCCGACAGCAACGGGCTGGTCACCTTCACGAGCATCTTCCCGGCGTGCTACTCGGGCCGCTGGCCGCATATCCATTTCGAGGTCTACCCGAGTCTCGCCAAGGCGACCGACCAGGGGAACAAGATCGCAACGTCGCAGATCGCCCTGCCGAAGGACATCTGCGACGCGGTCTACGCGACCGACGGCTACGGCCAGAGCGTCACGAATCTCGCCCGTGTGAGCCTTGCCTCAGACAACGTCTTCGGCGATGACGGTGGCGTCCACGAGCTCGGAACGATCAGTGGCAGCGTCGCCGATGGCCTGACCGTCGCGTTGGCCGTGCCGGTCAAGACAGCCTGAACGGCCGTCCTCGGCATCACCGAACCGCAACCTGGAAGTGGTTGCGCGAGATCGCGGGGATGTGGCACCGTTGTGTCGTGAGCACCGACGCCCGAACTGCCTTGGGCTGCTGCATGTGTCGCCAGCGAGTGCTGGTCGGTTGTAGGCGCCCCTGACCGTCGGGCGCTGAACCCCGGCTGGCCCTCGCAGAGACGACTCGCGGGCCGGCCCTCAGATTGACGGTCGCTTTCCCTGTGCTGGATCCGTCCGGCCGGTCCGCTCCCTGTGACTATGTCCCCGAAGGAGTGACCACCCCATGACCGTTACCG
>Ga0209488_10003352_pt1 | contig 12876 bp, 12 predicted proteins | sample Rivendell_Oct201_8_FD_188349 | JGI IMG/M metagenome (GOLD analysis project Ga0209488, IMG submission 188349) | Vadose zone soil microbial communities from the Eel River Critical Zone Observatory, Northern California, USA -... | ecosystem: Environmental > Terrestrial > Soil > Vadose zone >...
GCTCCGACCGTTTTACAACGCGATTGACCAATTCGGAAGTCGGGACTCACACAAACAGTGTACTGTCGCGATGCACTGTGGTTGTAACTGGGTTGATCGCAACTCGACTCAAGTCCGCTGGAACTAGGCTTTGTTGCAACATCGTCCGTGTGCGCTGCAAAACTGATCCGTAGTACTACCTTTAGCGATATTGTTCCTTCACTTTCATCTGGGGCCTTATATTCGCGGCGTTTTCGAACAACGGGGTTTTTTGACAGCAAGGGAATTGTCGTGAGCGGGAATGTCGGCGATGTGCCAATTCAGCAAACAAAGACCGCCCGGTGGCGGTCAGTCTTTGGGAAACGCCGCTCTGTCTTGGCAGGGAATAGCTAGCAGTTCCCGCGCGGCGAGCGCGGCTGCGCTGACAATATCGGACGTTGAATCTGGCGATTTGGTGTCGCGACCAATCACTATTCTTCCTCTTCAAGGACCACGATGTCGCAAATCGGAGAATCCCGATAACTCCGGATCTTGACTTCCGGCGGAGCGTCTTTGCCGATCATCAACATCTTTCCTAAGTCTCTTAAGGCATCTGCTTCAATCACGAGCGGCCGACACACGGGCGGTGAATGTCATTTCTCCTTCGCCTTCAGCGTAGGCGCGTGGACGTGGCTGAATCATTTTGCCTGCGTCTTCGCGATAAATCGCGAGCGCCCAAGGGCAATTCGTTTCGCATGAGCGCGCGCCCTCACCGCGGAAGCGGTTCGCCCCAGATCTTCCGCGATCTCGGAGGGCGAGGCATTAGAGACGACGCGAAAACAGCCCCTGGTGGGGCTGCTATATTGAGATATTTGAAGCGCCAGTCGATGTGCAAGATCATTGAAACTGAGCATCACGGTCCAACCTCTTGTCTACTCGAGTGCTTTGAGGATTCTCATGCGAGCGGCTTGGCCGCTTCATCGCGCTGAGGGGAACCTTGGTTTTGTTCGCGAATTACTCCCGACCGAACAAAAGGAAACGAACATGAAAATCGCAACTATAGCATTGGCCGCTTTCTTCGCCCTTGGCTCGACCCTGGCGATCGCCCAAGGCGCGGGCGGCACAGGAGGAGCTGGAGCTGGGGCAGGAGGAACTGGGGCAGGAGGAGCTGGGACTAGCGGAATGGGCGGTACAGGCGGTAGCGCGGCTGGCAGTAGTGCCGGAGCAGGCACAGGCGGAGCAGGCGGGGCGCAAAATCCGAGCGGCTCTGGCATGACTAAGGGTATGTCGGCGACCAAACATAAGAAAAAGATGTGAAAAGAAAGCCTCGCATTTTCGCGGGGCGTTTTTTACGCACTCTTCTTGTTGGAAGTAGCGGGGGGCCACTTCGGCGGAAGCTTCATCTGACCATCCATGTAGCCGACAAAGCCGCTGATCGAGCCGTCGGAGTGGCGGATTAGGATGTAAACCTGGCCGCGGTAGAAGCCGATAGAGAAGTCCTTCGCCGCTGCCTCCGTAAAGCTCAGCTGCTCCACCTGTTCGGTGTATTGGAGCTTGGAAGGCAGTTTCCTTTTTGGTCGCAGCCGCTCTGTCAGTGTTAAAGCGGGCCAAGCGGGTGCGAACAACTAGAGGTCGTCCCCGATGGCCCCGTTTTTTGGTGGCCGCCAAAAGTCGCCGGTCCTGCACGCGCGCTATGTCGGGGGGGCCGTTGGCGACCGGTTCCGATTCCTCCGGTTCGGTCCGGATTCCCGCGGCATTTTATGGCGTCGTAAACAGGCGAGGACTCTTTCCGCTGTGGCAAGGGTCTGCCGCAGCCATGGAGGAACTTCGCTTCCAGGGCGGCATTGATAACGAAGCATACATTTCGAAATGAGGAAACAATGACGGAGCCGGACATTCGCAAGGGAATGCCGCCCGTTAAATTGCCCCGCGAGGAATTTGAACGGCGCTATCGAAGCCGCTTCGCCGACCCGGCCTTCAAACCGTTACAACGCGAACTGGAGGCGATCATCGCGGCGGCATGGGACGCCTATAGCCATTCGCGGAAGTCGCCGGTGACGCGACGGGCTGGTTCCGGCTTTGCCGATCCCGGCTACGAGATCGCAGTGGACTGGCTGGCAACCCGCGAGGCCATGCTGCAGGCACAACGGCGGCATGACGATGCCAATGAAATGCCGCGCATTCTCATCATCAACGGCTCGTCGCGCAGCGAGCATACCTGTCCCGGCGAGATGTCGAAGACCTGGCGCCTGGTCAAGCTTGCCGAGCCGATTTTCGTCGATATGGGATTTGCGGTCGATATCCTCGATCTCTCGAGGCCAGCTTCCGAATTCGGCAAACAAATTCATCCCTGCAAGTCCTGTGTCTCGACCTCGATGGCGCTCTGTCACTGGCCGTGCAGTTGCTATCCAAACTATTCGCTCGGGCAGACCGACGACTGGATGAATGAAATCTATCCGATCCATCCTCCACCCACGGCAAGAAGGCAGAAGAAGCCAAGTCGCTGGAATTGAAGGGCTGGCCGTATCCGCGGCATCTGGCCGGCCGGTACTTCGGCATCGTCGTCCATAGCATAGGCGCGGAAACGCTGCGCCGTTCATTATCGGACTGGTTGACTGACATGTGCCTGATATCGTCAGGACGTTTCGGCGAGGCCGATGGCTATGTCGGTTATATGGAACCCTACGCCACCTCGCATCAAGCATTGGACGAGGATGCAGCCTTCAGGCAAGAAACATTAAACGTCGCCAAGGCGCTCGCAAATACGGTCAAGCTTTCTCGCGCCGGCAAGCTCGAGAACCCCGGCAAGAGTTTGGTCAATCCCAATCCGAAATAGTCGGCTTAGTGATGAGCGCCCTTCCGGGCGGAACCCGGTAGCGTCTCACCGTGATCGGGAGCGAGGCTCGGCCAGGGCTCAATAGCAAACCGGACTGTTCACGAAAAGGCGAACCGCAGCATGGGCACCGCTAGTAGCGCTCCAGTGTGTTCGTCACCAGGAACAACACTGCATCGTTATTGTTGAAGCAACGAGGCGCAGGCGTGCGCAGCAATTTTCTCGTGGCGGAGGCCGTTCATGGATGACAACACAGACCCGCGAAATCCTTCTGGCTTCAATCGGCGCTCGTTCATGGCGGGGGCGGCGGGCGGTGCGATGATTCCCCTGACCGCCCGGGCACTCACACAAGCAACCAGCGCCACTCCGTCGTCGCAGGACCCCTCGCTGCCCGTCGACGTGACGCTCCGCGTCAATGGCGAGGACAAATCTCTCAACATCGATGCCCGCACCACGGTGCTCGATGCGTTGCGCGAACATGTCGGTCTGACCGGCAGCAAAAAGGGCTGCGACCATGGCCAATGCGGCGCCTGTACGGTGTTGATCGAGGGCCGTCGCGTGCTGTCGTGCCTGACCCTGGCGCTCTCGGCGCAAGGCCACGACATCACCACCATCGAAGGCCTCTCCGATGGCGCCGGCCTGCATCCGATGCAGCAGGCCTTCATCGATCAGGACGCCTTCCAGTGCGGCTATTGCACGCCAGGCCAGATCATGTCGGCGGTGGCCTGCGTCAGGGAAGGGCATACCAATAGCGACGAGGACATCCGCGAATACATGAGCGGGAATATCTGCCGTTGCGCCGCCTATCCTAACATCGTCGCTGCGGTGAAGCAGGCGGCGCCCGCGATGCTGTCGGGCGAACAGAAAGGTTAGGCTGATGCGTTCTTTTGCCTATCAGAAAGCCGCTGACCCCGCGGCCGCGGTGCAGGCGCTGTCCGCCGCCGCAAATGACAACCCGTTGACCGAAGCCGACGCTCAGCCGCTCGCCGGCGGGACCACGCTGCTCGATTTGATGAAACTCGACGTGATGCGCCCGCGCACCGTCGTCGATATCAATCCGCTTTCCCAGGCATGGGCCACGGTCAGTCTTGGGAATGGAGACCTACGGCTTGGCGCGCTGGCGCGGATGTCCGACGTCGCGGCCAATGCAGAGATCCAGCAGAACTATCCGGTCGTCGCCGACGCATTGAAACTGGCCGCGAGCCCGCAGTTGCGTAACATGGCCACACTCGGCGGCAACGTGCTGCAGCGTACGCGATGCACATACTTCCGCGATGTGAGCTACGGGGCCTGCAATAAGCGCAATCCCGGCTCCGGATGCGCCGCGATGGAAGGGTTCAATCGCACCCATGCCGTGCTCGGCACGTCGGAACGGTGCATCGCCACCTATCCCGGGGATTTTGCCCAGGCGCTGATCGCGCTGGATGCCACCGTCGATATCGTGGGTAAATCCGGCAAGCGGACCGTTCCGTTTGCCGAGTTACACAAGGCGCCCGGCGACACGCCGCAGATCGAAACCACGCTGGCCGCTGGCGAACTGATCTCCGGTTTCACCATCAGGGGACGCTGGCCGCGTTCGGTCTATTTGAAGGCGCGCGACCGTCAGTCCTATGAATTTGCACTGGCGTCGGCGGCGATTGCGCTCGATGTCCAGGACGGCACAGTGCGTGACGCACGCGTCGCAATGGGCGGCGTGGCAACCGTGCCGTGGCGCGCCGGCGAAGCCGAGATGCTGCTCAAAGGGCAGAAACTCGACGATGCGCTGGTGCAGAGCGTCGCCGATCTGGCCTTCGCCAGTGCGACGCCCAGACGGCACAACGAATTCAAGATCGCGCTCGGCAAACGCGTGGTCGCCCGCGCGCTGCATCAAGCCGCGACCATGGAGATCTGACTATGACCACCGCCGCCCCCGAACCTAAGGCCAATATGGGACAGCCGATCCCGCGCTACGACGCCGTCGCCAAGGTGACGGGCAAGGCTGCCTATGCCGCCGACGTGCCGCTGGTCAATCCGGTTCATGCGTATCTCGTCACCAGTTCGATCGCCAAAGGCCGTATCGACAGCTTCGATCTCGCCGCCGCCAAACGGGTCCGCGGCGTCATCGCCATCGTCACGCACGAGAATGCGGAAAAGCTCCGCGACGCGAAGCTGTTCAGCAATGGCGGTTATGCCTCGACCACAAACCAGCCGCTGAAATCGAATGAAATTGCGGAGGAAGGCCAGATCATAGCCATCGTGCTGGCGGAGAATTATGAGGCCGCACGCGAGGCCTCGCATCTGGTGAAGGTGAACTACACTGCAGCGACCCCGACCACGACGTTCGATTCGCTGGGCGTAACATCGGCTCCCGCCAAGGGTCAGCTTGCGCGGTTCAAGGAAGACCCGAAGGTCGGCGACTTCGCCAAGGCCTATAACGATGCCCAGGTGAGGTTCAACGGCGAGTACGAAACCCCGCCGCAGCACCACAATCCCATGGAATTGTTCGCGACCAGCTGCGTCTGGAACGGCGATAGCCTGACGATTTATGAGCCGAGCCAGTATGTGCATGGCCTCAAGAACGGCGTGGCGGCGCAACTCCGGATCGACGCTGACAAAGTGAGAGTAATCAACGCCTATGTCGGTGGCGCCTTCGGCTCGAAGGGCTCGATGACGCCGCGCACCGCCATCATCGCCAGCCTTGCGCGACAATTGCGCCGTCCGGTCAAACTGGTGGCGACCCGCGAGCAGGGCTTTAATATCGCCACCTACCGCGCCGAAACGCGCCATCACGTCCAGCTTGGCGCCGACAATGACGGCAAGTTGATCGCGTTGCGTCATGAAGGCTGGGAAATCTCGTCGCGGGCCGATGCCTATGCCGTTGGCGGCACCAAGACCACGACGAGACTGTATGATTGCCCGAACGTCGAAAGCCTGGTCTCGATCGTGCGCGCCGACCGCAACACGCCCGGCTTCATGCGCTCGCCGCCGGAGGTGCCCTATATGTTTGCGCTCGAAAGCGCAATGGACGAGTTGGCGTTCCGGTTGAAGATGGATCCGATTGAGCTGCGTCGGATCAACGACGCCACAAAAGAGCCGATTGGCGGCAAACCGTTTACGTCGCGTTCGCTGATGGCCTGTTTCGACGAGGGCGCCAAGGCGTTCGGCTGGGCCAATCGCAAAAGCGAACCGAAATCGATGTCGGATGGAGACTGGCTGATCGGCTACGGCTGCGCCGCCACCTGCTACCCCACCCAGATGGCGCCGGCTGCGGCGCGTGTTCGGCTGCAGCATGATGGCCGCACCCGGGTCGAGATCGCTGGCCACGAGATCGGCAACGGCGCCTACACTGTGATAGCGCAGGCTGCCGCTGAAAAACTCGACGTGCCCGTCGAGAAGGTCTCGATGTTCATCGGCGATAGCGACCTGCCGCCTGCGCCTGTGGCCGGAGGCTCGAACTCCACGGCAAGCACATGCTCGGCCGTCATGATGGTCTGCGACCAGATCAGGCAGCGGCTGTTCAAGGCCGTGATGCCCCGGGAAAGCCTGGTCGACAAGGCCAAGGAAACGGTCGGTATCGGGAAGACGCCGGTGACCGAGGCCGCGAAGAGCGATCAGCCGCTCGATCGTGAGAAAGCCTTCGATGCGCTCGGCGTCAGCGTCGTGGAAGAGTACGGGGAGTGGAAGCCGGATGGAGCGCCGATGGATTCGTTCCGTGCCATGTATAACGGCCAGATGCGGATGGTCGGCGGCCCCGAGATGAAGGACAAGATCGCCTATGCCTTCGGCGCCGAATTCGTCGAGGTGCGGGTCAACCGATGGACGCACGAAATCCGCGTCCCCCGGCTGCTCGGCGTCTTTGCAGCCGGCCACATTATGAATCCGCGAACCGCGCGCAGCCAGTTGATGGGTGGCCTGATCTGGGGAATGTCGTCGGCGCTGCATGAAGCAACCGAGCTTGACGAGAGGTATGCACGCTACGTCAACGACAATCTCGCTGACTATCTGGTGCCTGTTAATGCTGACGCGCCGAGCGTCGAAGTGATCATGCTGTCCGAGCAGGACGATCAGATCAACCCGGCCGGCGTCAAGGGTATCGGCGAATTGGGCAATGTCGGCACCAATGCCGCGGTCTGCAATGCGATTTTCAACGCCACAGGGCAGCGCATCCGCAGGCTGCCGGTACGGCTGGAGCAGATTGAGACATAAGCCCTTTCATCGCGAATTGCGAAAGTAACGCCAAGCGGCTTCTACTTGGCCCTGACGGAACCTGCTTGAGGTGTTCCATGACTAATTTTACTTTGGCACCGCAGCTTGATCCGCGCGAACAGCACTTTCGGGTTCCCCTTCTCAACCGAGCTTGGACGTCGTCAGTATCGCTTCACGATCGAGCCGGAACGCTATCCACAGCGCAACCGAGATCAGTCCAAATGCCCCAGCAGCAGAAAGGTCGCCTCATAGCCGATCCATTGCGCGATCCAGCCGCCGACAGCTGGCTGAGGGAGGCGCCCCCACGCCTTGAACGGTGATCACCGCCCCTTGGCCAAGATTGACCCGGCCGGTACCGCTGAGTGAGCGGGCCACCATTCCCGGAGCCACGCTCTGCAAGCCGATACCGATCCGGTCGAGGATTTGCACGGGAATGACGCCCCACCATCCGGTTGAGGAAAAAGGCGAGACCTCCGCGGACGGGCAGGCCCTGGAATGAAGCAAGAGGACGGGCCAGTAATTGCGGCTCGCGGCTGCCCGCATGCCAACAATCGACGTGATGATCATGACAATCTGAGCGACGGCGATCGTGGTCGCAACGAAGGCGGCACCGTTCGCCGGGCCGTCGACGGTCGCCGCCAAACCATAGACGGGAACGATCGCCGCGTTGCCGAGATGGAAGGCGGCAAGCGCAAGTGCGAGTATGAGGAGCGGCTTGTGCTTGACCAGCACGGTAAACCCGCTCGGCTGGCTTTCAGGGTCTTCTTCCTTGCCACGCGCCGCACGGTTGTCGATGGCCTGCCTGGGAATCATCAAGACGCAGACGATGGATATCGCGCCGAACACCGCAGCAAGCAGAAAAACGGCGGTATAGCCGTAGCGCCAACCGAGATAGCCGGACACCGCCGCACCGACCATGTTGCCGGCGTGATTGAAGGCCTGGTTGCGGCCGTTCTGCCGGTTGAAGCCCCTCGGTTTGACCATGCCGAGCGTGATGCCGGTGACGGCGGGAACGATCGCCACACCGGCAATGGAAGTCGCGATTTGCGACGCGGCCACGGCCCAGATCTGAGAGACCAGGATAATGAGGGAGGCCAGCACGAGTGCATCGATGAAGCCACCGATCGGCGTCGTGATCAGCATGCCTGCGACATTGCCAAGCGTCATGGCGGTTCCGATCAAGCCGCTGGCCCAGCCGTGCGCTTGCAGAAACACCCCGACGAACGGGCCGATGCCGGACTGCATGTCCGCATAAAAAAATTCAGCGCGAGCAACGGCCAGAGCCGAACCGGCTCTGGTGATCGCACATTCTTCTTTCTCGTACTCATGACACTAAATCTTAGCCAGCCGCCATCGATGTCATCATCCAAATTATTTTCGCAAATCCCGCGGCCTTCGAGGTGACCAGCGGAACAAAGCACGCCGAATGGGTTTGATGCGAATGGTGCAAATCGACGTCCTGGAAAAATCGATCGAACGTATCAAGGAGACCTGCGCGATGATGGGCATCGCGGAGAAGTTCGATCGCGCGCTTCCCGACGTCGAGACGTTCCTGGAGGCCGAGGTGGCAAGGGGCGAAACCCGCGAAACCAGGCTCACCTTTGACGGGCTGCGTTATCTCAAGCAATTGCTGGCAAAGAAAGGGAGAGGCTCGGCGCCGCAGAGCCTGAACAGACAGGAGAAATAGTCACTGTGGGCAGGAGGAAACTCCCGATCGCAACAAGATCAACATTCATGACCCAGCCGAGGTGAAATGGTGGTCCCGTGAGTTGGACGTGAGCCGGGAGCAACTACGCTCTGGTCGACAGAGTCGGAAATTCAGCCGCCACCGTCAGAAAGGAGTTGGATCGTGAAAAAAGCAATGGCCGGGCTTGATGCAGAGCAGCGAGAAGCGCTGCTGTACCTCGCTGATCTGGGTCTTGCGATTTGCTCCGAAGCTCTGGCGGTGAATTTGCTGCAGGCCATGGTCGGCCTGGTGTCGTGAAGGCGACGTAAATTGTCCTGCCGGGCGTCGCCCGGTTTCGCGCCACTTGGGAACCTTGGTGCCGTCAGCCGGTTGAGGTCACATTGAGAGGGCCTCCCGATACGAGACGTCACTCCGGTCGTAGCGCGCGCAAACCCGGCTTCGACAGCGCGTATCGCCAGCCACCCCATACATCCCATGCTGGTGCCGTTTCCAATCGCCTGTTTCGTCGGCACGTTGTTTACCGATTTGGCCCCTATTGGCAGACGGCAGAAATGATGTGGGCCGATTTTTCCGCCTGGCTGCTGTTCGCCGGTCTCGTCATGGGAGTTCTGGCCGCGATTGCCGGCCTGATTGATTTTCTAAGCAACCGTCTTGTCCGTGCGCTGGCGCCGGTCTGGTTCCACATGGCTGGCACGTCGTCGTTCTCATTCTCGCGTTCTGCAATGCCCTGGTTCACAGCCGCGATGCCTGGACCTCCGTCGTTCCGGCCGGACTGGTGCTTTCCGCGCTAACCGTATTGGTCCTGCTGTTCACGGGATGGATGGGATGGACCATGGTTTATCGCCACCGTGTCGGAGTAAACAATTATGCGCAGGATGTTTGACCTAACGAGCAGGTGTGCCCGCGGCATTGGCAGTCTTGTCGCGCTGCTGTTCTGACAGGATGTAATGAGAGCGCTCCCGATCCGAAAACACAAATAGGTGCAACGCCGGACTTGCCTGCACAGCAACGATATCTCTTGCCGCCGATGCATGTTGCATCCGTTGTGGGTTGGAAGCCGGGCGAAACGCCCACCGTTGCCGACGGGTTACAGATCAAGGCCCTGGCTGCCGGATTGCAACATCCGCGCTCGCTTTACGTGCTTCCGAACGGCGATATTCTTGTCGTGGAATCGAAGGCGCCGGGCACGGAGCCGATCAAGCGGCCCAAGGATTTCATCATGAAGTGGGTGGAGTCCTGGGCGACCTCGGGTGGGGACACCGGCGAGAGCAACCGGATCACGCTGCTGCGCGACGCCGACGGGGACGGTGTTCCCGAAGTAAAGAGCGTATTTCTCGATCACCTTCGTTCCCCGTTCGGCGTAGCGCTGGTCGCAAATGATCTCTACGTGGCCAACACCGATGCGATCGTGCGCTACCCCTACAACGCGGGCGACATTAGGATCACGGCCGCAGGCACCACGCTGACGCCGCTTCCTGGCGGCCCCATCGATCATCACTGGACCAAGAGCCTGGTGGCGAGCGCAGACGGCTCGCTGCTTTATGTCGGCATCGGCTCCAACAGCAGCAACATCACCGAAAATGGCATCGAAGCTGAAAAGGACCGGGCCGCGATATGGGAAGTCGATCGCGCCACCGGCCGATGGCGGATATTCGCCAGCGGCCTGCGGAATCCGAACGATTTGAGTTGGGAGCCGCAAACCCACGCATTATGGGCGGTTATCAACGAGCGCGATGAGATCGGCCCCAATCTCGTGGCGGACTATCTTGCCTCGGTCAAGGATGGCGCATTCTATGGCTGGCCGTACAGCTATTACGGCCAGAATGTTGATCCCCGCGTTCAGCCACCGCGTCCGGATCTGGTCGCGAAGGCGATCGCGCCGGACTATGCACTGAGTTCGCACGTCGCTCCCCTCGGCCTGGCGTTTTATACAGGCACGAGCCTGCCTGCCTCTTATCGGGGAGGGGCCTTCGTCGGCGAACATGGCAGTTGGAATCGGCCGCAGCTCAATGGCTACAAGGTCGCGTTCGTACCGTTTGCCAATGGCCGTCCGAACGGTCCGGCGCAGGACGTCGTGACCGGCTTTCTCAACTCGGATGAAAAATCCCGCGGCCGGCCTGTCGGACTGGCGATCGATAAATCCGGTGATTTGCTGATCGCCGATGATGTCGGGAATACGGTGTGGCGCGTGTCGCCTGCCGGTTTATAGGCGCAGTCGGTCCGTAGCGTAGGTCGGCACGGGCAGAGTCGATTGGGTCGTGCTAGATTTAGGAACTCTTTGACCGCTCGGCGCTTGCCACCCCAAAGGAGGAACTTGATGAGCAAGGAAACACCGCTGGACGATCCGCGACAACAGACGGATTGGGGTTCGCACAAGCAGACCGACAAGCCTTGGAAAGGCAATCTGGAAAAGGAACAGCGCTCGGGCGGGCCGAAGCCCGACCTTGAGAAATGGCATGAAACTAATACGCATTAAGAAAGACCATGCTGTGGCTGATGGACGCCGATGGGCGGAGTGAGGTGTCTTTGCCTTTCCGATGCAGCCAGAGCAGACCCACCGCAAGCTGACACAGGTCATTGCGGTCCGCGCCAATCGGGAGCCGCAATACGTCTGCAACCTGCCGTTCCAGCGGTGAACGTTCGCCTTTCATTATGCCCCGAACCCTTCAAGCTTGGGATCGAAGTTGCCCGCAGCTGGAAGTTGAACAATCTCAATGGCGTGCTTCATTTTTGTGCCGAGCTCAGCGGAACTTCCCCGACAGAGAACTGCGCCAGCGTCAATCGTTGTTGTTCGGATTTCCAAAGTCCGTTTACGCATCCAGCACTCATTCGCGTCGCCAAGTGAATAGCTCTGCAGCTCTGATTAAGCTTTCGGTCACGAGAATCGAAAACGACATCAGCAGCAGTCGCGCTATCGCGTAACCAGATAGTTTGTAAGGAGCGTCACGCGGTCGGAAGCTTCTTCGTTGGTCCGTCCTCCGAGGGCGCAAGTGCGACAGCATGGAAATGATTTGCGGAGATTGGAGTTCCAGTGACATGCTGGTAAGGGCAATTAGAGGATCGCAATTTGGCCTGGCTCATGACTGACCGGCGCAATCCTCCAGGGGCCCTTTCGGCGAGATGGCTGGAACAATCGCTTGTCCTTCTTTGTTGTCGACGCGGGCAATGAAGACATGTGAGGAGAAACTCGATGACTAATCGCTTTTTAATTTCGGTCGCGGCAGCGGCCGTAATTGCCGGAGCCGGTTTTGCGAATGCGCAGATCCGCGAGGGTGGAGCTGGCGGTTCTTCGGCGCAGCAGAGCGGGCCTTCGTCGGATCGCGGCGGGGGTTCGTCGGCAACGCAGCAACGTGAGGATAAGTCCGGCCAGTCCGAGCAGAAGGGCATGAAGTCCGGTCAGAACGAGCAGAAGGGCCAGGGCGCTGCCAAGAGCCAACAGTCCGAGGATGCCACGAAGGGCCAGAAGTCGCAGCAGAACACGGCCACCGACACTGACCGCTCCAAGGCCGGCAAGGATATGAAGGCCGAGGGCCGCGAAGGCGCCAAGGAAGACGGCGAGAACGCGCAGTCCAAGCAAGGCATGTCCAAGGAAGGCACGAAGGAGGGCACAACGGCGCAAGGGCGCGAAGGTCGCGACAGCAACATGAACGCCCAGACCAAGGGCGGCATGGACAAGTCCCAAAGCACCACCGGCAACGCCACCACGTCGGCTTCCGCTCCGCCGGCCGAGAAGCGGACCCAGATCGTTTCCGCCATCAAGCAGGAGCGGATCGAGGAAACCACCAACGTGAACTTCAACGTGTCCGTTGGGGCCACCGTTCCGGCCAACGTGCGCTTCCATCCGATATCTGAGCGGATCGTGGAGATCTATCCGGAGTGGCGGGGCTTCGAGGTCATTCTGGTGAAGGGCCGCTACGTGATCGTCCGCCCGCAGACGCATGAGATCGTCTACATCGTCGAGGGGTGATCTCTTGACCGATGCACTCGGGGAAGCTTTGCTTCCCCGAGTTCAGTGGACCCCGCCGGACCTCCCAGGACGTAACGACAGCTGGCGTGACGGGCCGGCGTGCATCTCAATGAATGCTTCGATCGATGACGGTAGCTCATCAACGCGCCGCAGACTCAGCGGTGTTGAATGCGACTACGCGAACCGGGTCGCTGTACTGGCCAGACATCAAATCGGTGATGACGGTTTCAAGATCGGCCCGCTCGA
>Ga0209488_10003353_pt1 | contig 12876 bp, 10 predicted proteins | sample Rivendell_Oct201_8_FD_188349 | JGI IMG/M metagenome (GOLD analysis project Ga0209488, IMG submission 188349) | Vadose zone soil microbial communities from the Eel River Critical Zone Observatory, Northern California, USA -... | ecosystem: Environmental > Terrestrial > Soil > Vadose zone >...
CTTAAAAACGACAGCAGGAATCCAGTACAGCAGCTGAACAAAAAAATACCACCCGAATGTCCAGTTTTGGTCCCAGGGCGGCGGACGCTTCCCAACATCCTTATGGGGATCGATGACGCTCATTACGTTTCCTCGCCCAACGCGCCAAAGCTATCGTAGCACGACATATGGAAGCCGAAGGTCTAACAGCGGCCAACTCGTAGCTCGATCGCGGCCAGGATCGTTGTTGGCCTAGCCGCCGATCCTGCGGTCCTGACCGGCAACTGCTTTTGCGACTTCGCGCACATGCTCGATGAATCGCTCAACCACGGGGGTCAAGGTTCTGTTCTTCAACGTGATCAGTGCGACCGGCGCTTCCTGGCTTGGCAGGTCCACGGGCAGAACCTTGATCGGGCAATGATCAGCTAGCAGCTGGAGTGAGAAATTCTGAAACGGCACGATGTACGGGCCATTGGCTATCAACTGGACTCTTAGCTGCTGGGACAGAGTCACGATGCATGCTTTTGGCATCGGAAGCCTTCGGGCCTTGAATGCTTCTTCTAAGCGAGCGTAGTTCCAGGTATCAGGCGGCGGCATAATCCAGGGCTCGTTGACGAGGTCGGCAAGATCTATCTTGCGGCGCCGTGCCCATCGGTTCTGCGTTCCCGTCGTCAAGACCATGCGATCATTGAAGAGAACTTCCACATTGAGGTCGTCCTCTGTCGCTGTCAGGGGCTTCGCCAAGCGCGCCACGGTGAAATCGTATTTTCGATCGCGCAGTCCCGACAGCTGCTCTGCGAGGATGGCCAGTTCATCCAGATACAGGACGACGCGCGGATATTTTTGAGCGAAGCGTTGCATGGCAGCGGGAAGGATTGTGGCCGCGATGGACATCAGTGATGCTATGCGTACCTCGCCTGATGATGGATCGGCTAGCGACTCAATCGTTCTGATTCCCTGCCTGAGTTCATCGAACGCACTCAGGCCGCATTTCAAGAGCGCCTCGCCATATGTCGTGGTGGTCACGCCTTGTGTGCTGCGGTCGAACAGCCGCACACCCAGGACAGCTTCCAGCTCGCCGATGGCCTTTGACACGGCGGGTTGAGTCACGCGCAGATGCGTTGCCGCCTTCGCCATGCTGCCCGACTTCACGACGGCAAAGAATACGTGCAAGTCATGGAGCCGGAGGCGCCGGCCAATGCGGCTCTCCCAATCGACTGCTGTGGGCATGAGAGTTAGGTTATATCCCTAGAACGAGATTGCCTATTCGCTTTATAGCCCGTTCGGCCTAGCGTTGCCAGGAGATTCAACCACAAGGGCCAACCGCCCCTGATAGCCAATTTAGGAACAAATGATGACAGGGAGAAAGTTGCCGCTCTTAGGGCGCCGCCCTTCCCTTCCGGCGAGGGTCGGATTCCGCGCCGCGATCTGCTTAAGCTTGGCGCTCGCGGCGAATGCGCCCGCCGCACACGCGCAAGCGGTCGCCGATTTCTACCGCGGCAAGACCGTCAACATGCTGATCGGCGGGCCGCCCGGTGGCGAGTACGACCTGCATGCGCGGCACGTTGCGCGCCATATCGGTCGGCACATCCCGGGCAATCCGAACGTCGTCACGCAGAACATAGCCGGCGCCGCCGGCATCAAGATGGCGAATTATCTCTATCAGCAGGCGCCGCGCGACGGCACGTACCTCGCTGTGATTCACAATGCGCTGCCGGCCTCGCAGGTGGTCGGCATCGAAGGCATCGGGTTCGACGCAGCGAAATTCCGCTGGCTCGGCACCATCGCGCCAGGTGCCGAGACGCTCGCGGTCTGGCACACCGCCGGAGTGGCGACGATCGACGGGGCCCGGCAGCGTCAAATTATCGTCGGTGCGGCCGCTCGCAGCGGGATCTTGTACACGTTTCCCGTAATGATGAATGAGTTCTTCGGCACCAAATTCAAGATCGTCACCGGTTATGCCGGCGGCAACCAAATCAACTTCGCGATGGAACGCGGCGAGGTCGAGGCGCGCAACAACACCTGGTCGAGTTGGAAGACCATCAAGCCCGCCTGGCTCGCCGAGAAGAAGATTGCCATCATCGCGCAGATCGGCCCGCGCACAGCCGGCCTCGACGCGCCTTCGCTCGAGGAGTTGGCCAAAAACCCCGCCGAACGTGCGGTGATCGAGCTGATCGCGTCGGCCGCGCATCTGGGACGTCCGATCGCGCTCAATCCGGGCGTGCCGGAGGAGCGTGTCGCTGCACTCCGCGCAGCCTTTCTTGCCACCATGGCCGATCCGTCGTTCCGCGCCGACGCTGCCGCGCTCAATTTCGAGGTTGCGCCCGTCGATGGCGCGAGCATGCAGCGCTTCGTCGAGCAGCTCATGCGCACGCCCACGAATGTCGCGGTGCGGGCACGACAGTTGATGGAATGAGGAGCGGCCGTTGCGGAAGCTGCCACATAGCGTCGTCACCGATTCCTGTCAGAGATGGTCACCAATGAGGGACACGTTTATGGAATCGAGAAAGGTGATGCTGCTATCATTGGCCATTGCTGCGTCCTTTGGGTGCATCAGGGAAGCAACGGCACAGGCCTATCCGTCGCGTCCGATCACGGTGATCGTACCGAACCCCGCGGGCGGACCGATGGACACCGTTGCGCGTATCATCGCCGAGCGCTTGCGGGGTGCGCTCGGTCAACCGATCATCATTGAAAACGTGCCTGGCGCCTCGGGCAGCATTGGCACCGGCCGGATAGCCCGAGCAGCGGGTGATGGCTACACGTTGAGCCTCGGCGGCTGGAGCCAGTACGTCGCAAACGGTGCTGTCTATGACCTCAAATATGATCTCGTGAAAAATTTCGAGCCGGTCATGCTGGTTGCAACCCAGCCGCTGCTCCTCGTGGCCAACAAATCCGTGCCGGCAAAGAACCTGATGGAATTGATCGCCTGGCTGAAGGCTAATCCCGACAACGCGTGGCAGGGAACCGGTGGTCACCTCGACCATGTCGCTGGCGTGCTCTTTCAGAAAGAAACCGGCACGCGCTTCGGATTCGTGCCTTATCGCGGCATCAACCAGGCGATGCAAGACTTGGTGGGCGGGCAGATCGACTTGATGATCGCAACGGCACCGGCATCGTTACCGGCGATGCAGACTGGCAGCATAAAGGCCTACGCCGTCACGGCCAAAAGCCGGCTGACAACAGCGCCCGACATTCCGACAGTGGACGAGGCGGGATTGCCCGGATTGCACTTTTCCTCTTGGCAGGCGCTGTGGGCGCCCAAGGGCACACCGAAGGATTTGATTGCAAAACTCAATGCCGCCGTCGCGGAGGCGCTTTCCGATCCGGCAGTGCGTCAGCGTCTCGCCGATCTTGGGCAAGAGATATTTCCGCGCGAGCAGCAGACCCCGGAGGCACTCGGCGCCTTTCAAAGGGCCGAGATCGACAAATGGTGGCCGATCATTAGAGAGGCCGGCATCAGGCCGAAATGATCCGCCCGCGAATATTCCATACTCCTTTCCGCGAATGGGCTCGTGCTGCGGCCTTGTTCACCAGCATGACACGGCGTGGATGAACGCTGCAGGACAAATCATGCCTGAAATCATGCCTAGAGTGCCCGTTCTGATCATTGGCGGCGGACCGGTGGGTTTGGCCCTTGCGGGCGAACTCGGCTGGCGCGGCATTCCCTGCGTGCTGGTTGAGCAGAGCGACGGCACCATCGTCACGCCGAAGATGAATGGAGTGAATGTCCGCACCATGGAGTTCTGCCGCCGCTGGGCCATTGCCGACCAGGTGCACGCTTGTCCATTCCCGCCGGACTATCCTCGCGATGTCGTCTTTGTGACCAATCTCTCAGGCTATGAACTCGGTCGCATCGCCTTGCCGCCGCGCATGAGCGAGAAACCGGAGCCCTACAGCCCGATGCGGCATCAAAGCTGTTCGCAGATGTGGTTCGATCCTATTCTGCAGCGCTTCGCCCGCACATTTGCCCACGTCACCCTGCGCTATCGCACGCGGCTCGAAGGCTTTGAGGCGTCCCAGACGGGGGTGACGGCGGAGATCGTCAATCTGGAAAGCGGGAATCTTGAGCGCATCGAGGCCGACTATCTCGTCGGGTGTGACGGCGCCAACAGCATTGTGCGCCGCTCGCTCGGCATCGGGCTCGATGGCCAGACACTCGGGCATGCAATGCATCTGTTCTTTCGTGCGCCCGATCTCCTGAAGAAATGCGGCAAGCAGCCCGGCACCTTTTTTCTCGCCATCGATCGCGATGGGCTGTGGGCCAACATCCGGATTATCGATCCAGCAAACGCGGTCTGGCGACTGATGGTCCTCGACACTGGCGGCAAGCAAGCGCCGGAAACGATCGATCGAGACGCGCTCATCCGCCGCGCGCTCGGCCGCTCAATCGATGTAGAATGGTTGGGCGAAAGCATCTGGACGCGGCGCAGCATGGTGGCCGAACGGTATTCGCAAGGCAGAGTCTTTCTCGCAGGCGATGCGGTGCATCAACTTTCGCCGACCGGTGGGCAGGGCATGAACACTGGCATTGGCGACGCTGTCGACCTCGGCTGGAAGCTCGCTGCAGTTCTGGACGGATGGGGCGGCGATGAATTGCTGTCGTCCTACGACGCAGAGCGGCGGCCGATCGGCACCCGAAATGTCGACCTGACCACAGAATTCTATCTCGAACACGAAAAATTCGGCGATCGTTTCGCAGCGATCGAGGAGAGCAGCGCTATGGGAGAAGAAGTGCGCGAGAGTGTTGGAGAGGCCCTTGTGCGCGGAGTGGGCCGGATGTTCCGGACCACCGGCCTCCAGCTCGGCTACCGCTACGAGGACTCGCCGATTTGTCTGGCCGACGGCACCCCGCCCGATCCCGATGACCCGGAAGACTTCGTCCCCTCGGCGCGTCCCGGCTCGCGCGCGCCACATGTGTGGGTCCGCGAAGACCGCTCGATTATAGATCTTTTTGGGCGCGGTTTTATTCTGCTGCGCTTCGGTTCGGATGCGCCTGATGGTTTGACGCTTGAGGCTGCGGCTCTGAAACGGGGTGTACCCCTAAAGAGCGTCGCAATCGGCGAACCTGGCGCCGCAAAACTCTACGAACGGCGCCTCGTGCTCGTGCGACCTGACGGGCACGTCGCCTGGCGCGGCGACAATATGCCGGCGGACGCCGCCTCCGTGATCGAAGTCGTCCGCGGCGCGACAGCTTGAAATCCGGTAAGGGCGTGCGGGACTGCCTCACTACCTCCGACAGCGGAAGGGCTTGTCAGCTCTGCATGGTTCGACCGCTTACCGCCGAATAGCTTCCGTGGCGGCCGAGTGCCGATGACTGAGCTTTCGGGGCCACGAACTGACCTGAGCACCTGCAACAAATCATTGAAGCAAATTCCTGGAATAGGAGTGATGAATTGCCCTGGGACTATCGCGCCCCACGGCTTGCGCGTATTTAACATATGTTATATTTGTTTTCAAAGGTAAGCTGATCCGCTTGCCGTAGCGCTGTTCATTAAACGAGAACGTGCCGAATTTCTCGTTCTGAGTAACTGGCAGCACTGATGCCGCCGGCAGGCGAATAATCCCAATAGTCCGACTGACACTTGGTCGACGCACGACCGCGTGCGCGGGTGTTATCGCGTGTCGGCGGCTTCAAACAAGGAAACGTCATGTCCACCGTCGTAGCTGCGCTTCCGGCCGTCCCCGCGAAGCCGAAGAAGATCTATCAGCACCTCTACGTGCAGGTCCTGACCGCGATCGTCATCGGCATCCTGCTTGGATATTTCAATCCCAAGCTCGGCGAGCAGATGCAGCCGCTCGGGCAGGCCTTCATTAACCTGATCAAGATGATGATCGCGCCGATCATCTTTTGCACAGTCGTCCACGGCATCGCCAGCATGAGCGACATGAAGAAGGTCGGCCGGGTCGGGGTGAAGGCGCTCATCTACTTCGAGGTCATGACCACGCTTGCCTTGATCATCGGTCTCATCGTCGTCAACCTGTGGCAGCCTGGCGCCGGCATCGATGCGTCGACCGCCGATCCGAAAGCGGTTCAGTCCTTCGTGGCGAAGGGCAAGGAGCAGAGCACCATCCAATTTCTGATGCACATCATCCCGAACACGGTCGTTGGGGCCTTCGCCGAAGGCGAAATCGTGCAGGTCTTGCTGTTCTCTGTGCTGTTCGCCTTCGGTCTTCACATGCTGGGCGAACGGGCAAAGCCGGTACTCACGTTCATTGATGTGGCCTCGCATGCCCTGTTTGGGGTGGTCGGCATCATCATGCGCGTCGCGCCGATCGGTGCGTTCGGCGCCATGGCCTTCACGATCGGGAAATTCGGCCTTGGTTCGTTGGTGCAACTCGGCCAGCTGATGCTCGGGTTCTACACGACCTGCCTCATTTTCATCTTCGGCGTGCTCGGCAGCGTGGCCTGGTTCGCGGGCTTCAGCATTTTCAAGTTCATCAAGTACATCAAGGAAGAGTTGCTGATCGTGCTTGGCACGTCGTCGTCGGAATCGGTGTTGCCGCGGATGATCGCCAAGATGGAGAACCTCGGCTGCGAGAAATCGGTCGTGGGCCTGGTGATCCCGACCGGCTATTCCTTCAACCTCGACGGCACCTGTATCTACCTCACAATGGCGTCGATATTCCTGGCGCAGGCGACCCACACCGACCTGAGCCTGACCCAACAGCTCGGTATCGTGGCGGTGCTGCTGCTCACGTCCAAGGGGGCGGCCGGGGTGACCGGGAGCGGCTTCATCGTGCTCGCCGCGACCCTGTCTTCGGTCGGAACAATCCCGGTGGAGAGCATCGCGCTCATCCTCGGCGTCGACCGCTTCATGTCGGAAGCACGCGCGCTCACTAATTTGATCGGCAATGGCGTTGCGACCGTGATTGTCTCCCGTTGGGAAAATGCGGTCGACATGGCCAAGATGAATCGGCACCTCAATCAGGAGACCGATGCCGAGGCGGACGAGCCCGAGTTGCTCGCTGCCTGAGCCTCTCGCAATGCAATAATTGGCGCTCAGGAGAGTCAGCTTAGGGTCAGGCCGCATGATGATGCCGCGGTCTTGATACCGAAGTATCAAGTTTTCAGAACGCCACGAACAGCCGTAACCCACTGCTATAAAATGATGTTTCCAACTCAAGCGAACCCTGCACAGCCCGACCGTTGATCCGTCAGATCGGTTTACGCACGTTATCCGAACGCGCAATGTCCTGCCGGTAGGCAGGAAAGCGCGAGCAGCGCCGCCGGTGCAATCAGCGCCGGCGTTCACAGCGTAAGGCTCACAGCGTCAGCTTTCAACCAACACAAGGACGACATCCATGAATACGAAGTTCAAACTGACATTGGCAATACTTGCTGGCGTCGCCATCGGAGCTGCAGCCGTCAATGGGCTGCATGCCCAGGCCAAAGCGCCACTTTTACTCGTGAGTGAAATCGATGTGTCGAATCCCGACGCCTACGGAAGGGAGTACGCCACGAAGCAGCAGGCGCTCATCAAGAAATCCGGCGGACGCTTCCTGGCAATCGGAGGAGCGGGCGCCGGAAAGGTGACTGCGCTCGATGGGGAGGCCCCAAAGCGCTCCACCATCCAGCTCTGGGATAGCATGGAACAATATCAAGCCTATCGCAATACGACAGAGTTCAAGGAACTCCGGGCGATCGGCGAAAAGTATGCGAAATTCCGTACGTTCGCCGTCGATGGCGTCGCACCATAACGCACGCATCATCGCGAGAGAATTCACTTGTCAGCTCTGCATGGTTCGACCGCTTACCGCCGAATAGCTTCCGTCGCGGCCGGGTGCCGATGACGGAGCTTCAGGGCCACGAACGGACTCATGCACTGCACCAAATCCAGGTAGCGAACTCGCCAAAACCGATTGCAGAATTGTTGTCCCGTGCGGCTGGCGCGTACCTTTCAGACGCTATACCGTGCCCATACAGGCAAGTCGCTCAGCTTGCCCGAAAGCTGCCCTTAAAACGAGAACGTGCCGAATTTCTCGTTTGTTAGCAATTGGCAGCACTGATGCCGCCGGCAGGTATCAACTCAGAGCTTCGATTTTTCGGTTTTTCTGAACAAGCTATCGTATGAGCGCATGAGTGTGCGCATCGTCAAAAATCAGGGAGGAACATCATGAATCGCCGTACCACGCTCGCTCTGACGACCATGGCGCTGCTGTCATTTGCAGTTGCACTGTCGGCAGGCGACGCACTCGCCCAACAGAAACAGCACGTTTCCTTCAAGGTCAACGCAGAAAATTCCAAATACACGCAACAGCAGTTTCTCGACGTGGGGGACATTGCTGGTCATCAGGTGCGGTCCTTTGAAATTTATCGCACGTTCCCGACCAATGCGCCCCTGATCAACGGCGTGAAGCTCAAAGAACAATGGACCCGTGGCGTTTCCGATTACATCGACAACAATGGGACAGCCAACAACTACAGTGTGTATGTCCTCGAAAATGGCGATAAGTTCTTTTCTCACACGACTGTGCTTTCGCACAACACCGGATCGGGAAGGCCTTCTAACGTGTCCGTTGGATCCATCACGGGTGGCACGGGAAAGTTTACCGGAATGCAAGGAATAGTAAGAACATCCGGTGCCTTTGAGCCCAAATCAGGCTTCAACGAGACCCAGACTGAAATCGAATACTTGTTCGCTAAGTAGCAAACGCCCAGACTCGGAATCGTGTGCGGCTTGAACGGACCGCGGCAATTTCCAAACCGATCTCGCCCGGCTCGCGCTGGCCGGGCGGGTTTCGCGGGTAACATATCAGCGTCCAAGCACGAAATGCGTGGCAACGCTGGGAGTTATCCATGAAAGTTCCCCGCCGCAAACTCCTGCGTCTAGCCGCGGGCGCTGCCGCGCTCCCGGCCATCTCGCGCTTCGCGTGGGCGCAAGCCTATCCATCGCGGCCGGTGCGTATTATCGTTGGAGCCGCGCCCGGCGGCTTTCAGGACATTATTGCGCGCCTCGTGGGCCAGTGGTTGTCGGAGCGACTCGGCCAACAATTCATCGTTGAGAACCGACCTGGCGCCGGTAGCAACATTGCCACCGAAGTAGTCGTGCGTGCGCCGGCCGACGGCTATACCCTCCTCGTGGTCGGTCCACCCAACGCTATCAACACCACACTTTATGAACGACTCAATTACAATTTCATCCGTGACATCGCTCCCGTCGCAAGCATCATTCGCGTGGCCAACGTTATGGAAGTGAATCCATCAGTCCCGGCTAAGACGGTTCCCGAGTTCATCGCATATACAAAGGCCAATCCAGGCAAGATTAACTTTCCGTCTGCGGGCACTGGAAGCTCTCAACATATTGCGGGCGAGTTGTTCAAGATGATGACCGGCATAGAGATGACCCACGTGCCATATCGGGGCATGGGGCCTGCCCTCACTGATTTACTCAGTGGGCAGTTGCAAGTGGCTTTCGATGCCATCCCCTCGTCCGTCGGGCACATCCGGGCGGGCAGGCTGCGCCCACTGGCGGTGACGACTGCAACACGTTCGGAAGCGTTGCCTGAAATTCCGGCCATGGGCGAATTTCTGACGGGCTACGAGGCAAGCGCCTTTTCGGGTCTTGGCGCACCCAGGAACACACCTGCCGAAATTATCGACAAGCTTAACAAAGAGATCAACGCCGCTCTCGCCGACTCGATGATGAGACCGCGGTTGGCGGATATGGGAGCGACAGCGTTTGGTGGCTCGCCTTCCGACTTCGGTAAGTTCATAGTTGAAGTAACCGAAAAGTGGGGCAAGGTGGTGAAATTCGCGGGCATCAAGCCGGAGTGATCCAGCCAAACATTCCACAAATCGCGATACGCGAATTGAACCAAGAGAGGGCGCGATGAAACTTCCCCGCCGCAAATTTCTGCATCTGGCCGCAAGCGCTGCCGTGCTGCCGGTCTTGCCTCGCGTCGCGCGGGCACAAGCCTATCCAACACGGCCGGTGCGGATTATTGTTGGTTATGCCGCAGGTGGCGGGGCAGACATCCTCGCCCGCTTAATTGCGCAATGGCTCTCGGAACGGCTCGGCCAGCAATTCGTCATTGAGAACCGGCCAGGTGCAGGCAGCAATATCGCCACCGAGGCGGTCGTCCGTGCGCCTGCGGATGGTTATACGCTCCTTTTGGTCGCTCCAGCAAACACCATCAATGCGACCCTCTTCGACAACCTCAATTTCAATTTTATTCGTGACATCGCTCCTGTCGCGGGGATCAGTCGGTCGCCGAATGTCATGGTGGTAAATCCCTCGGTCCCGGCGAAAACGGTTCGCGAGTTCATCGCCTATGCCAAGGCCAATCCAGGCAAGCTCAACATGGCGTCGGGCGGCAACGGCAGTTCGCCACATCTCTCCGGTGAGCTGTTCAAGATGATGGCCGGCGTGGACATGCTCCACGTGCCGTATCGCGGCGGGGCGCCAGCGCTCGCCGACCTTTTCAGTGGTCAGGTACAGGTGATGTTTGACAACCTGAACTCGTCCATCGAGCACATTCGGACCGGGAGGTTGCGCGCGCTGGCGGTCACCACAGCGGTACGGGCGGAGACACTGCCAGACACCCCGACAGTTGGAGATTCGCTGCCAGGCTACGAAGTGAGCGTGGTGAATGGTCTTGGGGCGCCAAAGAACACACCTCCGGAGATCATTGACCTGCTCCACAAGGCGATCAATGCAAGTCTAACCGATCCCAAAAACAAGGAGCGGTTTGCCCAACTCGGCCTCGTGCCAATGTCAATGTTGCCAACCGAATTCGCCAAGCTGATCGCCGACGAAACCGAGAAGTGGGCCAAGGTCGTCAAGTTCTCCGGCGCTAAACCGGACTGAGTTCTTGCCGCGATATAAATCCCGATATGCGACTCCTGCTTTATCCGAGACAGCCAACGTCTCGGGCGAATGGACCCTGTTGCAACGCAGCAATTGCCGGTAATGAACTTCTGCTCGGAGTCACCGGCTGAAATGCTCAAGGCGAGGATAACTTTTCCGGTGTTTCTCCGAAAGCTTCCGTGAATTTTCGCGGGCCGGGTCGGCAACTCGGGCCCACGAACGGACATATGCACTGCAACAAATCCAGGTAGCGAACTCCCAGAAATCGGATGCAGGATAGTTGTTCCACACGGGTGGCGCGTCGTTCCCGAACGCTATACGTTGCACCCAGAGGCAAGTCGTTCAGCTTGCCCCAATGCTGCGCATAAAATGAGAAAGTGCCGAATTTCTCGTTGTAAGTAATTGGCAGCACCGTTGCCGCCGGCAGGCATGATCACAAACAAAACGACGAATGCGCCCGCTTCCCTCGCGACCTGAAGGTGAAGTGAAGGCCGGCTTGTGACCGGCATTTCAGGAAGGGATCGCTATGAAACTTCCCCGCCGCAAATTTCTGCATTTGGCTGCAGGCACTGCCGCGCTGCCGGCCGTCTCGGGGATCGCACGGGCGCAAGCCTATCCGACACGGCCGGTGAGGATCATCGTGCCTTATCCCCCAGGCGGCGGAACTGATATAACCGCGCGTCTGATTGCGCCATTTTTATCAGAGCGGCTGGGCCAGCCATTCGTCATCGAGAACAGAGGCGGCGCTGGCGCGAATATCGGCACCGACGTGGTGGCGAAATCGTCGGCCGACGGTTACACACTTCTCTTGATCAGTACCGCCAATATGATCAACTCAGCTTTTTACAAGAACCTGCCGTTTAACTTCATACGCGACATTACAGCGGTAGCCGGATTGGTCAGGCTCCCCATTGTGCTGGAAGTCCACCCATCGGTCCCTGCGAAAACGACAGCCGAGTTCATTGCCTATTCCAAGAACAACCCAAGCAAGGTCAATTTTGTTTCCTCTGGTACCGGCACGTCGCAGCATCTGGCAGGAGAATTGTTCAAAATGATGTCGGGAGCCAACATCGTACATGTGCCTTATCGAGGCACGGGGCCGGCGCTGACAGACCTCATCGGCGGCCAAGTGCAGGTCATGTTCGACAATTTGGCCACCTCGCTGGAACACATTAGGGCGGGCAAACTTCGTGGACTTGGCATGGCAACAAGCGCGCGTTCGGAGGTGATCCCCGAGCTTCCAACCTTGGCGGAAACCGTTCCTGGCTATGAGGCAAGTTCAGTGTACGGGCTTGGCGCGCCGACCGGTACACCCGTGGAGATCATCGAAAGCCTAAATCGGACCGTCAATGCCGCGCTCGCCGACCCTCGCATAAAGGCGCGGCTCCTCGAACTCACGACGATACCGATCCCAAGCACACCGACTGAATTTCGTGCTGAAATGCTTGCGACAACCGAAAAGTGGGCCAAGGTCGTCATCTCGTCGGGTGCGACAGCTGAGTAGCGTCACAGGATATTCCATAACGTCCCGATACGCGACACGACAGACAACATTCGTTCAATCGAAATGGAGAGATGACGAGTGATGAAACTTCCCCGCCGACAGTTTCTGCATCTAGCCGCAGGCGCCGCCGCACTCCCGGCCGTCTCACGAATCGCAAGGGCGCAAACCTTTCCGGCACGTTCGCTCAAGATCGTCGTCCCGGCTACGCCCGGTGGCGCCATCGATATCATCGCGAGGCTTGTTGCCGATAAACTCACGGCGTCAATGGGGCAGCCCGTTGTTGTGGAGAACAAGCCCGGCGCATCAAACATCCTCGGTACCGATGCGGTCGCCAAGAGTCCGCCCGACGGCTACACATTGTTGATCGTCGCGTCGAGCCACGCGACCAATCAGTTCCTGTTCAAGCAGTTGCCTTACGATCCGGTTGCGGACTTTGAGCCGGTCGTTTTCACGCACGTCGTTCCGCTCCTCCTTGCCATAAACCCCGCAATTCCCGTCAAGAACGTTCGGGAGTTGATCGCCTGGATCAAGGCGAACCCGAACATGGCTTCCTATGCGTCCAGCGGCAAAGGAACGTCGCCG
>Ga0209488_10003354_pt1 | contig 12874 bp, 10 predicted proteins | sample Rivendell_Oct201_8_FD_188349 | JGI IMG/M metagenome (GOLD analysis project Ga0209488, IMG submission 188349) | Vadose zone soil microbial communities from the Eel River Critical Zone Observatory, Northern California, USA -... | ecosystem: Environmental > Terrestrial > Soil > Vadose zone >...
AGAGTGCCTTCCGCGACGAGCCGTCCATCGCACATCACGCCGATGCGGTCGGCCATGCGCTCGGCGACCTCCAGGATGTGCGTCGTCATGATGACCGAACAGCCCAGGGCGACGCGCTCGCGCAACACGTTCTTGACCAGCCGGGCCGAGGCGGCGTCGAGACCGGTGAACGGCTCGTCCAGGATGATCAGCCGCGGCTCATGCACCAGCGCTCCGGCCAGCGCGACTTTCTGGCGCGTGCCCTTGGAGAGCCCCTCGCAGCGCTCCTGCGCATATTGCGAGAGCCCGAGCCACCCGATCAGGTCGCGCGCCCTCGCTTCCGCGGTGGCGCTGTCGACGCCCCACAGGCCGGCGACAAAATAGAGGTACTCCAACGGCGTCAGCCGGTCATAGATCATCGGCTCGTCCGACAGCCAGGCCATGATCTGCTTGGCGGCGACCGGATCGGCCAGGACGTCGATGCCGAACACCGAGATCGCCCCGCGATCCGGCTTCAGGAGCCCCGTCGCCATTCGCAACGTCGTCGTCTTGCCGGCCCCGTTGGGCCCCAGCAGCGTGTAAAACTCGCCGGCCCGCACCCGCAATTCCAGCCCGTCGACCGCCGGCCGGTCGAAACACTTCGCGAGGTCGCGGATTTCGAGAGCGGGGTGAAGAGAGGCTTCTGTCATCGGTGCGCCGTGGCCGTTGGTTATTGCCGTTTTAATCGAACGCAGTTTGGGTGCGGAAGGTGCACCACTGGTTAATGAGTCCCTCCCAGCCATGACGCGAGCCGCATCGGGCATTGTTAGTCATGGCAAGGGCCAATATTATGTTTGCGGGGTTGAAGCAGGCACCCCGATAGACGGCCCCTCCGTCCAAGCTCTGCGCCTCTCGCCAAGCGAGGAGTGCGTCGAGACATGGCGGATACGAAATCCTACCGAATTGCAATCCTCTGGCGCGGCGATCGCGAGGCGCGAGAAGCCGCGGCCCCGCAGAACAATCGCTATCACCGAATCTTCGAGGAGCTGATGGCGCTCGGCATCCGTGCCGAGCCGGCGGTCTATGACGAGGCGTTCGCCGATGAGGTGCGCGAGCAGCTTCTGGCCGTCGATGGCGTGCTGGTGTGGGTCGATCCGCTCCATGACGGGAAGACCCGGGCAGCGCTCGACGCGATGTTGCGCGATATCGCGAGCCGCGGCCCCTGGGTCAGCGCGCATCCCGACGTGATCCTCAAAATGGGCGTCAAGGAGGTCCTCTACCGCACGAAGCATCTCGGCTGGGGCGCCGACACCCACCTCTACCGTACGCCGGCCGAGTTCCACGCCGCGTTCCCGCCACGGCTGCAATCCGCCGGCCCGCGCGTCCTGAAGCAGAACCGCGGCAATGGCGGGCAGGGCGTCTGGAAGGTCGAGCTGGTTTCCGCGCCGGCCGGGAAACCGAGTGTCGTGCGCGTTCTGCAGGCGCTGCGGGAGAGTGTACCCGAGGAACTTCCGCTCGCCGAGTTCATGACGCGCTGCGAGGCCTATTTCGCCGCCGAAGGCTGCATCGTCGACCAGCCGTTTCAGCCGCGCCTGCCCGATGGGATGATCCGCTGCTACATGGGGGCCGACAGGGTTGTCGGCTTCGGACACCAATTCATCAAGGCGCTGATCCCGCCGCCGCCCGAAGGCCCCGATTCCCCGGCCGCCCAGCCCGGCCCGCGCATCATGCATGGCGCCGATGCGGCGCCGTTCCAGGCACTGCGGGCCAAGATGGAAGCCGAGTGGACTCCGCAGATGATCGAGGTCCTCGGCATCGGCGCCGCGTCATTGCCAATCATCTGGGACGCCGACTTTCTGTACGGGCCGCGCACCGCGTCGGGCGAGGACACCTACGTCTTGTGCGAGATCAATGTCAGCTCGGTCTTCGCGATCCCGGACCAGGCCCCCGCCGCCATCGCGCGCCTGACTTCCGACCGGCTACGCCGCACCCGAGGAGACTAACCGCTGCCCCTCTGGTACTGTACAGCCGACTGGACGGACGATCCGAAAAATGGGCGATCAGATCGCGTGGCAGGTCGCGTTGGCCGTCAAGCCCGGCCAGCTCGACAATTTCCGCGCCTTGACGGGCGAGATGGTGGCGTTCACACGGACTGAACCGGGCGTTCTCAGCTACCAGCGTTTCGTCACTGAGGATGGTAGCTTTGTTCACATCTACGAGCGGTATGCTGACTCGGCCGCCGCGTTGGCACATTTGCGAAGTTTCGCGAAGGCGTTCGCCGAACGGTTCTCGCGCATGGCCGACCGCATGCATTTCACGGTTTACAGCAATCCGAGCCTTGAATTGAAGGCGCTGCTGGACGGGTTTGGCGCGACGTACCTGAGACCGTTCGGCGATTTCGAATACTGCTCGTAGACCGCCGCTGTCTCACTCAGCCACGGCAGATCGGCCTTGACGGGCCGCCGGCCGATCTCTAACTCGCCACTCACCCCCGTTTCCCTGTTGTGAAAGCCGGTGCCGATGGCCGCTTACCAGTACATCTACGTCATGAAAGGCCTCGGCAAGACCTATGCCGGCGGCCGCGAGGTGCTGAAGGACATCTGGCTGTCCTTCATGCCCGGCGCGAAGATCGGCGTCCTCGGCCTCAATGGCGCCGGCAAATCGACCCTCTTGCGCATCATGGCCGGCCAGGAGCGCGATTTCGTCGGCGAGGCCTGGGCCGCCGAGGGCGTGCGGGTCGGCTTTCTGCCGCAGGAGCCGGTGCTCGATCCCGAAAAGGACGTCGCCGGCAACGTCATCGAGGGGCTCGCCGAGACCAAGGCGCTGCTCGAGCGCTTCGAGGCGGTCAGCGCCCGCTTCGCCGAGGATCTCGAGCCCGAGGAGATGGAGGCGCTGATCGCCGAGCAGGGCGAATTGCAGGAGAAGATCGACCACGCCGATGCCTGGGAGCTCGACCGCACCGTCGAGATCGCGATGGATGCGCTGCGCTGCCCGCCGGGCGAAGCTTCGGTCGCGAGCCTGTCGGGCGGCGAGCGGCGCCGGGTCGCGCTGTGCCGCCTCCTGCTGCAGCGCCCGGATCTGCTGCTGCTCGACGAGCCGACCAACCATCTCGACGCCGAGTCGGTCGCCTGGCTGCAGCGCTTTCTGCGCGACTACCCGGGCACCGTCGTCACGGTCACGCATGACCGCTATTTCCTCGACGAGGTGGCGGGCTGGATCCTCGAATTGGACCGCGGCCGCGGCATCCCGTTCGAGGGCAATTACTCGGGCTGGCTCGAACAGAAGCAGGCGCGGCTCGCGACCGAGGGCCGGCAGGAGGAGGCGCGCGCCCGTACGCTCGAACGGGAGCTGGAATGGGTCCGGCAGAGCCCGCGGGCCCGCCAGGCCAAGAGCAAGGCGCGGGTCTCGGCCTATGACGCGCTGGTCGCGCAGAGCCGCGAGAAGGCGCCCGAGACGGCGCAGATCGTGCTGCCGCCGGGGCCGCGGCTCGGCGACCTCGTCGTCGAGGCCAAGCACGTCCGCAAGGGCTTCGGCAACCATCTGTTGATCGACGATCTGAGCTTCCGGCTGCCGCCCGGCGGCATCGTCGGCGTGATCGGCCCGAACGGCGCCGGCAAGACGACCTTGTTCCGCATGCTGACCGATCAGGAGACGCCCGACACCGGCGAGTTCCGCATCGGCGAGACCGTCAAGCTCGGCTATGTCGACCAGTCGCGCGACGCGCTCGGCGCCAGCAACACGGTGTGGCAGGAAATTTCCGGCGGGCAGGACGAGATCGATCTCGGCCGCCGCAAGATCGCCAGCCGCGCCTATTGCGCGCTGTTCAATTTCCGCGGGTCGGACCAGCAGAAAAAGGTCGGGCAACTATCCGGCGGCGAGCGCAACCGCGTCCACCTCGCGAAGATGCTGAAGGAGGGGGCCAATCTGCTGCTGCTCGACGAGCCGACCAACGATCTCGATGTCGATACGCTACGCGCGCTCGAGGAGGCGCTCCTCGAATACCCGGGCTGCGCCGTCATTATCACGCACGATCGCTGGTTTCTCGACCGCATCGCGACCCACATGCTGGCCTTCGAGGGCGACAGCGAGGTCGTGTGGTTCGAGGGGAATTACGCCGATTACGAGGCTGACCGGCACCGGCGCCTGGGCGCCGAGGCCGATCAGCCGCATCGCATCCGCTACAAGCCGCTCACTCGGGCTTGATAGCGTCTCTTTACTGCCGCGGCGGCGGCATGCTGCTGCCGACCGCGCCGCCCGCCGGCATGCTCCCGCGTCCCTGCTCGCGCCCGCCATGCACCACCTGTTGCCGCATGACCGACAACAGCGCGTCGGGCCGCCCGCCGTTGCGCTGGATGATCCCGGCGACCTGGTCGCGCTCGCTGACCTTCATGCTGGAGCCGTTGACCTGCACGTCGGTGACGACGAACCGGCCGCCGCGATTGGCGACATGCCACTGGAGCTCGGCCGGGTTGCCCTGGCGCATGATCTGGCTGGTGACGATCGTCTCGTCGCCGTTCTGGCGCGTCCCGGTCACCCGGAACGGCGAGCCGCCATAGGTGGCCAGCTTGTCGCTATAGGTCTGGGCGACGTAGTCGCGGAACAGCCCGGCGAATTCCTGCTGCTGCTCCGGCGTCAGATTGCGCCCATTGGGGCCGAGCACGAAGCGGCTGATGCCGGCCACGTCGAAATCGGCATCGAACAATTGCCGGAAACGGGCGGTCCGCTGCGTCGCCGGGACCGAAGGACCGAGCGCCTGGATCCCCTGCGTGCCGAGGTTCTGGATGAAGGCACTGGCGTCTTGCGCCGAGGCGCCGCGCGGCACGGCTGCCAGCCCGGCGAACAGCAAAAGGGCGACCGCGATCGTCCGCGGGAACCGAAACTTATAGCGAAGCTGGTCTCGCATGGGTCGGATACCTCGCAAAGAGTGTGCGCTGATGTCTCTCTCGCGAGTATTGAACACTCAGCCGATATCCGGGTAGCCGGGCGCGCGCATTCCGCGAAGAGCCGCCGCGGCTCTCGCCCGGCCGATACGCCGGAAAACCTGGTGGAAACGCGGCCGGATTAACGCGCCGCGGCGAGCCTTTGCCGGAGCTGCGCCAGCAAGGCATCGACGCGGCCGCCATTGCGTTGGATCACCGAGGAGAATTCGTCGCGCTGCGTCACCTTCATGCTGACGCCGCCGACATAGACGTCGGTGATCTTGGGCGCGCCGCCCCGGTTGATCAGATACCAATCGACCTGGACCCGGCCCGCATTCGCGCGTTCGATCAGGCTGCTGACGACGGTTTCATCGCCGCTTGGCCGGCTGCCGGTCACCCGGAACGGCTCGCCGCCATATTCGCCGAGCCGGGCGGCATAGGCCTGCACGATGTATTCCTGGAACAGCCTAAGGAATTCCTGCTGCTCCTCGGGGGTCGCGGTGCGCCAATAGCGGCCGAGCACGAACTGGCCGAGGCCCGGCACGTCGAAATCATCGCGGAACAGCTGGCGGAACCGCGCCACCCGCTGCGCCGGCGACACGCTCGGGCCCAAGACCTGAATCGCCTGGTTGCCGAGCTGCGCGACAAAAGCCTGCGCGTCCTGCGCGCCGGCCGGTGCTGCGGCAAGCAGCCCGGTCAGCACGATCAACGCGCCGATTACCTGAAAGCGTCGTGTCATTTCGTCGAGACCTGGTGAAGACGGGGGGCGGTAGCAACCGAGTAGGACATCGCCGGCGAAGTCCCGAGACTGCTTTGCACCGGCGCGGGGTTGGGCAGGTTCTCTTCTTCGTGCCGGATCTGCGCCGCGCGGCGCTGACGGTAAAGCGAGCGAATTGTCGCATAATAATCGAGCGAGGTGCGTTCGATGTCGGCGAGGCTCTCGATGTTGCGCGAGCGCTCGTCGATGCCGGAGACGAGGGCGCGCGCCATGCTCGCCCATATGCGGTGATAGGCCGAGGCGACTTGATCGCCGGGATCGGCGAACCCGTCTCCGATCTGCCCGACCAGGTCGCGCGGATTGGACGGGCCGAGCACCGGCAGCACCAGATAGGGGCCTTCGTCGATGCCCCAGGTCGCGAGCGTGATCCCGAGATCGTTGGGGTGATAGGGAATGCCGAACTGGGTGGCGAAGTCGAACATGCCGCCCATCCCCATCGACGTGTTGATCAGAACCCGGCCCAGCGTGTTCGCGGCCAGCCCGAATTGGCCTTGCAGCACGTCGTTGGCGAAGACGACCGGGGCGTTCAGGTTCTGCATGAAATCGTGGAAGGCCTGGCGCATCGGCGGTATCAGCACGGTGCGGTAGGTCTTCGCTGCGGGCAGCAGCACGTTTCGGTCGATCACCTGGTTGACGTCGAAGATCGCGCGGTTGGTGTCTTCCAGCGGATCGTTGAAGGCTTCGCCGCCGGCGGCGGTCGGTCCCGGCGCGGCGCAACCGGAAAGGGCTAGCCCGAGAGCCATCAGGCCCGAGACGAAGAGCGGTGACCGGCGCAACGACATCATGAGCCTCGTTGGAAAAATCCCGACTTGGGCGATAGCGGCGCGGGATAATGACGAAAAACGCGCAAAGGCAGCAAGCGATCCGTTGGAGGGGCAGGAATTGATTGTATGCATGGATCCGGGGCCGCAATCCCGGCGCCAAGCCAGCATATTTGTCCTATCAACAAATGCGCGCGCTGCGTCGTTCTCGATCTACTGCTGGTGATGCCGTCAAAAAGCACGCTTGACGATATAAACATATCTTTATATGTTTAGGCATGGTCAGCGCCCCCGAGCCGGCTGTCGCGGCCGGCGCTTCGATGGACGAATTGCTCGCCGCCTTGCGCGCCGCCGCCGAATCGACCCGGCTGCGGCTCCTGGTTCTGTGCGCGCGCGGCGAGCTGACGGTCAGCGAATTGGCGCAGATCCTCGGGCAAAGCCAGCCGCGCGTGTCGCGGCATCTGAAATTGCTGTGCGATGCCGGATTGCTCGACCGCTTTCGCGAGGGCAGCTGGGTGTTCTATCGGCTGAGCTCCGGCACCGCGGCAAGCGCGTTGGTGCAGCACTTGGTCGCAGCGTGCGGCGAGGTCGACCGGACGATCGCCCTCGACCTGCAACGGCTGGCCATGATCAAGCGTCAGCGCGCCGAGCTTGCTGCGGCGTATTTTCGCGAGAATGCCGCGCGATGGCACCATATCCGTTCGCTCTATGTCGACGAGCGGGAGGTCGAGGCGGCGCTGACCGAAATCCTTGCGGCCGCCTCGTTTCATGATCTGCTCGATATCGGCACCGGCACCGGCCGCATGCTGGAGATCCTCGGACCCTACGTCGGACACGCGCTCGGCATCGACCAGTCGCGCGAGATGCTGGCCGTCGCCAGGGTCAACCTCGAACGCGCCGGGCTCGCCAACGGCACGGTGCGGCTCGGCGACATGTACCAGCTGCCCTTGCCCGATGCGTGCTTCGACGCGATCGTCGTTCATCAGGTGCTGCATTATGCCGAGCGGCCGGCCGACGCGATCGCCGAGGCGGCGCGGGTATTGCGGCCCGAGGGCGTCTTGATTGTCGTCGATTTCGCACCGCACACCCTCGAATTTCTGCGCGAGGAGCAGGCGCATCGCCGGCTCGGCTTTGCCGATGGCGAAGTCGCCGATTGGTGCCGCGCCGCCGGTCTTGAACCGGCACAGCCCCGTCATCTGCCCGGCGACCCGCTGACCGTCGCGGTCTGGACCGCCTATCGCCGCGACCCGGGCGCCCGAGCGCTGTCCGAGGTGCGGACCGCCGGCCGCCGCATCGCACCCACCGAAGAGGCGCTGCTCGGATGAGCGATAATCCTCACCTTGCGTTGCTCGCGCAGAAGCGCGGCCTGCTATCGGCTGATCCGGTCGGCGATTTCGACGGCGGCCCGCCGCGCGTCTCGTTCGAGTTCTTCCCGCCGAAGACGCCCGAGATGGAGGAGCGGCTGTGGGCCGTCGTCAAGCGGCTCGAGCCGCTGGCGCCGCGCTTCGTCTCCGTTACTTACGGAGCGGGCGGCTCGACGCGCGAGCGCACCCATGCGACGGTGCGGCGGATCCGCCAGGAAACGGCGCTCGAACCGGCGGCGCATCTGACCTGCGTCGCCGCCACCCGCGACGAGATCGACAGCGTCGCCCGCGATTATTGGGAAGCCGGCATCCGCCACATCGTCGCGTTGCGCGGCGATCCGCCCAATGGACCGATTGGCGGCGGACCGACTGCTGGCGCCGGCGACTACGCGCCGCACCCCGGCGGTTATGCCTATGCCGCCGATCTGGTCGCCGGGCTGAAGCGGGTCGCCGATTTCGAGATCAGCGTCGCCGCCTATCCCGAAACCCATCCCGCGGCGCGCAGTCCCGGCCACGACCTCGACAATCTAAAGGCGAAGCTCGACGCCGGCGCCAGCCGCGCGATCACCCAGTTCTTTTTCGATGTCGATCTGTACCTGCGCTTCCGCGACCGCGCCGCTGCCGCCGGCATTCGCATACCGATCGTGCCGGGCATCCTGCCGGTCACCAATTTCGCGCAGCTGAAGCGCATGTCGACGGGCTGCGGCGCCTCGATCCCGGATTGGATGGCGGGCCATTTCGACGGGCTCGACGACGATCCCGACACGCGTCGGCTGGTCGCCGCTTCGCTCGCCGCCGAGCAATGCCGGCGGCTGCATGCCAACGGCGTCCACGAATTCCATTTCTACACCTTGAACCGCGCCGATCTGATCGTCGCGATCTGCCATCTGCTCGGGGTGCGCGCCGCCCGCCCCGCCGCCGCGACGGTGTGACAGAGCGATGACCCATCTGCTCGATTACATCGCCGACCGCGTGATCTTGTGCGACGGCGCGATCGGCACGCAGGTGCAGGCGCGCAATCTCGACATCGAGCGCGATTTCGCCGGCCATGAGAATTGCACCGACATCCTGTGCGAGAGCCGGCCCGACCTGGTCCTCGAAATTCACCGCGATTACCTCGCCGCCGGCTGCGACGCGCTGCAGACCAACAGCTTCGGCGCCTCGCCGATCACGCTCGGCGAGTTCGGCATCGCCGACAAGGCCTACGAGCTGAACCGCCGCGCCGCCGAGCTGGCGCGCGAGGCGGTGGCGGAATTCGCCCGTGACGGCCGCACCCGCTTCGTGCTCGGCTCGGTCGGGCCGGGCACGCGGCTCCCGTCGCTCGGCCATATCGCCTACCAGGATCTGGAAGACGCGCTGGCGGTCCAATGCGACGGGCTGGTCGCCGGCGGGGTCGACGCGATCCGCATCGAGACCTGCCAGGATCCGCTGCAGATCAAGGCGGCGGTCAACGGCGCGAAGCGGGCCCGCGAGGCGGCCGGCAAGGACATCCCGATCATCGTGCAGGTCACGGTCGAGACCACCGGCACCCTGCTGGTCGGCGCCGACATCGCCGCCGCCGCGACGATCATCCACGCGCTTGACGTGCCGGTGATCGGGCTCAACTGCGCCACCGGGCCGCGCGAGATGGCGGAGCACGTCAAATGGCTCGGCGACAACTGGCCGGGCCTGATCTCGGTATTGCCCAATGCCGGATTGCCGGAGCTGATCGGCGGGCAGACGCATTACCCGCTGACGCCGCGCGAGCTGTCGCAATGGCTCGAGCGTTTCGTGCTCGAGGACGGGGTCAACGTCATCGGCGGCTGCTGCGGCACCGAAGCGGCGCACATCGCCGCCCTCGATCAGATGCTGCGCCGCATCGGCCGTGACCGCCCGCGCCCGATGCCGAAGCAGCGGCAGCCGCAGTGGATTCCGTCGGTCGCCTCGCTCTACGGCCAGGTCGCGTTCCGCCAGGAGAATGCGTATCTATCGATCGGCGAGCGCTGCAACGCCAACGGCTCGCGGGCCTTCCGCCGTCTGCAGGAGCAGGGCGACTGGGAGGGCTGCGTCGAGATGGGCCGCGAGCAGGTCAAGGAAGGCTCGCACACCCTCGATATCTGCACCGCCTTTGTCGGCCGCGACGAGATCGCCGAGATGACCGAGATCGTCGCCCGCATGCGCGGCTCGATCAACGCGCCGCTCGTCATCGACTCGACCGAATACCCGGTGCTCGAAGCCGCGATGAAGCTCTATGGCGGCAAGCCGATCATCAACTCGATCAATTTCGAGGATGGCGAGGAAGCGGCCGATAAGCGGCTGCGTCTGGCGCGCCGTTTCGGCGCCGCAATCATCGCGCTGACGATCGACGAAACCGGCATGGCGAAGGAGGTCGAGCACAAGCTCGCCGTTGCCGAGCGGCTCTACGATTTCGCCTGCAACAAGCACGGCCTGCCGCCAAGCGATCTGCTGTTCGACCCGCTGACCTTCACGATCTGCACCGGCAACGCCGACGACAGGAAGCTCGGCCTCAACACGCTCGACGCGATCGCCTTGATCGCCGAGCGCCTGCCCGAATGCCAGATCATCCTCGGCCTGTCGAACATCTCGTTCGGCCTCAACCCGCCGGCGCGGCAGGTGCTGAACTCGGTGTTTCTCGACCATGCGCTGCGCCGCGGCCTGACCGGCGCGATCGTGCATTTCTCGAAGATCCTGCCGTTGCACCGCATCCCCGAGGAAGAAGTGCGGGTCGCCGAGGACCTGATCTTCGACCGCCGCCATGACGGCTACGACCCGTTGCATACGTTCATGGCGCTGTTCCAGGACCGCACCATCGAAAAGGCCGAGAAGAAGGGCCGCCCGGAAAAGCTCGAAGACCGCCTGTCGCAACGCATTGTCGACGGCGACCGGCAGGACCTCGAAGCCGATCTCGAACTGGCGATGCAGAGCTACAAGCCGCTCGACATCATCAACGACATCCTCTTGTCCGGAATGAAGACGGTCGGCGACCTGTTCGGCGCCGGCCAGATGCAATTGCCGTTCGTGCTGCAATCAGCCGAGACGATGAAGGCGGCGGTCGGCTACCTCGAACCCTTCATGGAGCGGATCGAGGGCCAGGAGAAAGGCACCGTCGTGCTCGCTACGGTGCGCGGCGATGTCCACGACATCGGCAAGAACCTGGTCGACATCATCCTGACCAACAACGGCTATCGCGTCGTCAATCTCGGCATCAAGCAGCCGATCGGCGCGATCCTCGACGCCGCGGTCGAGCACCGCGCGCATGCGATCGGCATGTCGGGCCTGCTCGTCAAATCGACCGTCGTGATGCGCGAGAATTTGGAGGAGATGACCCGGCTGGGTCTCGACGTGCCGGTGATGCTCGGCGGCGCCGCCCTGACCCGGCGCTATGTCGAGGAGGATTGCGTCAAGTCCTATGCCTGCGGCCGCGTCGCCTATGCCCGCGATGCCTTCGACGGCTTGGCGCTGATGGACAAGATCGTCGGCAACGATCTCGACGGCTATCTCGGCGAGGTGCAGCGCAAGAACCAGGGCCGGCCGAAGAACGAGTCTCGCAAATTGGGCCGCGCCGCCGACGCGCGAGTGATGCGCCCGGTCGATGTCGAAGAAATCCGCCTGCGCCGCGCCGAGCTGACGCGAGGCGTGCCGGTGCCGCCGCCGCCCTTCTGGGGACCGCAGACGATCGCCCGCGTGCCAGTCAAGGCGATCGTGCCCTACCTGAACGAGCGCATGCTCTACCAATTCCAGTGGGGCTACCGGAAGGAGGGCCGCTCGCTCGCCGAATACAAAGCCTGGGCGCGCACCGAGCTGCGCCCGATCCTGGCGCGGATCTCCGACATCGCGATCCGCGAGAACATCCTGGTGCCGCAGGCCGCCTACGGCTATTGGCGCTGCGCCGCGCAGGGCAACGACGTGATCCTGTTCGACGACAGCGGCCCCGGGGGCAAAGAGCGCGAGATCGCGCGCTTCCCGTTCCCGCGCCAGAACAAGGAGGGCGGCCTCTGCATCGCCGATTTCTTCCGCGATGTCGACGACCCGGAGCGCGACGTGATCGGATTGCAGGTCGTGACGATGGGCCGCCGTGCCTCCGAGGCGGCGCGCGAATGGTTCGCCGACAACCGCTACCAGGATTACCTCTACCTGCACGGCCTGTCGGTCGAGATGGCCGAGGCCTTCGCCGAATACGTCCACAAGCGCATCCGCGGCGAATTGGGCTTTGCCGCCGAGGAGGCGCGCGACCATGACGAGATGCTGAACCAGGGCTATCGCGGCAGCCGCTATTCGTTCGGCTACCCGGCCTGCCCGAACCTGGCCGACCAGCGGCTTATCCTGGAATTGTTGCGCGCCGAGGAAATCGGCGTCGTGCTGACCGAGGAAGACCAGCTCGACCCCGAGCAATCGACCTCCGCCATCATCGTCCACCACCCGCAAGCCAAATACTTTTCGGTATAGCAGCGGCGACCCAGCGCGAGCGTCGCGCGCCAGGCATCGCTCTGAGACCATCTAACCGGCTTTCTTCCGCGCAGACGGTTCACAAGCCATGGGAGTTCTGAACCGCGTGCCGGCAAAAGCTAATATTGCCATGAGCGGTTCGGCCGCCGCGTTAGTTACGGGCGCGCCGGCTCTCATCCCTGTGGTTCCCCGGTCGAGTACGTTGATGCGCAACAGGGATGCCCGCCTCGTCAACAAAGTCGCCAACGACTATGTCCGCCGTGCCGGCATCAACGCGGTTCCCGATCTTGTCGAGTACGCCGAGATCGCCTCCTCGTTGGGCGACGATCTCTCGGCCGCGGCATGGCTCGATATCGCCGGGGCGGCGCTGACGCTGTTGCGAGCAGAGTGATTTCCGCCGAGCCGGGTTCGTTGCACACGCGCGGTTGCTAACCGAAAGCGTAAGGCCGCGCTATGCTCGCGAATAGGTTAGCCTCAGCCTCCTTGCGATGGCCGACGCCGTGGCAGGGGATGCAATCGAATGGGTCACGCCCGTGGTGGTGGCCACCGTCATGGTCGTGATCGTCGTCGCCGGCTGATTGTGGCGATAGCGACGGCCCCGCTCAACCGGACGTCGCTAATTCGGCCAAAGCAATCCCTGCCGGTGTT
>Ga0209488_10003355_pt1 | contig 12874 bp, 10 predicted proteins | sample Rivendell_Oct201_8_FD_188349 | JGI IMG/M metagenome (GOLD analysis project Ga0209488, IMG submission 188349) | Vadose zone soil microbial communities from the Eel River Critical Zone Observatory, Northern California, USA -... | ecosystem: Environmental > Terrestrial > Soil > Vadose zone >...
TGAAGACCCTTCAAGTGGCCAATAAGCTCATAAGCCAGCTCTCTCCCTCTCTACGACTAGAGGATGGAGAATCGCCCGTGGAGCTGCTACCTGAACTGAAGGAGCTCTCATATTCCGAAATCGGTAGCACTGACGATGCATTCACCGCATTCATTGACGCTCGCCGGATCGCTGGTCGCCCTGTGACCGTGGTCCGTAATTGAACACAACACGTTTGGTGGATGGTCGTGTGCTGTCAGATCCACCTGTTATTCGCCGATTATCTATTGTCTGGGTTACTATTCCCCGCCACCTGTCTGTCCTATTTCCGACATGTATTGCGAATCTGTGTCAATCCATACCTTGCTCCTATCCTCCACTGCTTTCACCGTCATTTCTCTGATTGTAGGTTGTATGATAACACTAAAAACTATGCATGTACTGACGTTTACCCTGTACTGATAAATATTTGTTGTCTGATGCGATGGCATTCATCCTGATGTATGTAAAGAGTACAACTCTGACCCAGTGAGTATGTATGCATCATGGTTGTCGACGTGCCGGTGAATTCGAGACAATCGAAGGTGAGACAAAGGAGAACCGAGAGAGAACAGAAGGGGTGACTGCTGAATTGGAGGAAACAAGGAACTGACAGGTCAAGACGCGCATCGCTGAATAAGGATGTGAACGTCCTGGTAGAACTCGATGGAGACGAGTTTTTGAAGAGATGTGACCTCAGTCACAGTGGCTGAGGGACAAGGCTCACCATCCAGCCCACAAGATAACAATGAGGACCGCGACGAGTGTCGCGAGGCTGGAAATGATCACGACAAATCGGAAAATTTCGCGCTGCAACGTTGTCATTGACGACGAGGCTGCTGAAGACAGCTTCGCTATGCGTCCGCTGGAGATGGCATATAAATACACGAGGGGACATTTAGGCTGGAAGAACGACGGGAAAGGCCAACAAGATGGTTGCCTCACTGCTGACGCAAGGCGTCCCTTGAAGAGCAATCTTCTTTGTCTGGTAGAGTATCAGCAAGGGGGAAGACGTGCAAAAAGTGTGGGGGAACATGTGCGCGTACCTCGGGGATGTTGTCATTTGTTGTTTCCAAGCGTCCTGCGATGATATGCTCGCTGTACGACAGTACAGAGCATCATCAAAAGATGACATTTATGTGGCGCCTATATCGAGAGCGTCCTGCGCGCCGTGAGCTCTGTGCCGCCAACATGGCCACGATGCAGGCCCTGCGTCGGGACGATGGCAATCTGCTGGTTCTCGATGTCGTCTGAGATGACGAAGAGCACACGAGAAAAAAGAGGAGGTAGACCTACTCCTTTTAATGAGAAAGTGAAGGTAAAGTGAAAGGAAGAATTGTCAGTTCCAACGTTAAATCAGGCGGAAGGAGAACCGCATGGCATTCGCTGTCATCGTCGCGAGAAAAGCGAGAACATTAGGGTATTGGGGGAAGAGAATGATAGAAATTTGTGGGTGGACTATTTGGATTTCATATTGTTCGTAGAACGACTCACACGCTCGAAAACGAAGGAATTTCGTGAAAGCTGATGACTTGCTGTTGCGCCATTGGCGGATAAACCCCTGCGCGAGAGATTGGGACTCGAATTACCGGAGCTTTGAATACAGTACATATTCTTTACAGTACCCTGCTGCAAACGCCGTGCTCAGGCTGGTGGAAGGTCTAACACTCACATAAGGGTTCTCGTGACAATTGTTAATATGAATGACAAACAGGCTTGAGACTCTGCCAGTGGTTGGGGTGCATGAGACTCACCACCCGGACCGGGTAATCCGATCCAGCTCTCATCCTTCCACTGCCTAATTTAAGGGGTGATGGCGTGTTATTGGTTGGCAGTGCGTTTACAGTTAAGACTGGCAAAAGACATTCGTACTCTACCAAAACCTCCGAGTCTGTTCGTTGACAGTAGGTGGACCTGGACTCTCACGGTCACGGGATAGTAAGCGCCTTCCAACGATCCTTCAAGTTGAAGTTGGTCCTTGGATGGCCTGGGCCCTCGAGGGCCTCACCGTCTGTCTTACTCCCCTGGCATGTCTCGGGCTCATCTCTCGCCCGCTAGCCATCGTCTTCCATACACTGCCACACGAGGCCAAGCTGTACCTAGCCACGAGTCCCAGCATCCAAGTCCGAGGTACGCTCCGTTCAACCCTCGCACTTTGTGTATTGGTTGTGAGTAAGCGTGGCCCCTTGGGCAATTGAACAGACCCTATCTGAGTCGCACTTTTATTCACATCCTCGACCAAGACTCCCTCCTCGACATTTTTTATCTCTGTCGGCCCGTCCTATTAGAAGAATACGTGACGGACGATACCCGTATCTTACAAGGAGGAGTATGGGCCCGCGAACGCTGGTGGTACAAGCTAGTGCGAGTCTGCCGACGATGGCGATACCTCATACTTGGTTCAGCACACTACCTCCGTCTTTCCCTTGTTTGTTCACGTGGCACGCCAGTGGCAGAAATGCTTGAGCATTCCCCTTCACTCCCCCTCATCATCGATCACGTCGACCACGACAACTTCGTCACTACGGAAGATGAAAAGGGAATAATGCTCGCGCTCTGACACCACGATCGCGTCCGCCGCATCCGCCTTCTGATGCCCGTCCCGAATCTGCGGAAGGTCATCGCAGCCCTAGACAATGAATTTCCGATGTTGGAATGGCTGTATCTCCGGCCTTTGGCCAAGCACAATTCAAGTTTGATACTTCCTACATCGCTCCATGCAACACACCTACGCCACCTCACACTGGCAAACTTTGCCTTTCCAATAGGATCTCCGTTACTTACGACTGCCGTAAACCTTGTCACATTATCGCTTGATGCTATCTCTCCATCCGCTTACTTCCACCCAACTGACTTGGTCCATCGGCTCTCACAGATGCCTCAGCTCGAGACTCTCCACATCGGCTTTCATTACCCTGTCCCCAACCGTGACGTTAAGAGGGAACTGTTGCGCAGGCCACTCACGACACACGTCACTCTTCCAAACCTTCGCTGGTTTGGGTTCAACGGCGCTAGCGATTATTTAGAAGCGCTGCTTTCTTGCATGACGGTCCCTCTTCTCGCAAAGCTCCAAATTGAATTCTTCAATCGGCTCGTTTTTCGGCTTCCAGGCCTCCTACAACTTTTGAACACAGCAGAGAACCTGAGATTCAGCAGCGCTACGCTCATTTTCAGGGAGGAATGTTTTTTAGCAATGGTGTACCCCAATAAGGATACCAAGGTGTATGCCTTGTATATGATGGTTGTCTGCCGAGATCTTGACGGGCAGGTAACTTCCGCAGCACAAATTTTCAGTGTGCTGAGGTCAGCATTCTCTACAGTCGAGAGTCTTTCTCTCGAGCATTGGAGGTATCGCGAGCGGTGGGATGAAGCCCACCGCACACAATGGCGCGACCTTCTTAGGTCGTTTAGCAATGTGAAGACCCTTCGAATGACCTCTGGGATCGTCAGCCAGCTCTCTCGCTCACTACAATTCGAGGGAGAATCGACCGTGGAGCTGCTACCTGAGCTGAACGAGCTCTCATATCCCGATATTCGTAGGTTTGGCGATGCATTCACCGCATTCACTGATGCTCGTCGGATCGCTGGCCGTCCTGTGAACGTGGTCCGTCGTTGAACACAATCTTTTCAGTTGATGGTCGTGCGCTGTCAGACCCACTTGCTGTTCGTCGATTGATCTATTGTCTCCGTGTCGGCTAGTATTCCCCGCTGCCTACCTGTTTTATCTCCGGTATTGTGTATTGTCGATCTGTGTCAATCCATACCTCATTCACATTTTCCACCCTCTCCACCGTCATTTCATTGTAACTTGTATGATCACACTATAAACTATGCATGTGCTGACCTTACTTGGTACTGATGGCTGTTTGTCGTGTCTGACCTAATGTATGTAAAGAGCATGACTCTAACTCCGTCGCCATGATATTGGAACGCACAACAGTAAATGATCCCATCTGTAGCCGCCCATAATCGGGGAACACCATAGTGCTCATTCGCCTCTCGCTTTACGACCTATTCCCATGGTACGCACGAAGGTCGACGCTCCGGTGAACTCGAGAGAATCAAAGATGAGTGAGACAAAGGAGGACGGGCCGAGTGCCGACTCAGAGAAACCAGGTAATTGAATGGCACGTCAAGAAGACGCGCGTCACAGAACAAAGCTGTGGACGACTGCGGGGTAGAGAATAGCGATGGAAAAAACGAGTTTTTGAAGAGAGACGACCGGGGGCGCACTGCAGCACCGTGGACGGTGGCTCACTGGGACGCCCGCAAGTCAAAAGAGAAACACAACAAACGACATAAATTCGGCGATGCCATTTGGGAAGAGAGCTTATGCATGCAACATGAGCTATTTCTCCGTATTCTTCTACTCAGTTGTAGGTTTTTTGCATCATGATCGATCTGCCAGTTATACTGCTGTAGTACGGTGGCGGGACTCGCACGGGGCATATCCGAGTCCGTCACCGTCACCGTGACGGTTTTTAGGGAGCGCCAGTGATGAGTGAATGTGATGTGAGTTCCTTGCGAACCTGGTCGTGTAGCGGGGAAAGAGAACGCGATCCGAGTTGGTAGGCGGGCTCGACAAGCTGAAAAAATTTGCAGTTTTGTTTTGCGTGGTAGCGTGGCCAGTCCGGAGTCCTCGGGCCGATATTTCAAAATACGTATCTTATCTTATCTTATCTCTCATCTCACATGCCACCAACTCCAACCCAAAGGAACGACTCGGAAGACACGGTAACAGCCCGCGAAAGTATCAAATCAATCAATCACATCACGGATCAAAGTATCCGTCCAAGGCAATTATGAAACTTACACTTACCGCAGAGCCGCAGCTGAGGAGCCACACGGCATTTCGATGGCAAATTCAAAGCAGGGACATAAAAGCACCACAAGGGAGACTTGTTCACAAAAATATGAGAATTGGTTGATTCGCTGTGCAGCATTGTATTTAATCTCGACTAATAGAATAGAAAAAAAAAATGGCGGATTGTGGGTGGGTAGGGGAAAGGAGGGAGGCACGGGTGTAAGGCGTCATCATGTTTCGGTGGCGATTGTAGCTATATGGTAGCGCTCGAGAGAGAAAAGAAGAAAGAGGAAGGAAAGGAAAGGAAAATAATAGCATCGCATAGATAGCAGGAAAAAAAAAGGTAGGGGAGGAGAACGAGCGCCCGTTATCGGTGGTAGAGGTAGAGGGGAGGAGGGGAGAAAGGAGAGAGAGATTGGATCGACGCCAAGGCCAGCATAAGAGAAACAGAAAGAGGGGGGGATAGAGCGGAATAATAAGTGACTTAAGCGAGGGAGGTAGAAAAGAGAAAAACAAGGGACTGTTCAACGTTCGACGACCAATGAAGAAAAAAGCAAAAGTCGTGATGCATTCACTGTACGGGGTACTTCGTGCGCGCCGGCGGGTATTGAAGTATTAAAAAAAAAGGCAGGAAAAGCAATTGGGTGGGGGAGGGGGAGCTTTACGGGATTGAGGTATCGAATAACTTTTTCTCTCGTCTCGGCCGTCGTATCGTCGGGGTTTCATCGACAGAAGATCGGATACCGGATAATAGCAGGCATGTACGGGGGAGGGCAAAGTGCGTCAAAAAAAAACCCTGGAAACAAGCAACAAGACAGAGAAGGCAGCAACGAGCACGCGCGGGCAATTTCGTCTTTCGACATTGATATCGGCCTTTTCCGATACTTGCAACCACGCGCGGTAATCGCCTCCTAGCGCTGTACGATATGAGTTCAACCTTCCTCTTCCTCCTCGACCACGTTGTGCAGCGGCGCGCCATGCTTGTATCGTCGGAACGGGCTCTCCCGCCCATCATCCTCAAACTCAAAGTTCGGCGGCACGGGGTACTCCCCCTCTTCCCCCTCTAGCTCGCCCCCGAGACCATGACCCATCAACGGTGTGTCAGTCGGGAAAATAGACAACTCTTGCTGCTGCGTTGGCACCAGCGGAGGCGGAGGCGGCGGCAAGGGTGTAGATTCTTTCGCCGCCAACGTGGACGGATGCGGCGGCTTCTGCGTCTGCGGCTGCTCTTGTGGTTGTTCTTGCGCGGGGCTAGCAGGAGAAGACCGAACCGGCAAGCGGGAGCCCGACGCCTGCCGTTCCTTCTCGCGATACATCTCGATCAAGGAGCTCGCCTTGGGACCAGGCTTTCCCGCCAACCTATCACGCACTTCCTGCTGCCGCTGGAGGTCGCGCGGGGAAGGTATTTGTGTTTGCGGTGGCGGATTTGGCGTCGGGGGCGTCGCAGGGGAAGAGAGAGGGAGTTTCGGAAGGCCGAGCTCGGCGTGTCCCTGTGGTTCCGTCGACAGTTTGGTCACGGTCAGCTGCGGCGAAGCGGGCGGCGAGGGCCCGGATGAATAGACGCTCTCGGTGGCAGTGATGTCACTCCGGCGAGGAATATCTTCCATTTCCATCTGTCCCTGTCCCGCCGCATGTGCAAATTGATCGAGGTCGTCGTCCACGCCCACCCGCATGCGACGGCGTTCCGGGTGTACGTCAAAGTAGCCCACCCGCGGTTGCGGACGCGGGGGGGGCTCTACTACTACCGGCACCCCCTTGGGCTCAGCCAAGTCTAACATGCTCGGAATCGACGGCGCGTATATTTCTTCCAGAGGATACCCCTGGCCATCAAGCTTCGAATGATGCGGGACGTTCATCCTCTCGATATCAACACTCTCCCCATCAAACTGAGGCGATGGGCCACGGACACCCGCGAGCACCTGTGCGACCTCCTGGCTCGCAACTTCTGGGTCTGGTCGGCTAGCGTTGCGTGGTCGCGGACCGCCGGGGCGGCGAACCTCCGCGTCCTGATTGGCGGCGCGGCGGGCGTGGCTAGCGACTAGAATGTCCACCCACGCATCGTCCTTGGATCGTCGCCGTTCCTCCTTTGTCATCTTCCGTGAGCTCGCGTTGAGACTATTCAGCTCATCGTCGCTGTAGCTCGCGAGGCGCGTCTCGAATTCGATGTCTTCTGCCTGAGAAGGAGTCAGACCAGAGGTGCGTGAGTTCGGGGTGAGCGGCAGGCCGGTGGGTAAGCGGAAACGCCGCTTATTGCTACTGCCACCTGCTGGGTTGATTGGGGTGGATGGCCGAAGGGTGGTTTCGTCCCGCGGGGTTACGAACAATGGCGCAGAGATATCCTCCGGGCGAGCGCGCCTCGATGCTGGACTCATCGAAGAACCAACAGTAGGTCCGCCCTCAGGAAAGGTCACCTCTCGCTTTACGGGCCCATCACGACCTAGCGATATCACTTTCGTAGAGCTAGTATTGCCGCGAAGAAGACCCTCAAACTCGGCTTCACGAGAGTTCATGCTCCTCGGGACGTGCCCGACAACGTAAGGACGTCCATTGAGCGTGGCAGCTTGCTTCCATTGCTTGGTCTTCCCGGGTGAGAAGAGAGAAGCCAGAGTTCTCTTGCTTTGGACGCCCGCAGAGAGCTGCTGGCGGTACTCGAGCGGCACATACTCCTCAAAAAGGAAGCAAGTGGTGGAAGTGCGCGGGTCCGTGCCGCCAGAAACAGTTGATCTGGAAAGCGGGAGTGACTTGAACTCGATCTGTACAAGTCGTTAATGCGGTGATCGTGACTTCCATAAACAAGGCGACTCACCAGAGCCCAATTGCACTCCCGATCGGACTCTTCCCGTTCGGTGTCCAGCCATCCACCACCGTAGACAAGATCGCAGAACACGTCCATGAATGCCTCCTCAATGATAACCTCCGTGCCCATAACAGGCTCGGTATCCCACCCAAATGGCGGAAGGGCCTTCTGCGTCTTTTTCAACTTGCGCGTGATTTCCGCGTGCTGCTCGGGCCAAGACGAGATTGAATTCACGAGGGGAGTGCTGAATTGGAGCGTCGCGCTTAGCGGTACATCCATGCGACTGAAGCCGCTCGACGAGAAGTCGGTCCAAGTCAGCGTCGTGCGTTTGGCAGTTCGGTTCTGCAACGAGGAATAGTGAATAAGGTGAACATGAATAATGCAGAAGCGTGACACACCATCCGCGCGCTTTCGGTGAGGTCAAACTGTAATTTCTTCTCACTCGGATCCAAGCCTCCAAAGCCCGTCGTTTCAAATTCGCCCCACTTGAGTTCCGTCAAACTCCGGAAATGCTCTTCGCCTGCAACTGCGGGCTTCCCGAGGCCAAAGTAGTCTGTTGTGGGGCTATCCCCAACAGTGGATACCGTTGTAGAGGAGGCGATAGACGTATTCGACGAGGCCACGCCCAAATGTGGATGGAAATTTGGAGGAAGACCCATGCGCTTCTTAAAGTTGTCGGCATAGCGCGGCGTCAGCTTGAGGGTGGGTGGGGCAACGCGCTCCCAATCGCGAGATTGAGCAAACGGATTTGGGGCATGCGTCACGCCGCTTGGAGCTCGGGCTGCCCAACTCGCGGCGGTCTTGACGAGATCGGGTGAATACATGCGGACGTTCCGTCTTACACTCACGATGCGCATAGTGCGGGCACCGCGGCGGGGTTGAGGCCTGTCATGCCTCCTCGAGCGGGTGGCTGGCTCTGGGAGCATGGCTGGGTAGCCACGAATCCAGTCCTTGAGGCGTGTGGGTACGCCCAGCGATGACGCGCTACCGTGTCCGCCGAAGGAACCTGATTGGTTGCTTGGTGCGTCCTGCCAGCGAACAAAGGCAAGGAGGATGTGTTCCATGGCATAGGTTGCACGAAGATATTGGAGATAAGTATTGTGAAAAGGTGACGCAGCGGGGCCAAGGCCGAAAAGAAGAGGGCCGAAAAGAGGAGAGAGTGTGGGAGGGGTATGCCCTGAAGATGAAGAGTGGGCGGTGAGGCGGGCGAGAAGGGAGAGAAGGTTGATGATAATTGACTGAAGAGGCTGCTGTAAGGGAGCAACGAGTGCTTCAAAATGAGCCGCTGGATAGTCTTTAACTATAACGGGGAATCAACATTGTTTGAAAAAAGACAAAGCGGGGAAGATCACTCACTCAGCTCGGATTCGCTCCACTCAACGTACATGTCCCAAGAGAGGAGCCCGCGAACGGCGTTAAGACCAGAGACGCGCATAACTCGAGCGAGACCCCAGCGGAGAAACATGGCAAGCTCGGCGGGGGCGGCAAAGCAGGCTTCTTCACGCCATGTGCGCTCCGCGTCCGGCGCCGGGAACGATACACAGGTACGAAGGAAAGCTTGGATAAGGCGACGAACACCAGAAGACTTGACGTCGAGGGCAAGGCTGGAAAAGAGGAATGGAGTGGTGAGACCACGTGTGCTGAGCTCGTCGGTGACAATGTGGACGAGGCGGTCGACCTCATCGAGGCCGAGCACGATGTGATGCTGGTACGAGAGGTAGCCGTAGTCTTGGTCAGGTTGGCGGGGCCCTGTGATGATGATGACGATTAGCAAGGTAGGACTGGAGGGGTAGAAGCATCAGAGGCGCGCGATGGAAGCCACCACAGAGGCGCACAGACGACACGCGACGTGACATATTGCGTGGGCGATCGCCAAAATAACGACGCGAGTGGTCACGCCGGGAGAGAAGAAGGACGAGGTCCCAATGCCACGGCGCTTAGGGAAAGACTGATAGGATAGTGAGAGAGTGAGATAGTACGGACCTCGTTCTGATTCGGACGGACTTGCAGCGTCAGCACTTGGTGGGTCGAGGTTGAGAGGGAAGAAGCTGCCATCTGGGATCACAGGCTCTTCCTCGTTTAGAGGGAGACCTGGTGCCCTACCCTTGGCTGCACTCAAGGTGCGGGTGCGGGGCTTTTCGACATTTCTTTCCTTCTTTGCCGCAGGAACGGTAGCGGGGACCCGAGCAGAACCACGACTGGCGACTCTGCCGAACTCGTCTGACGGGTCAGTGCTGGGTTTTGGCAACTTTAGAGGAGAAGAAGTTGTACGGGAACGAGAGAATAGACTGGGCATGGGAGGAGGTGACCAAACGGCGGTCGAAAGCAAAAAGGGCGAGGCGAGGCGAGGCGACTGACAACCGTTGGTTTCGTGCCTTGTCCTAAAGGACGGCAACACCCGGTCCTCTCATCCTCCACTCGCTCATCAATATGTAACTACTCTTGCCAATCATCACTCAATAGAAATTTCTACCCTAAGGCGCCAGTCATCAGAGTGGGTGGGGCGTTGGCAGCATGAATGGTGATCTCAATGCTGCGAAGCACGGTTCCGGGCGTACGAGCTGTATAGCATACAGAGTAACGGACGGTCAGCAGAGGCCGACACTGGCAGACACCACTCAAATCACGCAATTTGGCTGTATTGCAATGATGTAATTTGCGACGGGATCATGACGATCGACGGTTCAACCTGATTCCTCATCGCATCCCCCAACAACCTGGACCTTGGGCGACGGACGATCCTCACCTTCCGAACCAATGAATGATCAAAGTTCCCTGCTTCGTACCACTATTTTTTTTGTTCGAATCTATTTCTTGATCTACCGCATCACCTTCGTCACATCTAACAATGATCCCTTTGTGGCGCCATCACGAGAAATGCGATGAGAGGACGGCAGATGATCGATCGTTGATACTGTGCTCGTGCTCGCAGTTCATATCTCCCCGCCACGTTGCGCTGCGCACGAGACGAGGGAACGTCGGTCAGGGATATCTTTGGGAGCCTTGCAACGCCCTACTGAGTCGTGCGGGCGAATCGATACTGCATGCTGGTTAAATGGAGGAAATCATGAGGTGTCACGGGTAGGCGTAGCAACTGCAACCTTGACACTGTTCCTTCCTCCTCGGAGTTCCCGGGCGACGACAACCCCGAGGTCATACTTATACCTAGGCGAATCTCGCGGTCTGAGCCATGCAGCCGTAGCTTATCTGATTTCCGTGGCCTGACTACACAGAATCTGACCAGACCGCGCGTCAACGAACGATATGTTGCCAGTGCAAGACCAGCCGCGCACGCCCATTTAGACAGAGAAGAAAAATGGTAGGCCTAGCGACTAACGGTACCTATAAAGTCAAATGCATGCAGCCTGAATCCACAGTACAGAAAAATGAGATTCGGCTAACTGTGTTCCCATTTCAGGCAAGAGGATCACACCCAACCCATATCAGCAGCTCTGATATATTTCCATCATCACAAGGACATGATTAACTTGAGCCGGGCGACTGGCGATGGAACCCCCTCGGTTGTTTGAGTCAAGATTACACCCCGCGCGCCCCATATGTGAGCACCATACGCGGTCAGTGGAGCCATGCTGCGCCCGCAGTCACTGGCACGCTGTCCATCTATCCACGTCCACGCCACGTCTCCGAAAAGATCGTGAGTGATTATTGCTGGGTGGCTGCCATTCTCTTCCGCCGACAACCCCATAAACCCCGCCGGTCCCGCAATCGTGTTGTTGTTGACGGGCGTGGGAGACAAGCCAAGTACGGCCACGGCGGGGGCCCCGGCCTTCCTTCCTTCCAAATAGCGATGAAGACGACGTCGAAGGGACGATAAGGCAGTAGCCATGCCACGAGTTGTTATGGGGCGCCTGCGCACACACGTGTGGGCGGTGCCGGCGGCCAGCACCTAACCCAAATGAGGGATAAAATACAAGTTATGCGAGGCTGTGCGATGCACATCAGAAGAAAGAAGGATGGCTGTGACGAGAAGCGAGGCGAGATCATGTTTTTGAATACTCCCCGGTAGGTAGGCGAGAGCGCAAATGTGGAGCTTTTACGGTCATCTATAACCGCCAGGGGTGCCAGTGTCACGGTACATCTAGGATAGTAGTACCACTCGACGCCCGCAGAGCCAATACAGCCTTGAGGTAACCTAACTTGACCAGATTGGTAAACTCATGATGCTAGTTTACGGAACTCGGAATCCGTGCGGCGCAACGGGAATTATACCTGCCAAAGGATTACAAGATCAGTTCTTGTTGCGTGGGGATGTCATCCAGCCCTGGAAATCGAAGCTGCCTGCGGGGCGTCGTACTGGCGCAATGATACACACGCTGCCAGCAGAGTCTGAAAATGGGAATAATGCGACTTCCAGTTCAGAAAAAGGTCAAGAATCTGCGGTGAGGAGTCCACGCCGGGTACGCCGGACGCCCAGGGGGACCTCGTGCCCGGCTTTCTCAAGGCATGCATTGCGGATGCTATTGGGTGTGTGATGGTTCCTGAGCGGAATGAATGAATTGGACAAGTGGTCTGTTCGTTGAGATCGTAAGTAGTGGCTCGCTCATGCAGAGGTTTGAGGTAGCATCGTCTCTTTCATGGAACACGTGGTGAAGGAGAAATGGAGTATCGACCGTTGATCGGATGGCGGCGGAGATGATCTGACCGCCGCTATCATCTTCCGATTATCGCAGGCCCTCTCCGCATGACGCGCTCCTCGAAGACCCTGTGCCCCCCGCGTCCCTCATTATGTTAGTTGTGCCGCGCCCGTTGGTATTGCGCTTCCCGTCTCACCCCTCGTCAATGCACTCCCAGCACGCACGGGCAGGTCCGTCAGCCGCGCGCACAGCGAGTTTAGCCATCCGCGTCCGTCAGCGGGCGTGTTGAATGTAAGTGTTGATCATGCACGCTTTTGATACGGAGCTGTATGCGTACGAGCTCGGGCTTCCCCCTTTTGTTTTGTATTTCTGGCTTTGGGCGCATATAAAGACTCTAACCTCTTCCAGGGATTCGTCCGCGCTTGCGCTTGACATCCCAACACCGACTTTTTGACCTCCGATTCAGGGTCTGGAACTAATAAGACGCCCCCCCCCCTTGCATTCCGTGCTGCGCAGCTCAACATTCAGCCCACTCATACGGGAGCTCTGAGTCGTGTGTTCCACTCCTGAGGACGTTTACCTCTCAACAACAACCATCATGGCCACCCACATAACATTCCAGGGCGGTAATGGCGGCGCCGGCGGTGGTGGCGGTAGTGG
>Ga0209488_10003356_pt1 | contig 12865 bp, 11 predicted proteins | sample Rivendell_Oct201_8_FD_188349 | JGI IMG/M metagenome (GOLD analysis project Ga0209488, IMG submission 188349) | Vadose zone soil microbial communities from the Eel River Critical Zone Observatory, Northern California, USA -... | ecosystem: Environmental > Terrestrial > Soil > Vadose zone >...
TATGGGGCGCAACAGGACTTAAATCCTTTCAGAGCAAAACGCAAATCAGGTCAGGTCACCCGGTCCATAGCACCTCCTAGATGCGTCGCGCAGGCGCTGGACGGCGCTTACGAGTCACCGGAGCTTGTGTCGAGAACCTTGGCCTCGCCCCTTGGGGGCATCTCTGCGCAAGCGCGGCATGGAGCGGGCAGCCCCTGTGGGGGCGGTATGTGAAGGCGAGTCGCTTCTGTGCGCGAAAAGATCCCGCCGGCGTCGGACTACTGTACAACAACTCATCAGGCGGCCTGCACGGGGGCCGTGCAGAGATGAGCCAGTCCTGGCTCGCCACAGCGTGAATCAAATTGGCCGAATGTCAAGTAACCGCTTTGCGAGCCTGAGTACGTTATGGAGCAAAACCTGGCAGAACGAAAACACCACATTTACATTGGCGCCGGCCGGCCCGGGCCCCACGTGCTTGACCCCCCGCATTCATTCACTGTCGTTGATGCCACCTTCCCCATCATGCTCTAGACGAGCTTGAGAAGCCCATAGCTGGAGGCGCTGCCCGTGGGAGGACCATGGGCGGATGAGCACTGATTAACTTCCACGGGTTCCCATGGTTTCATGAATGGAGACAATATTCAAGCTGTTCTGAACGAGGTTTGGCCGATGACGTGAAATATAAATATATAAAGGTCGGGAGGGACGCTGCCGAAGGTTTATTCATAAGAACACATATATGAAATGAAATGTATTCACTGTCGACTGCCGATTCAACATAGAAGCATGAAAGCGCAATCTGATTATAGGAGTCAGAACGGGTGGAAAACCCATAACAAGCACGGGGATTTGTCCATGGAATCGCAACCAGGTCGCCCTTCACTGGTAGATTTCTATTGAGCATAAGAACATTCCGAGGTATCTACGCAGACCTGGGTCAGTCGTCGGGCATTGGATACGACAATAAGGCCTGAATGAGCAGAGGACGGCTTGATCCTCATTAGGTATCTATTCATCCCTCTGGGGCGCAGGTCGTGGGGTCCATAATTCCCGCCGAGCCGAGGAATTGCCCCATGCAAGGAGTGATTGACTCAACCCGGAGAGCGATGAGTCAGCAGAGCGATTCCCATCAAAAAAAAATATGGGGGCACTGAAAGAGGATGGAAGTTTGTTTCATGCAAACTTCGCGCGTCAAGACATCCCGGGCAGAAGTGGTAAGCATTAAAAATTTTCCGGTGTCCCCGTGCGCCACTCCATGAATTTGCGATCACATTGCAGAACGCGGATGAACGACGCTTGTGGGGCCATTCGACGGCCATCTCTTATTATGGTTATGGCATACCAGTCCTTTCACTGTGGGACAGACGGCGTTTCCACCTGGACAGTGGCGTGGCAGGCAGAGAATTTCGTGAGAAAGAACAGTAAAAAAAGGCCGATGAACTGTAAGAAAGAAAGAACCTGTGAGATGAATGGAGGGGTTGCCGGCACCACGGGGGATCGCGGTGTCAGTCAGGACGAGAAGTGGCAAGTCAGCCCTTGACATGATGCTCCCTCGTTGCTGTGCGTTGTTGACCCGGTGCCCTCGGCTATCTCGTGAGCGCGAGAAGTGGCGCCGCAAAACCCCATGATTCATCCATGAGTTGCACGCCCTGCCGCTGGAGACGAAGACATGAGTTCGGTCCTACAAGGTATGAAAAATCCCCAGTTCTGAACATCAGCGCGCTTTTCGGCATCCACGGAGACTTTGTGAGAGGCGAGGCGCTAGATGTAACGGACGGTGTCATATATGTCGTGGTAGCAACCAAACGAGATGGCCTTGGCCTTGGGTGATGCATATACAATTCTGGGTGATCCCCTGCTCGCAGTTATGTCGGCGACGATAGGGCTTACTCATTTCGGTGAACACCTCGGAGAACGTCCACCAAGAATGAGGTGATCTCCGAGTCGGGTCCACTGCGGCCACCCCGGCTGGAGCAAGGTTACGCTTCTCTAGCATGTGACTTGTCGTTAACGACTTACTCCCATCCCCACACTCACCGACTCGGACCCTAGCCTTTGTTATGCTTTTCACCCGCTTTCATAGCCTTTGCTGTGAGAGGAGGCTCGTATCCTGTCGGTAAGCAACGACATGACAAGGATACGGGGCGATGATAAGTGGGTGGCCTAGTCCTAGTTCGAAAAGCAGCATTTTTCCTGTCCCCCCACAACCACACTGACAGCGGACGTAGGGAATCCGGCAAGTGTGGTTGCAGGAAAAAAAGGGGGGCATTACTCGCAACAAGCTCAATGCCAATCTCGAGAGCGCGATTTGCGCCAAACCAATAGCAGAATCCCTTCAAGTTAAAATGTCATGACGAGAGGTCCCAATACCTGGGTCGAGAACATCTTACCTAGCACCGGGGGAAAATCGTGAATGTAGACCTCTGCAGACCTCAACGAGACTATTCGTGGTCAAAGCAGGGCGCATCGTGAACATCGGTTGAACATTTGCGCCGTCCCCCAGGATCTGCATTCGCCTTATCGAGGTCTCAAAACCAAATTTCATATATTCATCGTGACTCTCGTCCCCTAAATCAGTGGTTTTTTTTGTTCACTGATATGGCACGCAATGATAGGTACACCCATGCCGTGAACAGTGAGTGTTTCACAGGTCGGACTCTGCTCGTCGACTGAGCTGAACCTTAAAACATTCACATACCGCATTGACAGGAGACACCCAGCTGTGCTCCAGCCCCCGATACTCAATCCAGTTGTTTGTCATGCCTCGTTCGCAATCGATTTTGTTTGACGGGTCCCCGCGTTCGGTATGTCCCCCCTACATGCCGCTGGTCTCGCGAGTTGTGGATAAAAGGGTACCATGTCCGGTCAGGCCATGACTAAACACGATTCCCAGCAGCCTTATGAAAATAACAGATGACTGCATACAAACGCCCAGAGACGTGATCGATGCACGGATGCATGATCATTTCTACCGAGATGAGGGGACACACACGGCCTTGAACGCAAAATTAGCGCGCGAAGGGCACACTTTTTGAAATGCCGTACACAATTCCTGTCGACCATGAGAACTAACCTCACTCTGGGCTGCAACTTGGCGCAAGGTAGTGAGTCATGTGGTGACTGCTTGGCCACACATGTCTTCAGAAGCTTCCCAGGAGTAATCTCGTAAATTTAAATCAATCAACTACAACTACGATGTCGGGCAAATCACGTAACGGCTGGATATGGCACTTACATTGAACCTTTTCGCCCATCTGTCATTGACCTGCCTCACTTAATGGGTTCATGTGGGTCTCCTCTCTGTCCGATTATCACCATTCGTCCTCGGCACTTCCATACCTACCTTCAATCACTTTTTCTCATCACACACCTGACATTTAACCTTGTTCTTCACCTAGTGCGGCAACGTGAATTTTGGCCGTTTGCGGCGGCTATGCGTTGGTGTCTCAGCGTGAACTCCGTTTCGGAACGGGATCCCCTCTTCTAATTTGTAAGCTAAATTCTGAAGAAAGAAGCCGGGCATGGATATCTGGGACATTTGCGTGGCTTGAACGGGCAATCGACGAGATCAACGTGGTTGCCAGGAGTATATGCTCACAGACTGCTCCCAGTCAGGTTTCACTCGCCGTAACTCCATGGTTTTGTGGATGTGTCTAGGTGCAACGTCGCTCGCGGTTCAGACACACCTGGTATGTGACGGCTTGATATCACCGAACCATCATCTCATTCCCCTCGAACCTTAAGTTGCCGCATATTCAACTCACTGCACTCCAGTCGCGGATTTACACGTAACAGGAACACGCGGGAATCAGATAATTGGGAACGAATCTGCTGCGCAGTTGTCGCTCTCGATGTGTGTAAGAAGAGCTCGAAGGGAACGAAGTACTCCTCTTGTCTCAGATCGGATCACTCACAGATGATTCATGCAATGGACTGGTTGTTGTTTCACCACGTCGATGTCATAAGTAGAAGCAGCGTTCGCGAAGACCCCGTATTCCCAAGAGGTCCTGTATGAATATATCAGCGCTAATGTTTAAAACGTCATTGTCGTGGCTTCGAAAGCTTACCCATTCGGCGGCAGTCAACCAGAGGTCCGAGACACCGTCCATTTTCCCAAGAACTGCGGCACCTTTCCAAACAAGGACGCGCGGATCAACACCCTTGGGTGGTGGGATGATTTGCACTTTGTCCATACTTGACACTAATGGCGTTGCAATCGCCTGCAACCTGTTGGCGGCGGTATCAGTACGCTGATTGCTCGAGCAGAGCACCCGATGGCAGCATAAGCAGCAGACGCACCTGCTCTCGAGGGCATGCGAGATGCCCGGTATAAGCGCCGTGCCACCAACGACGAGTACGGCCTGCAGGTACTTGCGAATTTTCTCGTCTCCGCCCGCCGCGCGCGCGCTATTAAAGATCGCGACGTCCATGGGCAGCTTGCTCGCCTCGAACGCGATATCAAGATTGAAACCGCCCGAGGCGGACCCGGCACCTTCGCCCGTTCCAGGGCTGGGCGCGGCAGTTTCGGGAACGGTTTCGTCCGCACCAACCGTTGATGATGGCAGCGGTGGCGTTGGTGCTTTCGACGTTGCCTCCCCCTCAATGGGGGTATCAGAAGCGGATGTCTCATCCGATTTTGCCGGGGCGGGCGCCTCTGACGCTATGTCTCCAGCTTGTGCTGCGACGGCACTGTTTAGCGGGGTTTGTTGGCCCGATGCGGGGGCGTCCGGATTCTGAGCCTGCGCAGTGGCGCTCTCGAGAGCGGCAAGGTTCCGAGGAGCAAAAAGATGCTGGGTGGAGATAATCATCGCTTGCGTCTGAGGGATCGGCGTCAGCGCCACACATCCGCAGCTCAGTCAAGAGCGACGAACGTATTTTTCCATCAGTGCGTCGCGTGGCTCGCGTATGTCGATAATGTCCTCTGAAACACCCGGGTCCTGTGATGGCCGCGTCCCCAGCTTTAATTCATCGAAGTCGATCACACGCGGTTCGAAGAGACACTGCAAGAGCGTGACGTCGGCATGTGCTAAACACACGAGCGAGCCGGAGCCTTGCATACCATAGGTGCGAGAATAATTTCATCATAAGCACGTAAGCCATACTTCTCTGCTGGCCTTCTTGGGCGCCGCACGACAAAGTCGTAAAGATTGAGTGCGACGTTCTCCTGTATACTTTCCACGTCAACAATTCCAGCCGAGGCGTGACAGTAAGCAACTTCTAGTCTCACCTCTGTAAGCGTACACAGCCGGCTTTTCAAATCCTCCATCACGTTCCAATCGTAGGATCGAGCGAGGTCTATATCCCTATATGGGAAACAGATTCTGTCTAATAGGACGTACAAGAACTCCGTAATATAGTTCCCTCCCATATTAAGATAGATCCTAACAATTTGTATCAGATCCACTCATGAAAATGAACAGAAAGCCCTACCTTGTTTCGGGTACGAGCATACCCTCATCTACGCAGGCGATACTTACAGTAGTGGCACCCATGTCGACGACACAAGCGCTAGATATCCCTGCGCCGTAAGTTGCAGCCAGTGATTCCTGACCAGCTCGTCAGCTGTGCCCTACGTGGAAACCTGGGAAGTACCTGTTGAACGCATAGCTGCTTAAATCCCATACGAACGAGCAATAATTGAACCATGTCCCGGACGTATGGCCGATCATAGTAATCGGGGATTACCAGCACAGCTGAATAGTCCTTAGATGTGATTCAATAAATACGCGCACCAGTGACCCGATAGAATGACACCTTATACTCTCGAGCACTAATACCAAATGAATCTTGCAAGCTTGTCTCGAGTATGGTTTCGATATCGTCGAGAATTAACGCAACCGACGGGTAATCTCTCGTATTGAATTTTGATCCCAAAATCGGCCACCTCACGACGTATCCTTGCTTGAGGGGATCAGCGAGCCTGAGTGCCTACCAAAACACAAACACGATGTCCCCATAAAACTTCAGTTCGGAAAACGGCCACAGCGCACCTTCTCCCCAACATAATACGGTTCAGCCGCGACGTCGTGTATCCAGTCCACACGGGACGGATCGATCTGTTCCGGTATGAGCTCAGGCTTGAGTTGCTCGTTGAACGTCGCTGCCTTGGCCACCGCATCCGGCGTGACGCGAAGCTTGTAAAACCGCATACGATCGCGCAGCGACACCTGGATGACCTCTAATTTTTCGTCAAACTACCACCGCACCGTGCGCCGTCAGCGTCATAAACGCGCGTCCGAGAAGGGGTAAAAGGCTAGGTGGACGCACTGGATCGTCGGACCCGCGGGTCACGGCGTATTCGTCGTTGCTCGCTGGCGGCGGCGGAGGCGGCAGCGCGCGTGCGCGGCCCTTCCGCGGGTGTGTGATTTTCTTGAGGAACGTAGGCGCGGGGGCGTTGATGGTCTTGCGCGCGATGACATTGGGCACGGCTACGGGCGTGACGTCGGACGCGCGCCCCACGCGCAAGTAGCGTGAACCCGGGTGAATAACGACGACGTGCGAACCGCGGCGCCCCTAAGCCCAGGACCACCTCATCCATCAGTACATAGTGCATTTTATATTGTAGAAGATGGGTTGGATATGCGAGGTGCTACTAGACGCACCTCTGCTACTGGCTCGTCCGCCGACGTTTTGTTTTTCATAGCTTTCCGGCCCCAAATGGTATTCGTCTCGGTTTTGAGATACGACGTGCTCATGTGCTTTGGGTTGAGTCTGGGGATACCATTTGACGGGAGGTTGTTGTATGAGCGGTTGAGACATACTGTGGGGGCACATGAAATGCCGTGTAACGCATCCCCTGCGACTCATCGCGTTTAACGTTGGGGATTCCACGCGGCATTCTATTAGATGTTTTGCTACGCTTGGGAGCTGCTACGTGTGTTTCCGAGGGTTTTGATGAGATGTGTGGACGTGGTGTGGTGGCGTGGCGGAAGCAGTTGGAAACTCATCGTGGAATTGAGTGGTAGTTGGTGGTGCTCAACAACGGTTCAATACACGAAAATGAAACCTCAACCTAACCAAAATACACAGGTGATGCTAAATATATTCTACAAACCAATCGTGTGCAGTGAAAAGATCTTATGCTCGCAATCGCTCAAGAAACGACTTCAACGGACTCGACAATCTGTGCTTGCGACCCCCACCTTCGCCACGTGATGCACGGCGTGCAGAATTCTCGTCAACCTCGGTGTACCTTCTCAATCTCTTCTGCGTACGCAACGCGAGCGGACTGTTGTTCTCCTTCTCCTTATCTCTGCTACGCTCCCTCACAAGCAACGAGAGTGACTTTGCTGTGCGAGAATTGCCCGAGGATGGCGAGTTGTCAGATATCCCCGAAGAAGCTGGATGCGTCGATGAGTTGAACATCGAGCTGCGCAAGTTGACAATCTGGGAAGGTGTCTGCTGAACAGAATCACGTCGGTTCACGGTAGGCTCCGCTGCCGCAGGCACTGTAAGTGGCTCTTCCGACGGTGTCTGGACTTCCAACTCCTCGGGCACAAAGGACGCACGCAATGGAGATGGCTGAGACGGAGAGCCCCCAGTCCCTTTCGGTGTACTCGTACGATGCTGGTTTACCGAAGGCGCATTGCCCTTGGCGTCGTTCGCGTCGTTCGGCTTTGGCATATCGGCGAAACGGACACTCTTCGCGTGCTTCAATATCCCAGGAGGACGTTTGGTAGAAAACTCACTCTTTGAGTTGGGAGAGCTAGGGAAGAGCGGGCCTGTGTAATTCGGCGTGACGGGAGACACTGATCTGAGTGGCAGACTAGGGCTGGAGTCCGGATGCGGCCCATATTTCATAGTCCCGACTTTCGGCGTAGTCTGGCGCAAATCCTTGTGTTGTCTTGTAACACCTGTGCTATGTCTGGGCTTGTCAAGACCAGCGCGGGGGGCGGAACTCGACTTCGGCCGGTTGTGCTGTGAAGCAGCCACTGCGGGGACCGACGCACGTCGTACTTGGCTCCTTTGAATTGCTGAATTTGGACTAGTCTTAGGCGTGACAGACTTCCTTGTGGGAGCAGCTTGTTTCTGGTGAGGTTTTTCCTTACTCGGTCTCCTATCTTGTGCGGGGTCCTCATAGCGCGACATCAAATCATGTGCGAATGCCCAGTCGTCCTCATTGACACTTGGGACAACGCCTGAGGAAGCCGCGGAAAGTGAATTCATCGAAGGAGGTGGTATGTCTAACTGCAGTTGTGCGGGAGTTGAAACTTTCAGGCTGGCAGCCTGAGATCGCAATGCGCTGATCATGTCACCGATAGGGAGAGACTGCGCGTCGCGTCGCGCCATCGATGAAGTAAGTTGGAAATGAGCCGAATATGCCGATGGTGTACCCAGAAATGCCGTAGGGATGCTTGGATAGTCCTCGGCCGAACGTTGTGGAGAGCGCAGTGTAAGAGGAGCAAGCATCTTCTGTCCACGCCGGATGGCAAGAGGTTCAGGTTCAGGGGTAGTAGGACCTTCAGGAGAGCCGGGAAAGGATATCGCAATTGTAGTAGTCGAGGTAGATACCTTGATGGCAGGCAGAGGAAGAGACGGTGAATCATTTGATGCACAACAGTGAGCAGACTCAGATCCAATAATAGCGTCAATACGCTGCGACTCGAGACGACGAGTAATAAATTCTGTGCTGATATAGCTCGGCGGAACACCAAGAGACCAGCGGCGTAGTTTCCCGCGCATACCGACAGGTGAGAATGTAACCGGAAGGTATTCCGGCGTGCAGTCTGGCACGCGAGCGTGGTGTGTACTGTGCGAGGCACAGCGACGAAGTAGGCGAGACCTAGATGGTGACTCAGGGCGCTGGATGGACTTCAAGGTAACAACCAGTCGAGAATCACCGGGAGCAGATGGCAAGCACGAGTCCACGGGACCGTGGCGCTCGCGGAGACAACGCTTCAGATACGACGGAGGAAAACAGGAACCCTCGGGGACCCAGACATAATGAGGTTTTTCACGAGGGGGAGACCAAGGTGCCATGTCAGGAGGATTTGAACTGGGAACGGCGGACTGCAGAGAATCAGCACAATCGCACCACGCCGGACATTACTATTACTTACAATCCAAGTCTTTAACGCCGGCTTGAGTTGTGGGACATTCTTGAGGCGCTCTGGCGTGGGAGACGAGACGAGGACATTGGCATACCTCCTGTTGGGACGATTTCCCTTTGGGAGAGCAAGAGAAGCCACTAGCGACAGGAAGGTATGCTGTGCCCTTTTCCTGCGAGGCGTAGTCGAGGGACATGGCGGAACCTTGATGAGTTCGAGATTGCCACGAGGCAAGGAGTCAAGACTATACGAAGGTAGAAGCAGAGAAGGATAGTTGTCGAGACACGAGATGTTGTCGATGCTGAATGAATCGGTTGACGAGCGCGTAGATAGGTTGCTCGAGGGAGCAAAGAAGATTGAATCATCAGAGTTGTCCAACCAGAAAGAGGCCGACATCCTCAATGGCGCAAGTCTCTCGGTGCATGGGCGGAAGACAAAAGCAAGCACCAGATAGTGTCCGAGTAAGCAATAATAATCTCCAAAGGTGCCCCAGGCCAGGCAGGAGGCTGACAATTTAGTAAATGCCAAAGTTGTATAAGCCAAAGCTGGTGCTCGTTTAATTGGCCTGGTGGTCTAGTAGTATGATTCCTTCTTAGGGCTGGTGTCGTTTGGAGGAGGTCCCGGGTTCAATTCCCGGCCAGGCCCTGTCATTTTTATTCGTTGTAGGTCATATTGTATGCATAGCATTCGAACGCAGTAGATGGCAACTGCGCAGTGATATGTGGCTGTGCAATGCCCATATGGCATGATGGCATGACACAGCTTCTCTTACTCCGCAGCAGGGTCCACGCAACCTCGGCGCCGGCGCAACCTGGAAACTGAAATGCAATAAAGGATGATAACACGAGTGTATCACCACACCCGTCTTCCTATGATTCTCGACCATCCACTCTCCATGCCCAAGCCCGTCACGGTACGCTAGCCGTCATCCCCCAGCAAAGAGCATTGGCCCTCTAACCTCTGACTGATATAGCCTTCTACTGGCCCTAAGCCGGAGGGTCCCCCTCCTGCGTACTCACGGGCGCCCCCGCTACCTCCACGCCCGATTACGTCCACTGGCACTCCACCGCCGAGGACACCATCACTTGCAAGAAACAGGCAAGTCGTGGCACCACTCGCAACACCAGTCAACGGCTTGCACATGTACACGAAACGTGAGGCAATACGAGGTGAGTTTAACAGGTGCTAGCACCTTCGCCAGTCGCTCAAACACCAGAAGGCTCCTGGACTCTCGATCCCATGGCTGCCCTAGTACCCGAGCAGAACCTTGTACAAATGTTCCTCTACGGTCAATCAGAGAAAAAAAAGTGCCGTCGCTCCCGCCGTCCGAAGATGGCACCCCCAACCGCAAAGTTCGGCACCCGTCACGGGAACATACAAGCGACGCTCCGCGTTCTCGGAGACTCGATGGTCCCCTCGATTGCGACGATTCGCGCAGAGTCGCGCAAAGGCAACATCGTCCTTGATCTGGTCAGTAGCAGTAACGCCTTCATCACATCTTATCGTCCTGACCTCAGCCCAGGCCTCTATTGCCCCGATGAGGACCGTACATATTGATGCACGTTCACGTAAAGGTACGATGACACCGTACCTCTTCCACCAACCACCCTCGACATCCCACCCTGGGATGCCCGTGAGACTGACTGTCTGACGTCGCAGGCAGCGTCACCCTTCTCGTCCCGCGAAACTTCTGCGGCCTTGTCCAGCTCGCCTCTCGTAATAGCGCAGTGGAGTTGCTTCCAGCCCTTGCAGCCACCTGCCGTGTGATAAAGACGAAGAACAAGGAAATTACCGTTCTCCTCGGCGATGGCCCAATGCCCAATGTGGGCTCTGACAGCATTACCGATACCGCTTGCGTCTCCTCTCGTCATGGGCGTGTGAGGCTGGGATTCAGCGGAGAAGACCACTTCACCGAGCGTCCCGGACTAGTGGAACAGGCTATGCAATTGGTGCAGAAATTCATAGTGCCTTCGATTCAAAAGTCGCTTGCATAGGAACGCAAGGTGGTCACGCCTCGGTTATCATGCATCATGATTTGCATTTTTTGTTGGTGACTCATAGTCTAGTCTTGAGTTTCTTCATGCGTATGTGTTTTTGTATCATCATACTGTACTATTTTTTTTAGCAGCCACACCTTTACCCAGGACCACTAATCGATTTTCTTTCCCACACATGCCACTCCATCGTGTGATTATTGATTAGCAGACGATAGCAAGGCGGCTCTCGTGGCTGAGTCAAATTACCGAATAGTCCGCACGCACACTCGTTCCTATACTTGTGCGACGATCGATGAGAATCCGATGGCGTCTAGCTGGCATTGCCCAGAGTCGTGCTGTCACAATCATGAGAAAGTACATCATGTAATGCCCCCCGAATTAACGCCTATCTGGCCTACGGGCGGCCTTAACTGGCAGTGTAGGGAAACACTCTAGCTCCATCCGGGTGTCGTTAGCTATCGTGAGGGGCAACAGGCCTGTATCTTTCTCACCTCCCTCTAAATGCTCACCTAGTTTGCAATTCAAACATCCGAACGACTGCCACTCGCGGTCTGATCGACCAACCTACTATGTATTGACTCGGACTCCCAGTGACCTATTTCTGACATTGCATTCATTGCACTCTAAAGCCGATTTTGGGTTGCCTTCTCTTCTCTGAAGCCTGGACTGCTGATTCTCCCCGTCTGACCTGATTGAGTTTGAGCAAGAGGTGTTGATGACCACGGCACTTCAGTGGTGCCGACTGCCCCAGGGCTCGGTATAACTGCGTTTTTTCCGGAACTCTTCACCTGTAAAACCCCATATATCAGCTCTTTTTAAGGAGCCAGAAGAGGCCGTTCCGCGCGATCGCGAGGCTTCTATTGACTGCAAGTCTCCTACTGGCAGAACCCTAGACATTCTGGAGGTGTCAGCCTCACAAATTGGACTCGGAGATGAGGCGTTGGTTGTGTACAGCCCCGGGCCAGCCGCGGCAGTCTATAATGAAGGGTTGCCGCCAACCATTCAATTGGGTGTGGCAAACAATACCAGAGGTCCTGTCCTCGATTCTAACATTAGGCTGGAGTTCCGTGCAAGCGGATTTATGTTCACCCAACCGAATCCGCACGGATTGGGATTTGTATGACCGTCCCGCAGTTTCGGGCGGCTGCTGAAAAATGTACGTACTGGGATGAACGGCGGTGCGGGTGCTGCAAGGCAGAGTTTAATGATCCGAACTGAAGTGGAGTGAAGAGACAAAATTTCTGCCGTATAAGGAAACACGGAAATGAGTGAATTTCCATGGTATCATCATAATAAATAGCTTTGGTTGCCTGCCGGGCCAGTGCTGCCAGTGCGACTGCGGCTGTCATCATGCCAATGGTTACACTGGGGCTCGGCGTCCATCAGCACGAGCGCGAGTGGATAAATTTACTCACCAATCACGGCCGTAGCACATGTTTTCGATCCACTTGACCCGTATGAATGAAATGCTGTGGCGGCGCTTCTTGGAGTTGACGTCTATAAACAACCGTCCTGGGTCCCATGTTGTCTACACTTCATCATCCCCCAAAGGGAACTTGCAGCTGTCTAGCCTCTGCCGAAAGTATTAGCCTTCTGGATTGGGCATGTTGAGGCTGTCCCCATACCCCCGGAGCGATAACGAGTCAGAGCTCCCGCCATTTTGAAAGAATACGCCTATGACCATGTTCGACGACATTTTATCCGCGGCTGCCGCGCCAATTGCCTGGCGGCGAATCACCATTTTTCTCGCGCGCCTGCGCCGTCAGATCGACCACATGGTCGCAGCCGCGATTGCGCGCCGCGAACGTCAGGCGACGCGGGAGGCGTTGCGCCATCTCAACG
>Ga0209488_10003358_pt1 | contig 12862 bp, 13 predicted proteins | sample Rivendell_Oct201_8_FD_188349 | JGI IMG/M metagenome (GOLD analysis project Ga0209488, IMG submission 188349) | Vadose zone soil microbial communities from the Eel River Critical Zone Observatory, Northern California, USA -... | ecosystem: Environmental > Terrestrial > Soil > Vadose zone >...
TGATCCCGGTCGTGCGGGAGCTCACCGCGGGCCAGTCGGGACGGAAGCGGACCTCGGCATCGGGGATGATGCCGAAGCTGGCCGCGTTCGCGGTGGTCCGGAAGACCTCCGCGGTCTGCAGCAGCGCCTTGGCCGGGATGCAGCCGCGGTTGAGGCAGGTGCCCCCGACAGTCGCGTTCTCGACCATGGCGACCCGCAGGCCGGCCGATCCGGCGTAGAGCGCGGCCGCGTACCCGCCCGGGCCCCCGCCGAGCACCACCACGTCGTAGTCGCTCATGTCATCGCCACCTTCCGCAGCGCCTGGATGACGTCGGCTGTCTGAGGCAGGACCGCGTCCTCCAGCGGCGGGCTGGTCGGGATTGGCGTGTCCTTAGCCGCGACCCGTACCACCGGATGATCCAGCGACCAGAAGCATTCCTCCTGGATCTCGGCGGCGATCTCCGCGCCGTAGCCGAGCCTGCGGGTATCCTCGTGCAGCACCACCGCGCGCGAGGTCTTGCGGACGGAGCTGACGATCGTCTCCAGGTCGAGCGGGACCAGGGTGCGGACGTCGACGACCTCAACCGAGATGCCTTCATTGTCCAGTTCAGCGGCCGCCTCCAGGCCCTGGTGGACGCCGGCGGAGTAGGTGATGAGGCTGACCCGGGTTCCGGGCCGGACCACCTTGGCGACCCCGAGGGGCATCGGGTCCATCGACAGCGGGCCGGGCGCCTTGACCCGGCGGTACAGGTACTTGCTCTCCAGGTAGAGCACCGGGTTGTTGTCCCTGATCGAGCCGGCCAGCAGCCCGGCGGCGTCCTGCGGCGTGGCCGGCGCGACCAGCTTCAGCCCGGGGACGTGTGCGAAGTAGGACTCGATGCTCTGCGAGTGCGTCGGGCCGGCGCGGAGCCGGGCACCGAACGGGCAACGGAACACGATCGGCATGGCGTTGCCGGTCCGGTAGTGGTGCCGGGCGACGACGTTGATGATCTGGTCGAACGCGCACGAGATGAAGTCGGCGAACTGGAACTCGACCACCGGACGCAGCCCCATCAGCGCGGCGCCGGCCGCCAGGCCGGTGAAGCCGGACTCCGCGATCGGCGTATCCACCACCCGCATCGGCCCGAACTCGTCCAGGAACCCCTTGGTGACCTTGAATGCACCGCCGAACTGCCCGACGTCCTCGCCGAGGAGGAAGACATCCGGGTCCGCTGTCATCTCCGCCCGGAGAGCCTGGGTAACCGCGTCGAGATAGGTGACCTGGCCGTCCTTAGTCTGCATAAACGCCTTCCTCCACGATGCTCGGGTCGGGCAGCGGGTCGGCCAGCGCCTGCTCGCGGGCGTTGAGCGCGACCTGGTGTACCTCTTCCTTGATCGTCTTGGCGCCCTCCTCGCCGAGCACCCCGAGGCCGGCCAGGGTCGCGGCGAACTTCTCGACCGGGTCCCGCTTGGCCCACTCCGCGAGCATGTCCCGGGGGACGTAGTCCGCCGGGTCGTGCTCGGCGTGGCCGTGCATGCGCATGGTCACGGCCTCGATGAGGGACGGCCCATCGCCCGCCCGGGCCCGGGTGACCGCACGCATGGTGGCGTGGTGCACCGCCAGGACGTCGATGCCGTCCACCCGCTCCCCGGGCATGCCGTACGCCGCGGCCTTGGACGCCAGGTCGGCCGAGGCGGTGGTCAGCTTCAGCGGCGTGGAGTAGGAGTACTGGTTGTTCTCCACAACGAAGATGCACGGCAACTGCATGACCGCGGCGTTGTTGAGCGCCTCGTGGAAGTCGCCGCGCGAGGTCGACCCGTCGCCGCAGTACGCCAGCGCGACACCGTCCTGACCGCGGTACCTGAACGCGAACGCCGCCCCCGTCGCGACCGGGTAGTTGTCCGGGATGTGGCTCGGCGGGTTGTAGATGTTGAGGTCCAGCCGCCCGTAGTGCAAGGTGCCGTCCCGCCCGCCCGTCGGCCCGGTGGCCTTGCCCAGGAAGCTCGCGATCACCTGCCGCGGCTCGGTCCCCCGCCACAGGTGGGCGCCGAGATCGCGGTGCAGCGGGGCCAGGAAGTCGCTCGGCCGCAGCGCCGCGACGGTACCGATGGCGATCGCCTCGTGCCAGTGCCCGGTGTAAACCGAGCCGAGCATCTCGCCCTGGCGGTACATGCCGCCGACGACCACCTTCCCCGATGAGGCGTTGTCCGCAACCGTGTCAGCAAGCTTGATCCGCCACCCGGCGACCCGGCTGTCCACGATCTCGATCGCCGGCAGCACGCCCGCAATCGCCGCGAGTGCATTGGCGGTGGTGACCCCCGGCCCGGTCAGGTCCTGATCGAGGATGAAGGCCATTTCCGCTTCCACCCGGGGCTGCACCATTGTCTCTAGCGGGATCTCGTCGCCATCCTCGACGAACATGTCGTCCAGGAGCACCCCGTAGTCCGGCTCGGTGACGCCCAGCAGCTCCTGCATGGCCCGCGAGGTCAGCCCGATCTTGCGTCCCCGGATGTGCGCGCCTGCCGCGACCCGGCGCTCGATGTTGCGGGTCTGGATCGCGTAGCCGTCATCGACCTCGAGCTCGGGATGGCGGTCGGTCAGCGGCTCGATTGGCGCCCGCGCCCGGCCGGCCTCCCACAACTGGTCAGCGAGGTCGGCCACGAGCTGATTCGGCATCTATCGACTCCTCTCCGGCAGGAAGGTTCTGGCAGTGAGCCACCCTCGAGCGCGGCGGCCAGTGCGCCCAGCCGTGACCGCCGAAGCGAACAGCGGCGCGCCAACCGCGGTCAGCGGCGTTGGTCATGACGGAGCCTCCGAGTTGCCGGGATCGCGCCCGCCCGGTGAAAGGGCGGGCGCGGTCTATGCGGATCAGACCAGGGCACGGTCCTGCCAGCCGGCGAGGAGCTTGTCCTGGCCGGCGGCGGGTGTTCCGTAGACGAAGTAGGTCTCGACCGGAAGGGTTGCGCCGCCGATGGCCAGCCCGGTGTCGAAGTCGGCGAGATCCCAGGTGACGGTCTCGTAGTCCGGCTCGAACTGGAGGATCCCGGAGTTTCCGAACAGCTCGATCCGGTTGCCGCCGGGTTCGAAGACGTAGAGGAAGGCGCCCTGGGTGATGCCGTGCACGTCGGGCCCGGCCTCGATCTGGATGCCGTACTCCCGGCACAGCTCGGCTGCGTCGGTGTTGTGCTGCGGTACTCCGTACCAGAATGCGAGATGGTGCAGCCTGCCCCGGGAACCGGTCTGGTCCAGCATGATTGCCATCTCGTGGCCGAGGACGTTGACGCTCATCCAGGCCCCGATCTCGGTTCCGCCGTGCGCTGCGTCGATCACGCGTTCGCGGGTACCGAAGCCCAGGACCGTCTCGAACAGTTCCTTCTGCGTCGTCACGTCTGAGGCCATCAGGTTGACGTGGTCGAGCCGGCGGGGCGGCAGGCCCTGCAGTGGGCGCCTCGACCGGCGGGTCAGGATCCGGCTGCGCAGCTCAGGTGGCGCGGTGTACTTCTCCACGTCCCAGACAAGTTCCATCTGGTGGCCGTCCGGGCTCTCGAAGGCGAACGTGCGCCCGACTCCGAGATCGCCTTTCGTCCATCCCTTTCCGACCCCCGCCTTGTCGAGGGCTGCCGCGCGGCGTTCCTGGGATTCGGACGACGTCGTCCGCCAGCCGACGACTCCCAGGCCGGGCCGGTCGTGTTCGGTGAGCTTGAGGCTGTGGTGGTAGGGGTCCTCATAGCAGCGCAGGTAGACCGAGCCTTGCTGGCGTCCGGTCTCCCGCATGCCGAGAAGCTGGGTGAAGAACCACAGACTGCCCTCGAGATCCGGGGTGAACAGCTCTGCGTGGGCCATGTGGGCCAGCTCGAAGCGGGCCGGTGAGGGAGTCATTTGCGTGTACCTCCAGGGGTAGTCCGGGGTTCAGGCGCCGACAGCGTGCGCCTGGGACCGGTGGTCGTACTCGTGGATCCAGCTGAACCGGTTGACCAGCTGCTTGAGGTCGCTGTCGCGGGCGGTGGCCGCGGGGCCGTCGGGAAGGTGGAGCAGGGCGGACGTGACCCAGGAGCTGCGCTGGACCTGGCGTGTCCGGGCCCGGCGCGCCCGCTCGTAGTGGGCGAACGCCACGGCGGGTTCCCCGGAGCCGTACTCGGCGAGGCAGTCGGCGAGCACCGCCGCGTCTTCCAGGGTCTGGTTCGCTCCCTGGCCGTGGCGCGGCAGCATCGCGTGCGCGGCATCACCCAGCAGCACGATCCGGCCGCGGCTCCACCGCCTCAGCGGTGGCAGGGTATAGAGCCCCCAACGGGGGCTCTGCGGGACTGCGCGGATCATCTCGATGACCGCGGGGTGCCACCCGGCGAAGTGTGCGGCCAGCTCGCCGGGCTCGGCCGGCGCGGTCCCGGCCGGCCAGCGCCACTCGGCCGGTCCCTCGACCACCGCGAGGAAGTTGATCACGTCGCCGATGGCGTAGTGGAGCAGGTGTGCGCCGGGGCCCATCCAGAACTGCACGGCGTCCGGATCGGGCAGGCTCGGCAGTGCGTCCCGGGGCACCAGCCCGCGGAAGCCGCTGGTTCCGGAGTAGGCGGGGGTGGTGTCGCAGATCGAGCGGCGGGCCCGCGAGTTGACTCCGTCGGCGCCGACCACCAGGCCGGCTCGTACGGTGGAGCCGTCGGCGAAGCCCAGCTCGATCCCGTCGGCCCGCTCGCGTACCTCGGTCAGCTCCTTACCCAGGTGCAGGCCGGCGCTGCCCCATGCATCGGCCAGCGTGCGTTGCAGGTGTGCGCGGTGGATGCCCCAGAAGGGGGCGCCGAACCGGTCGCGATACCAGTCGCCCACCGGATGGGCGACGAGCCTGCGGCCGTCGGACCAGTGCCGGTAGACCAGCTCAGACGGTACCGTCGAGACCGCCGCCAGCTGGTCGGACAGACCCAGCTCTCGCAGGACGCGTGTCCCGTTCGCGGCCAGCGCGACCGCGGCCCCGACCTCGGTCAGCTCCGGCGCCCGCTCGAACACCTGAGCCGGCAATCCGTGCCGCCGCAAGGCGAGGCCGAGGGTGAGCCCTCCGATGCCGCCGCCGACGACCGCGATGCCGACGTCGTTGCGGGTCATCGTGTCAGGCCGTCATGGGTACGCGGTCGATGAAAATCCGGATGTCGGCGATGAGCTCGTCCCGGCGCTCGAGGATCGTCACCACCGGGATCGGCACCTGCCGGCCTCCGGTCATGTAGTAGGTCACCGTCGCCTCCATCAATGTGGTGTCGGTGCTGATCCAGATCCGGTGGATCGCGTGCTTCATCGAGTCCAGGATGGAGAACAGCCCGTTCAGGCCGGCCCGGATCGCGTCGTGGCCGGAAATGGGGTCGTCCGCGCCGAACTGCATGACGGCGTCGGGGGTGAAGCCGGCCATGACGCCGTCGATGTCGAGGGAGTCGACCTTGGCGTAGAAGCCGGTCAGCCACGCCGGCGCGGCGGTCTCGGTGGCGGTCTCGGCGGGGATCGGCAGGGCGCTCATCGGGTTCCTCCTGCGCCGGTCCCGGCCAGCTGGGCGCGCACGGCGGCCAGGGTGGTCTCCACGGCCACCTGGTAGGCGGAGGTCATCCGGGCCGCCAGCTCCGTCTCGCTGACGGGCAGCTCGTTACCGGGCCGGGCGGTGAGGGCGAACTGGAAGCGCAGGCCCAGCTCTCCATCGTCATCGACGATCTCGTTGGTGATGGTGCCGAGGACCGGACCGTCGAGCCGGGTGAACACCACCAGGCGAGGGGCTCCGAGGCGCACCCGTTCGAGGTAACGGGCACCGCCGAGCTCGATCTCACGGTCGAACACGGTGTCGCTCTCCTCGGCGATCACCCGGCAGGAGGTGATGGCCTCGACGTAGGGGACCGCGTCGCGGGCCTTCTGCTCGAGTCCTTGCCAGACCTGCTCGAGGGTCAGGGGCGCCAGGCCCTCCGGGTTCGCGGGCAGTCGTATCTCGCTGAAGATCATGTCTTTCCTCCACATCGCGGGCGGGTGTCATCGCCGCACGCCCCGCCGGGGTGCGCGGTATTTCTGTGTGCCGCAGGTTCTTGGCTTTAGTGGTCGAGTACTTCGGGCAGGATCGGACCCCATGAGTTGGCTGTCGCCACGTCGACCTGCCATGTTTTCGGGAACTGCGGTGAGTCCTCGTGCCATGGGCGTGGCTCGAAGTAGCCCTTGCTCTCGTCGTGTATCACGTCGAGCTGGGTGAACAGTTCGATGACGTTTCCGTCGGGGTCGCGGTGATAGGTGAAGATGTTGTGGCCGGGTCCGTGGCGTCCCGGTCCCCAGTGCAGGCGGTAGCCATGCCTGGCGAGGTGGTCGAGCGTGGTCTGCAGATGGTTGAGGTCCCTCATTTCGTAGGCGACGTGGTGCATCCCCTCGAACTTGGTGCTCTCCAGGAAGTTCGCGGCGTGGTGGTCGGCATTGCAGCGCAGGAACACGAAGAAGTTACCGATGGTGTCGGACCAGCGGAACCCGAGCAGCTCCTGATAGAAGCCCTGCATCTGGCTCAGCTTGGGGGTGAATGCCGCGACATGGCCGAGCTTGCTCGGCCGTGTGGTAGCAGCCGGGCCAACCCCGCTGGGCGCTTGGCTGTCATACAGGTGCAGCGGCACGCCGGTGCCAGGCTCGTCGAGGACCAGTACGTCCGGGGTGCTCGGAGCAATGTCCCCGCGGCGAGACACCATGTACCCTGCGGCGGCGATCCGGTGCTGCGCGTCATCGAGGGAGCCCGCGATCTCGTAGCCCACCGTCGTCCGGCCATGCGCCGCGCCGCGGGTGAGCACCACGCAATGGTGGTCAAATCCGGTCGTCAGATACGCCTGGTCCGGGGAACGGTCCACCAGTTCGAAGCACAGAACGCTGGTGTAATACTCGAGGAGCCGGTCGATATCCGGGGTGGTGAACTCGACATAGCCGAGCTTTGAGACGCTCGCGGCCGGGTCCGCCGCGCTTCCGGCGCGCGGGCCGGTGGCCGCGACGGTGGCTGGGGCTGTGGTCTGCTGGGTCATGGAAGCTCCTTCAAATTCGTGTGCGGTTCAGACAGCCAGCCAGCCGCCGTCGACGGGCAGGACCGCGCCGTTGATGTAGGAGGCAGCGTCGGAGCACAACCAGGCGACCGCCTCCGCGATCTCGTCCGGCTGGCCGTAACGGCGCACGGTCGTCCGCGCGATCACCGGCGCCATCGCCTCGCGCGGTACTGCGGCGGTCATCGCCGTGTCGATCGGCCCGGGGGCCACGGCGTTGACCCGGATGCCGGCGTTTCCGTAGTCCTGAGCCGCCGTGCGAGTCAGCCCGGCCACTCCGTGCTTGCTCGCGACGTAGGCTGCCTGTGCCATCGCCCCGGCGAACGACCAGATTGACGCGGTATTGACGATCGCGCCACCGGACTTCAGCAGGTGCGGGATCTCATACTTCATGCAAAGGAAGACACCGGTGAGGTTGACGCTGATGACTCGCTCCCACTCGGTCTCGTCGAGGTCGGCGAGCGGCGCAGGGGAGAACGTGCCGGCGTTGTTGTGGGCATAGTCGAGCCGCCCGAATGCGGAGACTGCGGAGTCGACGGCGCCGCGGACCGCGGTCCCGTCCGCTACATCGGTCCGGAGGGAAAGCGCCTTGGCGCCGATCTCCGCTATCTCGCGTGCGGTGTCCGTGGGGTCGAGCACGTCGCAGACGACAACGGCCGCGCCGCGCCGGGCGAAAGCGAGCGCGCTCGCCCGGCCGATACCGCGTGCGGCCCCGGTGACCAGGGCGACCTTCCCGTCGAACTCGCCCATCACGCGATCTGTCCCAGTGCTGCGACCCTGGGAGAGGATTGCACGTCGCGGGCGTCGACGACCGGGTTCCGCAGGGAGCCCAGTCCGTCGATCTCGACGACCACCTCGTCGCCGGGCTGAAGGAACTCGCCCCGGGGAGCACCGACTCCGGCCGGGCTGCCGGTGCCGATCACGTCCCCGGGTTCGAGCGTCATCACCCGGCTTGCCGCGGCGACGACCGCGGACACGCTGTTCATCATGTCGGCGGTGCTCGAGTCCTGCTTCAGCACGCCGTTGACGGACAGGCGGATCCGCAGGTCCTGCGGATCGCGTACGAACCACGCCGGAGTGACGCCAGGCCCCATGGGACAGAACGTGTCCTCTGATTTTGCCGAGGCCCAGTCGAACCCGAACGGCGGGGCGACGGCATCGGCCCGCCCGAGCCGGTCTCTGGCCGAGACGTCGTTGAGGACAACGTAACCGGCGATGTAGTCAGGCACGTGCGCAATATCCAGGTTGCGGGCATTCCTGCCGATAACGACGCCGAGCTCGGCTTCCCAGTCGATCCGGCGGCCGGCTCGATCGGGCAGCACGATCGCGTCGCCGGGGCCGACGACCGTGGTCGTCGGCGGTTTGAGGAAGAAGTATGGCTCGCCGACCGGGTCCGGTCGCTGGATCCCCATCTCGGCCAGATGCGCGAAGTAGTTCGCGCCGGCACAGACGATCTTGCGCGGATACCGGATCGGCACTGTCAGCTGCGCGTCCGGCACGACGGGCAGTACGGCCGGGTCGAGGTGGCGCAACTCGGTGGCGGCGGTGTCCCAGTCATCGAGCAATGCGGTGAGGGCGCGTCCGGCGAACCGGGGCAACGCCCGCACGGTGCCGTCAAGCTCGAGCAGGCCAACGGCGATTCCGCCGCCCTGCCGGTAGCTGACCAGAGACCAACTCGCCATCGTGGGTCCTCTCATTTCTCAGTCGGAGCGGGCGCCGGGGCCCAGTCGTGGTCCGCGGCCGTCAGCACGACGCGGCCTGTGTTCGTGTCGGCTTCGAGGTAGCGGTGTGCCGCGGCGGCCTCGGCGATAGGGAAGGTCCGGTCCACCACGGGCCGGAATCCTGATGCGACCGCGTCCCACAGACGGCGGGCACTGCGCAGGTTACCGCTGCGGACGCCGATGACTCGCTGCGAGCGGGAGTAGAGGCGCAGAAGATCCAGTTCCACGCGTCCGCCGAGAAAGGCGCCGGAGCAGACGACGCGGCCCCGGACTGCCAGTACCTCCATCGTCCTGGCCCAGATGCCGGGATGACCAAGGTCGTCGATCGCGACGGCGATTCCCGCCCCTCTGGTCAGGTCCATGACGGCGCCGGCGAACCCCTCGTCCAGCGGATCCAGTGCCGCATCCGCGCCAAGCGCGCGCAACCGGTCGCGCTTGCCTGCCGAACGCGAGGTTGCTACCACGCGCGCACCGCGGTGCAGTGCGAGCGCGACTGTGAGCGACCCCAACGCTGACGATCCGCCCTGTACGAGTACCCATTCCCCGGCGGTGAGGCCGGCCTGATCGAATTGGTTCTGGGCCACGGCTCCGGCCAGCGCGAGTGCGGACGCCTCCGCCGGGGTAACTCCTTCGGGCACACGGAAGACATTGCCGGCCGGAACCACGGTGTATTCGGCGTACGCACCGCGGGTGTGCACACCGATGATCCGGGCCTCGGGGCACGCTTCGACAGCCCCCTCGTCGCATGCCGCGCAGCGCCGGCAGGACAACACCGGGAAGACCGCCACCCTGTCACCAGCCGCGATGGATTCGACGCCGGCGCCTGTGGCCACGACTGTGCCGGCGTGCTCGGCGCCGAGGACGTGAGGCAGGTTGATCCGTGCGTAGGGATGGGTTCCGGCTCGCGCGGTCAGGTCGAGCAGCCGGCCGACGCTGACGGCAGCCACCCGGATGACCACTTCGCCGGGACCGGCGCAGGGTGCGTCCACCTCAGTTATGTGCAGCACGTCAGGGCTGCCGAACCTGTCGAAGGCCATTGCCTTCATGGTGCCCGGAAGCACCTCCGTGGCCGTCGGCCACCACGATGCAGCATCGAGGATCTGCTGGGACATCTGTGTCCTCCTTGACCACGTGATCACCGGCGACTCCATCGGAGTAGGCTTGTTTACCTGCAAAAACTTCGCAAGCGTCAGATTGTTCCGACGTGCCGCGGTATGTAATTAGATCCGAAGTGTACCCACTTTGCCTCCACAGGGGAAGACCCTTTTGGGTACCGACTGTTCGAGACGAGCGTGCTTCGCCTGTGATGATGGCCGTAGCTGCAGCAAGAGGACCGATCTAGTGGATACACTATGTCTGTGAGTCATGATCCGGTCATTGAAGAGGCGCCGCCCGGCACGACCAACTCCAGGCGGCGTGCACCGACATCCGGCCGCCGGCTGGTGGTCGATGTGCATGCGACGCTGCGCGACATGATCATCAGCGGCGAGCTGCCGCCAGGCGCGCCGCTGCTTCAGGCCGAGATGGCACGCAAGCTCAACGTCAGCCGGACCCCGATGCGTGAGGCCTTCCGCCTGCTTCAGGAGGAAGGCCTGATCGAGAACCAGCCAGACCAGCGAGCCTTCGTTCGCGAGATCGACCCCGGTGAGCTCGACTCCGTCTACACCTCACGCATCATGCTCGAGGCCGTTGCCGTGAGTATCACCGTCCGCGTGGCCACGGCCGACCATGTTGAACGGATGAACTCAGCTCTGCAGCAGATGCGGGCGTACCAGGCTGACGAGGACATCGACCGCTGGCAGGAAGCTCACCGCCAGTTCCACGGCGTCACCACCGAGGGAGCGGGGCCTAACCTGCAGAACTCGATCACATCCCTGCGTGAGACAAGCGAGCGCTTCATGCGCCTCGCGCAACTGGGGCACCTCGCCTCGTGGGCCCGGTGGGACGCCGATCACGAGGCACTGGTCGAAGCCTTCAAAGCGCATGACCACGACGCCGCTGTCAGGACCATCGCCCAGCACCTGGCGCGGACCGCCTTCACTGCGATGGCGGACATCGCGCCACACCTGGACGCGACGACGACGCGCGCGGCTCTCAATCTGCTCCTGTGAGTGTCCCAGCCGAACAGCACCGACGACGGCGTTGCCGCGCTCGTCGCGAATTGGGCCGTGTTCGGTCGCATGGATTACCAGAGTGGGCTACGCGGCTTCCGGCCGTCAGGTGTCAAACCGCCTGGGAGTATCGAGATGTCCTGCGCGACCACGTCCTCGACATCGCCCAAGGCTTCGGAGGCCTGCTTGCGGCGCCGTCGCGGCGATGGGTTCGGCAATGTTCCATTTTTCGGTACTTGGCATATTGCACTGGGACATCCTGCAGCTGTACTGCAGCATTCTGGACGCCTTCGCCCCGCCAGCCGAGCTGACCGGATTGCCAGCCTGGGCATCGACTCTTGGGGACTGGACTACGGCTTGCTGGACGATGACGGCGAACTGCTGGGGAACCCGGTGCACTACCGCGACGCCAGGACAGAGGACATTATCCCGCGAGTGCTCACCCGGATCCCCGCCTAGGCGGCAACCGTGACGATTGCGACATGGCTCGTGGCTGGCGGTACCGGTTCGCCAGCGATACGGAGGCCTTCGATGTGAAAAGCGATCGCCTCGCGCATCTCAGCTTCACACTCTTCTAGCGTGTCGCCCGTCGCCACCACGCCAGGCAGATCAGGCGCATAGGCGCTGTAGTTGGTCGAGCCGTCGCCCTCGATCACGATCGCATACTGGCTCACGACTCACCCCTTCGTAGCACATCATCAACTTGGCTTCCGTCTTCATTAGCCCAGCCTGTCTCAGGATACTGTCTCGTCTTGGGATGAAGTTCATCACTTGGCTTACCTGCTACTGTCACCAGACCCCGCTTACTTGTGTTTGTACTGGCGATGGCTCCCCTTCTGACGATCCAGGTACCATCCATCGCTGCCGATCAGCCGAAGTATTTCAGATACCTTCACGCCGACCAGTGTGGCGGCGGCCGACCTCACCCACTGCCGGACGGCCAACCCCAGTTCGATCCCATTGCTGAGCCAGTGTCTGGCCAGATCGAATACCGCCCGAAGCGTTGGATCCTGCTGCAGGAGCGCCGTAGTGGCCTCGAATGGCTCTACGATCAATCGTTTTCCCAGGTCAGCGCGCCCGGCAGGATTCGAACCCGCGACCCGCTGCTTAGAAGGCAGCTGCTCTGTCCGGCTGAGCTACGGGCGCTCGAAACGTAATTGTGCACGGCGAAGATCACGTGACGGCTACACGAAGGTCGCAGTGTGTCGGCCCTTGACGCCGTGCCACCTCGGAAAACGGCAAGCCGCCAGTCGCCGAGGACTCCCCAACCGCCGAGGGTACCTCACCCTGCCGTCAGGCATAGAGTTCCTCCAGGCCGACCAGCTGGATCAGCGGATCGCCTGCGGCGCGATCGGCCAGCTCAGCGTCGAAGCCCGCCCCGCCATAACAAGTGAGTCTCGCTACCGTAGTGTCGCCGAGAGACAGCACCCGGCGGGGTCGCCCCGGCTCGTCGGGCGCAGCGGCGCGCGGCCGCCGAGCAGCTGGCCCATGACCGACATCGCCGACCCGGACAACAGGAGCCGCGCAATGGACTGCTGCGCGTAGCCCCGCAGGCCGAGCGCGCGCTGGATCAGTGACGGCAGTGACGGGCTGGCCTTCATCAGGTAAGGGAACTCGTCGATGATGATGAGGCCTTCGCCCACCGCCCAGTCGCGAACCGGACGAGGCCCTCCCACTCGCGAGCACGATCGAAGACGTGCCCAGGCTTGCTGACCTGCCCAGCTCACCCAGCACCCGGTGCAACTCATGATCGCGGGCAGTTTTCGACCGAATGGTGACCGAAACTGCCCACGATCATGAAACCGGCCCGGAGGAGCGCCGGCGCAGCCCTTGCGGAACCGAAGCAAACCCCAGCAAGAGCCACAGCCAGCCCAGACGCCAAAGCCAGCCCAGACGCAACAGCCAGCCCAGACGCAACAGCTGACGATCAGCCCGCCTGGTCCAGCCGCGCCCGCTGCTCGGCCGAAAGCTTCAGGTCCACCGCGCCCAGGCTTTCCTCGAGTTGCGCCACCGAGGACGCCCCCATCAGCGGGATCACCGGCAGCT
>Ga0209488_10003359_pt1 | contig 12861 bp, 8 predicted proteins | sample Rivendell_Oct201_8_FD_188349 | JGI IMG/M metagenome (GOLD analysis project Ga0209488, IMG submission 188349) | Vadose zone soil microbial communities from the Eel River Critical Zone Observatory, Northern California, USA -... | ecosystem: Environmental > Terrestrial > Soil > Vadose zone >...
GCCATCGGCCGTCCGCGCCGAGAAGACGGGGGCGGGGTTGCCCACGGACAGCGGATGCACCTGCGCCGGATCGTCTGGGATACTGGCAAGGGCCGGTTCCGTCAACAGCACGGCAAGGAGACCGATTAGCTGAGCGTAGGATCGCATGGTGGCTCCGAAGAGTTGTTTGAATGTAGACCGGAGCAGCGAGTGACTTATGACATGCTGCGCTTAACTTCTCGCTGAACCGGCGCTCGGCGCCGAGATCGGTTCAGTCGCTGAATCGGCCCCCAAGGACACCTCGGAAGATGCTGTGCCCCGGGAGTTCCCCGGGAGACCCTCCTCTTGAAGCGTGTTGATCGCCACCGGTTTTGCACACTGCGCCCGGCGTTCAAGTTTTTTGCCGCTCCCTCCCTTGTGCGCAGCGGATTCGTGAACGACACGGTTGATGCAACACGGGAGCATATACCCCGCGTAGTGGCATCCGCTCGAATGCCCCACCATTACACGGAGAACCTACTCATGAGCCTGTACACTATCCCATCACCGGCTCGCGGCAGTCGCGGCCGGGATTACGCCGATCTGCTTGCGAAGTCGCCTTCCGGGCGACGGCTCGGCGCCGCCGCCCCGTTCGTCCGAGCCGGTCTGGTGGCCGTGTCGCTGACTTGCGCGATAGCCCAGGCTCAGGACAGTGAATCGAAGTCGGAAGCGGCCGCGTCGGTGCGCAACTACATCAGCGAGCAGGTCGGCGGCCTACATAACCTGCAGGTGCCCGCACGCAATGAAGACCTTCCGACGCCGAAGCAGTCGGACGGCTCCGTGGCCTATCGGTTCGAGACGACCGAGGCGAAGCGCTTTCTCGGAAAGCTGCTCTTCCACGACCCGGTCCGGACCGCACGCGTCGACATCAACCAAGGCGTACCTGTTGACCTGCCCGCGGGGACGGCCTTCGGCGGAACTGTGAGCGCCTCCGACCCAAACATCCAGAAGATCATCGCTGCCACGAAACAGACCGGATCGTGCGGCAGCTGCCATATCGGCGAGGCGGCAGGCAAGGCCGGTCAGGTGATCAACTTCAATGTCGGCGGCGAGGGCCGCGGCTACACCGACGAGGACGGCAACTTCTTCGCCCGGCGTCGGCCGCAGTCGATCCTCACCAAGCAGCGCACCGCGCCCATCTTTCCCGGCGACGCGCTGGTCGATGTGCTCCCGACCCTGAACGACCTTGACTCCTTCAATGGAACGCCACTGCTTACGACGCCGGCCGCTTTCGCCCACACGCCGGCCCCGACCGCCCTCCTCGAGACCGGCCGGCTCGACGAGCTGGACAGCGTGGGGCGCGAGTCGCCGGGCCTGGTCGGTGGCGCGTTCAACAACCGGCTCCTCCTTGGCGGCTTTGCAGGGAACCCGCAGTCCGTGCCTGGGTCGCTCAACCCGTTCAGCGACCCGGCGCTGGAGAACCTCACACTGTTGCTCCTTGACGCCCACCGCATGCTTAATTTTCAGTCAGCGGAGCTGCTGAAGGTCCCGGCTTTCGTGAAACTGTTCCGGGATGCTTTTCCTCAGGAAGCTGCTCAGGCCGATGCCAAAGGGGACCTGACGCTCCTCGTGAACGATCAGACCGAGTTCCGGGCGACGGCGACCTTCCTGCGCACTGTGGTCACCCGAAGCACGCCGTTCGACCGCTTCCTGGCCGGGGATAACAGCGCCCTGACGAGCGCTCAGCTGCGCGGAGCGCAGTTGTTCTTCACCCCCGCGGCCGGCGGAGCCGGCGGGGCCGGTTGCTTGAGCTGCCACAGTGGTCCGATGCTAAACAAGCAGAATAACGATCCGGATGTCGCCGGCATTGGTGCGTTCGTCGAGGAGAATTTCCTCAACGTCGGAATCGGCGACCATCCGATCCAAGCGCTGGCCGCGCTGGCGAGAGGCCATCTCGAGTCCGCCAAGCTGGGCAAGGACGGCTTTCCCTACCATGCCGAGGACGTCGGGCGGCAAGAGATCACCCACGACCCGAGCGGTGCGTTCAGTTTCCGCTCCTTGACTATGCGTCAGCTCAAGGGCGGGCGGACTTTCTTCCACAACGGCTCGTTCACCAAGGTCCGTGATGTGGTGGAGTATTTCAACGCCGGTGTTCCCCAGGACCCCACCGCTGGAGCAGCGCCGACGCTGTCGGCCCGGTTCACGAATCCTCGCGGGCGGGGTTCTCCGAGAGGTCTCGGCCTTTCGGATCAGCAAGTCAACGACATCACCGACTTCCTGGAGAACGCTCTGTACGACCCTGCGTTAGTGCACTACGATCCCACCTCCTCGACTGATACGTTTCAGCCGAACCAACGCGACCTGACTTACTCGAAGTTCCGCCCCGACCTCGCTGCGCTGGGAGCGAAGGACGGCTTGATGCCCAGCGGCCTGGCAATCGACGACAACGATCATCTGGCACGGCGTGACGAAGGCCTCGAGTTCCTGGATGTAACCTCGCAGGCGACGATCTCGCGTCTCGACGGCAACGCCTATCGGATCACGAACAGCGGAACCTCCGTCATCGACACAAATCTGATCGTGGTTGTTTCAGGGGTTCCCAGGGGCGTCCGGCTCCTCAACGGCAACGGCACGACGAGCGCTGGCGATCCCTATCTTCGCTTGTTCCTGCGCGATGGCGTGCTGAATCCCGGCGACAGCGTGGCGATTCAGCTGCGGTTCGCCGGTGACCCAGGGAAAAGCGCCAACGGCTATTCGTTCGTGCTGCTTTCCGGGCAGGGCAAGCCATAGCCTGTCTGCGATCGAGACCGTCCTGTTGAACTCCTTCGGGCCCCTATCCGGGGCCCGATTTTTTTCACGGCGCCGCCGGCCCCGCCAATGTCCCCGATCGGCGGCGGACCTTCAGTGCAAGGTTTCCACAAGAAGTCCGGTCTAGTCTTCGGAAGGAGCTCATTCACACTTTGCAGAGGGGAAGTCAGTGCGGACCCAACAGACCCGGCATGCCGATGTATCGTTATCGTCCGGGGACAACCACCGGACCCTGGCCAGCACCGCCACCTATGACAGCGCGCTCGAGCGTTTCGGCGGGCGGCGAATAGAGGCCACGCCGTCGGCCTGCAGCAACCAAGTGCTGGTTGCCCTTTACGAATCGCCCCCATACGACCTCGAAGTGGCGCCGATGGATTTCGCGCGACTGTCGATCAACTTGGCCGGCGTCCCCGTTTTCGGGGCAATCGCTTCCTCCCGCAGCCGCAACTACAACGGCCGGCGCTATTCGCTCTTCTACACCCCGGCCGGCAGCGATGCGCACTGGTCCAAGCCGAGACACAGCCGGCACTGCAATATCTACTTCAGAGAAGACCTGATCGAAGAGCTGGCCGATGGACGCACGGCACAGCTGAGCTCCGACCGCCCGCTGCTCGATGTCCACGTGCGCGGCATCAAGCCGTGGATCGACGCGCTGGAACTTTCCATCGGGGAGCCCGGTCCGTTCGCCCACGATGCCTCTCTGGTCCTGGCGCACTTGATCGTCGCCAAGCTGACATGCGTCCCTGAACGACGCACGCCGACGTTAAAGGCGGCAGCGCTGGGTCGTGTGCGAGACTACGTCGCGGAGCATCTGGGCGAGACAATCCGCGTCGCGGACCTGGCGGCATTGACCGACCTGTCGGTCGGACGCTTCGCGCTGTGTTTTCAAGCCTCGACAGGTGTGTTGCCGAGTCGATTCGTCCTCAGCCGGCGCGTCGAGGCGGCGATGGGCCTGCTGCGCGACAGCCCGATGCCGATGGCCGAAGTCGCGGTAGCTTGCGGCTTTTCCAGCCAACAACACATGGCGACAATGATGCGGAGGCTCGTGGGAGTGGTGCCATCGTCGGTTCGCCGCCGGGTTTGCGGCCGGCCAGAGTGAGTTGGTACATTGCGACGATAGGACTCCGGTTTCGGTGTCGGGGAGCGTGCGCCTGACTTTGTGGCCACTCGCGTGGACCATACACCGTACACATTTTCCTCAAGCCATCCGTGTCCCACCACCGAGCAGTCTGAGTGGGATGCGGCACACGTCGTCTTGCGGCCACAATAGATTCACGGCTTTGGTGCCGAAATGCGCCGCTCAATCCCCGGACTCCTACTTTTCCCAAGGTTATCGCGATTCAGGGATCTTTGGACCTATTTATGACGATGCAATAGTCATATGATACATAGGTCCATCTTGGACGGCCGGTTCAAATGAATTCCGGTCGCTTGCTTCGCTTTGGCCTGTTGGAAATTGCTAGAATGCAAAAAAAAACTATACCGACTGAGAGTTACCGCACCAGGGTCGGCAAGCGGCGGCGAGCCCGTACAGAGGGACGGATACTCGAAGCGGCGGTGCACATCTTCGCAGCGAAAGGCCCCGACGCGCCGACCATTGATGACTTTATTAAGGCCGCTGGCATCGCGCGCGGTACCTTCTATAACTACTTCAAAAGTACTCGTGAACTTTTAACCGCAACATCAACTTGGCTTACGGATGATCTTGTCGAGTCGATCGAAAAGGAGATCTCTGCGTTCAAGGATCCGGTAGTGCGCCACGGGATGGGGATGCGTTATTGGATGCGCAAGGCCGAGGAAGACGCATCATGGAGTAATTTTGTGGCTGCAATATGGTTTCACGGCGGATTCGCAGAGGCCGCCCCGATGCGCAATGTGCGGTTGGGCGTAAAAAGCGGGGCCATTCGTTGCACCAGTTTGAAGGCGGGTTATGATCTTTCGATGGGCACCATGCGACAAGCGATGATCCGTATGGGTGAGGAACCTCAACTGAGAGGTCGCGGATATGGCGACGAAATTGTTCGTTCGATCTTAGTTGGTCTGTCAGTGAACAGCGATATGATCACAGGGATTATGAATTTGCCCGTGACTCACATGAGGCGACCGACCAGGACGGTCGCGTAATTCGACGTACGCGGCGACTGCGCAAGTGTGGTCAAGCCGCCTTTCCCTTCAAGCTATCATGCCGAACGGGGAGGTCGCTGACTAGATGAGCTTTGATCCATCCTGAACCAGCTTGCTCCCCGTATCCTGATACGTCAGGTAGTTCGCCACCGCCGGATGGTGTGACGCATCGGTAGTTCATATTGGGCGTCGGCGGGCTTCAGTCCCGGGCGATTGTGCCGCTTAGCGGTCTCCCCTTGGCGGAGCAGCAGCTCGCCAGACCGAAAGGAACCGGGCGCCCACCACCCAAAATGCGTGACCCCTTCCTCAATATGCCTTTTCAAGGCTGCATCCGCCGTGCTTCTGCTGCCTACAAATGTGACATATCGTCCATCTTGACAAATACATCCAACTTGGGCAACGTGCCCAATATTATAAGTACGAGTCGCTTCTCTATAGGCTTGTGTGCAATGCGGGGTACTTGAATGCAAAGCCTCAACACTCGTCAGACGCCTAGGCGCGCTACACGCATTCCGTTGGGCACGGGCGGCTGGCTGAGCGGCGTTGCGCACAGTCTGTCTACTCCAAAAGCAGTGCAGCGATGTTCGCGGAGATCGAGTCGTCTCATTCTGCACCGACATTTTTTGGAATTAGTGAGTCCAGACGTTTCGCGCATCAATTAACAGGGAATCGAACGGGGGGGCTGGGATGAGAAGACACACAACAATTCAGCAGTCTGTAGTTGCGGTCGGGCTAGTAATGGTTTGCCTCGGATCCATACGTATCGCGCTTGGAGAGGAATTGGAGGAAATCACGGTTACAGCGCAAAAGCGGGAACAATCTTCCCAAGACGTGCCCTTGACCATATCCACCTTGTCGGGTGCCGAACTGTCCAAAGCAAATATCCGCGACCTGTTTCAAATTGCCGACCACGTTCCAGGCATGGTGTTCTCTCGTGCGCCCGATGACGGTATGGCGCTAACATTTCGCGGTCTCGGCACGCCTGCTCGGTCGCAGGCGTTTGAGGAATCTATCGGCGTATTTTTGGACGGTGTCTTCCTGGCGAAAGCGCGGCTCTATTCAAGCGCATTCTTCGACTTGGACCGGGCAGAGTTGATCAAAGGCACTGACAGTACGCTGCTGGGCAAGAACACAAGTCTCGGGGCCATCAGCCTTGTCACGCGCCAGCCAGGCAGGGAATACTCAGCCGACGTTAAAGTAGCTGGGGAGTTTGCCGACGTTGGGCAAACTTACGATGCGGGCATTGATCTGCCCTTCGCGTCCAAGCTCTCTGTCCGAGAGGCGGTTCACTACAACAACACGAATGGCTGGGTCAAGAACTCAGTGACCGGAAAATCGGTCCCGAAAGACGAGGACTTTGCGTCACGCACGACCGTGCTTCTAACACCCTGGGACAATTTCACGGCCACGGCGTCGTACCAGCGAAGCGACAATAAGCGCATTGGAACTCCTTACCAGATCGTGGATCCCAATCTCAATCCACTGTTCGGTGAGGGAGTATTGAACGACCGGGAAGCGGTTGGCACCAAACTTACGCCAACGGCTGATACGACTCATATCAATCAAGTCAACCTCTATAACTTGAAACTGTTGTGGGATCTCGGCGGCTATTCCCTGATCTCGCAAACCTCCAGGGTAGATTACAACCTCAACAATGTTGACGCCTTCGGCTTCTCGCCACAGTCGGCTGTCAATTTCGTTCGCTTGGAAAACTATCAGCAATTCACCGAAGAACTGCGCCTAGCATCGCCAACCAATCAGACGGTCGAGTACATACTAGGCGCATTCATCTTTCACAGCGACTGGACGTCAATCGAGCATCAGCTCTGGGCGGTGCCGGGCTTTCCACCTGGAACCCCAATTGCCGGCCAGCTGTTTAATGGCCCGTTCACCAACAATTTCTTTCAAAGGACGGATTCGGACTCCGCGTTCGCGTCGGCCACTTGGCATATAAACGATGCCTGGCGCCTGACCGGCGGGCTGCGCTATACGGACGAACGCAAACGCGCGCTCTTCGGCCGGACCAATGCCGCACCGTTCACGATTTGGAACACTGGCGCCAATCCGACCTTTCCGCCTGCGGAATTGCCGTTTTCCGATTCATTCCTCGACGGCAACGCGAGCTTGCAATACTCGATCTCGAAGGATCTCATGTTGTACGTGAGTTATGGTCACGGCACGAAAACTGGTGGATTCGTCGAGACGAATACCAACGCCTATCCAGTGTTCGCCGATCCGGCAGTGGACTCCCTGATTAAGTCAGAAACCGCGCAAACGGTGGAGGCGGGCGTCAAGTCGACGCTGTTCGATCGTAGTCTTCGCCTCAATGCGTCACTGTTTCACACCAAGATCAGTAATTTTCAGGATACGGTATTCACCGGCGCCGCCGCGGGCTTTATTACCGAAAACCGACCGGCGAAAACCCAGGGAGTCGAGCTCGAGAGCGTGTGGCAGGCCACGAGGGCGTTGCGGCTCGCGGCATCCGCCACCTACGCCGATGCCAAGGCAACCATGTCTGCTCAAGATCTTATGCTGGTTCCCACAATTACGTGCCACGAATGTCGTGCGACCCAGTCGCCAATCTGGAGTGGCACGGCGGACGCAAACTACGAATATCCGATTACCTCCTCGCTCAACGTGGAAGCGTCAGCTCACTTCCGATATCGCGGGTCGATGTACAACCAGGACGGTAATGCTTTTCCAACCGGCCCTTACCGCCCTGTCGATTTATCTCTGGGCGTCGAGAGCGCGGACGGCAAATGGAGCGTGATTGGTCTGGTCAAGAATGTGAATAACAGCTTGAGTGAGGACTTCGCCAGTCCCTCCGTCGATCCGCGCTTCGCAGGCCTGGCCTCGCCGGCACCCTTGCGAACAGCATGGCTGACGGCCACTGTTCATTTTTAGATCAGGCTGCAGGCCATCCATAGGTGAGCGAATGACAGACTCCCGGTATGACGTGATTCAGATCGGATACGGCCCGGTTGGCCAATCGTTGGCATTGATGCTGGGTAGACACGGCCGGTCTGTGGCGGTCGTCGAGCGATGGACGAAGCGCTATGCGCTGCCGCGGGCAGTATGCATCGATCATGAGCTTTACCGTGTATTGTCCGCGAACGGGATGGGCGAGGTTCTGCCCGACGTGTCTCATCGCGGCCCTCTGTATTGTTGGTTCAATGCAGACTGGAAACAGCTGCTCGTCATCGATTGGTCAGCAGAGTCAATTTCAGGAGGAGCAGAGGTCAACTTCGTTCATCAGCCTACTTTGGAAGAAGCCTTGGATCGGGCCGTGGCGGCTCAAGATACCGTGGAAACATACCTCGGGTGGGAGGCGATCTCGATCGACCAGGACGACGAGGGAACCGTGGCCGTCTTACGAAATGTGGACACTGGAGAGCGAAAGACGCTGCGGGCACAGTACATCGTCGGGTGCGACGGGGCGAATTCTGTGGTCCGGGAGTATGTCGGAGGCGGGCGGGAGGACTGCGGATTTGAGGCCGACTGGCTCGTCATCGACGTTCTGCTCAAAGAAGGGGTCACGATTGAAACGCTGGGGATCCCGGCGGCGGGTCAGTATTGCGATCCGAAGCGCCCGACCACCATCGTCCCGGCCGGCGTGCGGGACGGCCGAATCTATCGACGGTGGGAGTTCATGCGGCTGCCGGGCGAGCGTGTCGAGGATATGGAGCGGGAAGAGAGGGTGTGGGAGTTACTGTCGCCGTGGGCCGAACCCAAGGAAGTGGAACTGGTACGCCACAAGGTGTACAACTTTCAGTCGCGCATCGCACGACGCTGGCGCGAGCGCCGTGTGCTCCTCGCTGGTGACGCCGCACACGTGATGCCGCCCTTCATGGGCCAGGGTATGTGCTCTGGTCTGCGGGATGCCTGGAATCTTTCCTGGAAATTAGACTTGTTGCTCGGGGGCAAAGTCACTGATCGGCTACTTGAGTCCTACCAGCCTGAGCGGGACCCGCATGTCCGTGCGCTTGTCGATGCGTCGATATATCTCGGCAAGATTATTTGTATACCGGATCCGCTGAAGGCGGCGGACCGCGATCAAGCCTTTCTCAGCGGCTCGGCTCCGCCACGACCACCGTTTCCCCATTTGATGGACGGCCTGTTGAAGAGGGAACGTGACGGGAGTATCAGCAAGGGGGCCGGCCTTCTGGCGCCGCACGTGCGTGTCAACCGCCAGGGGAGGCAGGGCAGATTCGACGACGTGATCGGGCTGGGGTTCGTAGTGCTGTCTCTCGACGCCGATCCGGAGAGCAATCTCTCTCCGTCCTCAAAGTCCGCGCTGAATGACCTCGGGGTGCGCTTTGCAGCGTTCGGCGAGCTCGATTCGCCCCATCGGGTGATTGACTTGGACGGCCGCTTTGCGGCTTTCATGGCACCCCTCGGGTGGAAGGCGATGGTGATACGGCCGGATTTCTACATCTATGGTGGGGTTGGCGAGACCGTGGCGCTGAACGAGTTGGTCATGGCGCTGGTGGCCGACATCCACGGATGCACCGCGCCGAAACACAATGAGGCGGCCGGACGAATTAGCGAGGCACGGACATGGTAGCGATTCAAGCCCCCACCTCGGACCTGGATTTCTGGAGCGACGAAGTCATCCTAAATCCATACCCCCACTATGATTTGCTGCGTTCGCTCGGGCCCGCAGTGTGGCTATCGCGAAATAAAGCATGGGCATTGACCCGGTACGACACCGTAAGGCAGGCGCTGCTGCAGCCCGAAATCTTTTCATCGGCGAAGGGCTGCATGATGAACGAGCCCATGAATCAGGCAACGCAGGGGATCATGTTGTGCAGTGACGATCCACAACATCTTGCGATGCGCCGGCTCTTCGCGAAGCCGCTGCAAACGAAAGAACTGTCTGGTCTGAAGCCGCGGCTGGCTGCTTTGGCAGAGGCCAAGGTTGACGAACTGCTTGGGCGCGATTCGATAGAAGCCGTTAAGGATTTGGCCCACTATCTTCCGCTGGCTGTGGTCACTGAATTGGTAGGTCTGGACGCCGAAGGCCGGGATCGGATGTTGTACTGGGCAGCGGGTATCTTCGACGCGTTTGGCCCGCCGGACAATCCGCGAACTTTGACCGGCCTCGAAATTGCCCAGGAAGTCATCAGTTACGTACTCGAGCGAGTCAAGCGGTCAACCATGGTGCCGGGTGGATGGGGGGAAAGCTTGTTCATCGCCGCCGATGAGGGCCTCATCACCGAGCAAACGGCGCGAATGATGCTGGTCGACTATTTGACACCCTCGCTGGATACGACGATCAATGCGACAAGTGCGGCGATAGAGTTGTTTGCAACTCACCCCGGCCAGTGGGACAAGCTGCGATTCAACCCGACGCTCATTCCTCATGCCATCAATGAGGTGGTTCGAATTGAATCTCCGATCCGCGCGTTCGCTCGTGAATCAATCCGTGATCATCAGATCGACGGTGTAAGGATTCCGAGCGGTTCACGCGTATTGATGCTTTACGCGTGCGCCAACCGCGACGGTACCAAATATCCTGACCCGGGTCGCTTTGATATCGAGCGCAAGCCGAGTGATCACCTGGGCTTCGGTATGGGGACGCACTTCTGTGCCGGGATGCACCTTGCGAAGCTGGAAATTACAGTACTTCTGCAGGCGCTGTCGCGTCGTGTCGTTCGGTTCATCGCCACGAACCCCCAAAGGCGTCCGCACAATACTCTGCGTGGGCTAAAAAGTTTGGATGTGCAGTTGATCGGGGAGCCGCGATAATTAAGAGCCAGGGTCATAGGATGCGATATCGAGTAGAGATAATGGGCTGGTGGACAATTCGATAGGTATGCATCGCTTGGAATCGTCCGGAGAATGCGAATGAAGCTTGTGAGATTTGAAACCGGCGGTGGCGGACCTCGCCTCGGTGTCGTTTTAGGCGAAGGTGTTGTAGATCTGGGCGCCGTCGGTATGGTCTACCCATCCATGCTGTCAATCATCGAGGGGGGCGCGGTTGCCCTCCACGAGATAAGCCGTTTTGTCTCAACGTCTGCGGCCGGGGTTGCCTTGAAGGACGTACGCTTGTTGGCGCCGATTGAGCGACCCGGCAAATACCTCGCGATTGGGATGAACTACCAAAAGCATTTAGAGGAAGCGGCCCGCCTTGGTGTGCCCGCTCCGAAGCAGCAGCTGTGGTTTAACAAACAAACATCCTGCATTTCAGGGCCGTACGATGACATCGATCCGGGTGTGACTGAAAAACTCGACTATGAAGTTGAACTGGGCGTTGTCATCGGGGTGCCTGCCAAACGGGTTCAAGAGGCTGACGCCAGGGCGCACGTGTTCGGATACTTCGTCGCCAATGATGTTTCTGCGCGAGATTGGCAATTTCACTCGCCAACCTTTACGGTGGGTAAGTCCTTCGACACTCACGGTCCAATTGGCCCGTGGATCGTCACTGCGGACGAAATCCCGGATCCTCATGCTTTGACGCTGCGTTGCTTCGTCAATGGCAAGCTGCGTCAGGAAAGCGATACTGGCCGGATGATCTTCAATATCTGGCAGCAGATCGCCTATCTCTCGACCGCATTTATGCTGGAGTCCGGCGACCTGATCGCGACGGGCACGCCCGAAGGAGTCGGTGTCGGAATGCGACCGCCGCAGTTTCTGGCGCCGGGTGATGTCGTCCGTTGCGAGATCGAGCATATCGGGGCAATCGAGAATACTGTTCGTCTGCCCTCGGTGTGAGTTGGAGGAATTTATATGCACTGGCGGCGAGCCCTCCGTCCTGAAGGAAAGCCTATGTCTGTATTAGATGCATTGTCAGTGACGCTCGAGATTCCAAGTCTCGAGGAGGGGTTTAAGTTCTACACCGATGCCGGACTTGAGGCTGTGAGGGAGGGTTCGGTCGGTCGTCTGCGCTGTATCGGACAAGACCGCGACTCGATCGTACTTATTGGCGGCGCTCCACGAAAGCGCCTACACCACATTACGCTGCGGGCTGATCGCATCGATGAGATTGCGAGTCGAACGCCGGCTGCCGGTGGCACCGTTGTCCCGGCTCCCGCTAACATCGAGGGAGGCGGCCTGTGGGTCCGCGACCCGCACGGCATGCTGATCCATCTGACACAGCAGCCTGCCGATTCGCCGTTGGCTGCGACTCCGGCATTCGAAATCAATGGCCCTGGCCGGTTGGTACGAAAGAGGCGCTCTGCGATGCTGGCCTCTTCCGCGTATCCGCCAGTCAAGCCGTTGCGCCTCGGACATATTTTGCTGTTCACGCCGGACGTCCCACGTAGCGTAAATTTCGTTGTGGAGGCGCTCGGCATGGGTCTGGCTGACCGCGCGCAGGACGTCATTGCGTTTTGTTGCGCCCGCAAGGACAGCGATCACCACGTTGTGGCCTTTGCAAAGTCACCAGGTATCGGCTTTCACCATGCAAGCTTTCAGGTGGCGGATCCAGACCAAGTGGGCCGCGGCGGCCGTGCCTTGGCCGATAAAACCAAAAAGGGGGACTGGGGGTTTGGTCGTCATACGATCGGATCCAACTTCTTTCACTATATCCAGGATCCATGGGGCTCTTGGTTCGAGTACTACTCGGACATGGATCACATCGATGATTACGCGCTTTGGACACCCACCAACTACGCAATGGCAGACAGTCTAGCCAGCTGGGGGCCTGCCGTACCTGCCGACTTCGTCCATAACCATGAAGTGTCGAATGGGAAAGCATAGGGGATTGTCGACTGTTCGGCCGAGTGAACGAGGCAGTCATCAAGGGGCGACACGATCGCCGAGATCACGGCGGAGAATCTGGAGCTGAGAAAAGGATTGGAAGCTGAGTATCGGCGGAAAGCGAAGCGGCCGTGATGCAGATTGTCGAGAAAACCAAGCGACCAGCCTGGCGCAGCCCCGTTTTCGCAGGATGGCGCCTCCTCATCTTGGTGCAGTTGGCCGCCGACGCGGTTCGTTGGTGTGGCTTGGTGCTGCGATCACAACGATCGA
>Ga0209488_10003360_pt1 | contig 12860 bp, 12 predicted proteins | sample Rivendell_Oct201_8_FD_188349 | JGI IMG/M metagenome (GOLD analysis project Ga0209488, IMG submission 188349) | Vadose zone soil microbial communities from the Eel River Critical Zone Observatory, Northern California, USA -... | ecosystem: Environmental > Terrestrial > Soil > Vadose zone >...
CAATGCAATTTAGCAATAATCGCTAGCGAGGTAAATTTTCACTAGCGGGGCAATTATCGCTCGCTAGCAGCTCGCTAGCGCGGGAGGTTGTTCCCGATGCTTTCGTATACTCTAGCAGCAATTGGGCGATATCACTGTGTCCCCCCTCCAATGCGGCCTCGGACGGAGTCTGCCCCAGCTTGTTTCGTACATCCACTCTCGCGTTGTGCTCGAGGAGTAACTGTGTGGCCTCAAGGCGACCATTATACGACGACAGGTGAAGTGGAGTCCAGCCGCCCTCCTCCTGTGCGTCCATATCTCCGCCATGCTCGAGAAATAACCGAACAACTGCTAGATTTCCGGCTTGCGAGGCAACATGCAACGGAGTCCAGTCATGTATATTGCGGGCATCCACATTGACTGCATGCGTGAGTAGGAAAAGACAGCGCTCGACGTCTCCATTCAGCGATCCAAGATGTAGAGGCGTCCAATGGTCGATCTCCTGTGCGTTTGCGTCTGCGTGGCGCTCGAGCAATAACCGCGCGACTTGGAGGTGCCCATTACGAGATGCAAAGTGCAACGCAGTCCAAGTTTTTTCAGTCTGTGCATCCACAGGTGCGGAGTAGTCGAGTAATACCTGCGCGACTTGGATGTGGCCGTGTTGTGAGGCTACGTGAAGCGGAGACCAGTTCTTGTTGTCGCGCGAGTCCACAGCTGCAGCACGCTCGAGGAGCAGGCGTACAACCCTAGATTCTCCGATAAGCGACCATTGGTGTAAAGGGGTCCCGCCATCGTCCTTCCTAGCGTTCACATCTGCGTCATGTTCGAGTAAGAATTCTACCATCCTCACGTTTCCATTGTGGGATGCGACATGTAAAGGAGTCCAGTCCTTGCTGCTAAGGGCGTCTACATCAGCAGCATGCTCGAGTAGCAAACGAGCAACTGCAGGCCCATCGTTGAGTGAGGCCAGATGCAATGGGGTAGAACGGTCCTCCTTCCGCTTATTGACACCAGCACCACGCTGAAGCAACCACGACACAACATCAAAGTGGCCGTGACAGGACGCAACGTGTAATGGGGACCAGCCCTTGTTGTCTTCGGAATTTACGTCCGCAAGACTCTCAAGCAGCAAACGTACGACCTCGAGCTTTCCACTGAGCGATCCTAGGTGTAATGGGGTCCACTTGTCGTCCTTCTGTGCGTTCACGTCTGCGCCACGAGAGAGAAGCAGCCGCACGGCCTCGAGATTCCCTTGTTTACAGGCCACATGTAAGGGAGTGTGTTGATTTTTATCTCGGGCATCCACCTCGGCGGCATGTTCCAGTAGCGATTGAACAATCTCGACCTTTCCATTAAGCGATCCTAAATGTAGTGGGGTCCAGTGGTCGTCCTTTTTCGCCTTCACGTCTGCGCCGAAGTTGAGCAACAACTTGATTATTTCGAAATGTCCGTCTCGACACGCCAGATGCAACGGAGTCCAATCCCCTTGCTTCCGGGGATTTACATCGGCGGAGTTCTCGAGTAGCAAACGGACGACCTCGGGTTCCCCCTTGAGCGACCCCAAATGCAGCGGGGACCAATCTCCCACCCCTAACGCATTAACATCCGCACGATGCTGCAGCAATAGCCGGACAACGTCGACATGACCGTGGTGTGATGCAGGATGCAACGGAGTCCAAGTTTTTCTGTCCCTGGCATCCACATTTGCGGCATGATTGAGCAACAGACGAACAACTTCAACATTCCCATTGAGCGACCCAAGGTGGAGTGGAGTCCCGAGGTCTCGCTTCCTGGAATTTACGTCCGCTTTGTGCTCGAGCAACAGTCCCACGATATCAGAGTGTCCATGTCGAGAGGCAACATGTAATGGTGTCCAATTCTCGTTGTCTTGGGCGTCCACTTCTGCATTGTGTTCGAGCAACAAACGGGCGACTTTGACGTGACCGCTTGAAGATGCGAGATGCAACGGAGTTTCGCGCCGGTCCACCTTCCGTGCATTTGGATCTGCACCAAGTTCTAGCAACAGCCGTACAACACCCGGGTGTCCAATTTGTGACGCTATATGTAACGGAGTCGAGTCTTGACTCCCAAGAGAGTTCGGGTCTGCTCCGTGTTCAAGCAGTAGCTGCGATACGTCTGACCCCCCATGGAGTAATGCCAGATGGAGGGGTGTCATTCTGTCCACGTCTTGGGCATTTACAATAGCGCCGTAGTTGAGCAAAAGTCGCACTAGTTCTAGACGTCCAGCCTGAGATGCTAAGTGTAACGGAGTTGAGTTCTGGCTGTCTGGGGAATTCGGGTCTGCACCACTTTCCAAAAGAGACCACGCTATTCTTGGCTCTCCCTTGAGTATTGCCCGGTGCAAGGAGGTCCAACTACCCCCGTCCTGTGCGTTAACATCGGCACCATGGGCAACGAGTAATCGCACGACGTCGTACTGTCCGTGCCGTGATGCTATGTGCAGCGGAGAGTCCACGTTGTCCTGGGCGTTCGGATTCGCGTCACTGACGAGTAACAAGCGTACGACTTCGACGTGGTTGTGGAGTGATGCTAGGTGCAGGGGACTTTCGAGGTCCTCATTCTGCACGTTCCGATCCGCGCTACTCTTGAGTAACAGTCGAACAACGTCCAGACAGCCGCTTTCGGATGCTGTGTGGAGCGGAGCAGCGCCATGATTGTCGCGCGCATCAAGATCGGCCCCATGTTCGAGAAGCAATCGAACAAGCTCGAGCTGTCCACTGCGTGATGCAAGATGGAGTGGAGTCTCGCGGTCAATATCTTGTGCGGACACATCTGCACCACGCTTGAGCAACGACTGCGCAACAGCAAGGTAACCGTCCCGGGATGATACGTGTAATGGCGTTAGGCTTCGGAGGTACGTTGCATTTGGGTCCGCGCCCTTATCGATTAGTAATTGTGCGATCTTTGGGTAGCCTTTGTGTAATGCCGCGTGCAGGGGTGTTGTGAAACGACCGGCACTTGTACGGACATGCAGTGGATGCGCAGCCACGAGGTGTTCTGCGATGCTGCTGAAACCGCAGAGAGCGGCATAATAAATGGGAGGTGGCGCAGGTGGCGATGGGCGTTCCAGGATCATAAACTCTTTCCTCCACCATTCGTCCATATCATACAACCAAACCCAGGCTGCAAAATGCGGCTCGTTTGGGTCGAAGAGAAGTTCCATCTCATCCTGGATGTATTCCGTCACCGTCTCAAACTGGGCGTGATGGACCCAGTGCCGAGCAGCATAGTCGGCAAGGGGAAACTCCTCCATGCGTTCTCTGTCGATATCCTCGCCTAGCTTGAGTAAGACACCAAGGCAAGCCTGTGCGAGGACGACATGGGCAGGTTCTAGAGGGACGTAGTAGCGGGAGAGTTTCCCTCTTGAAGAGGCAAGACGACTCGAGGTCAAGAACTCCTTGACTGAGAAATGGGAAAACTGTACAACGTGGGAATTGTCGGCTCTGTCAACGGAGATTAAACTGGAGCATGCGGATAGCACGGCTTCCTCTGGGTCCTCTGGGCGCCAATCCGCTACCAGCTGGGACGCAGCCCCCGTGTTAAATTGAACTGCGAGTACCTCCGCGAGTTCCCCAACACTCAACGGGTGAACGGATACGACCAGACATTGGAAGAGACGATGAGCACATGTCCAGTTTTCTTCGCTGATGCTTTGCAACACGCGCTCATATGTTTCGTCCAGGGTACTCGGCAGTTCATTCAGAATGCGCCTGATACTTGGGGGCAAAATACAAATGCGCACTCTTTCCAACTGGCAGAAGGCCCACCGAAACCTGTATGACGAGGTGAGTATCCTCTACAGGTGGCATGATAGTGGGGCTCCGGCTTTACATTCCGTTTGCTCTTTCTGAGAGCGTATTGATAACTAATTCCTTGTCTTCTGTTCTCCACCTCCGCATCTTCAAGTCAGAACGGACAACAGATTTAACGTAGTCAGCAATATCTTGTTTTTGTCCTGTCTCGTCATGAAGGGACACCTGTTGTGATGCTAAAGGCCTAAGAAAGTTTCGGATGTCAATCTCAGGTCGGCTGGTGATACAAATGCGCAGATTCGGAAGGCGTAAGTCGACGAGCTCCTTTACAAGCATGAGGATTTTTTCGCGTGAGGATGGCAAACCCCTGTCGTTTGGACATTCATCCAGAGCATCCGCTATGATGTAAACGGTTTCTTGCCCCGAAAGTCTGAGAATGTCTTTCAGACATTGAATAAGCGAGCTATCGCTAGGCTGTTGAGAGCCATGATGGTGTGTAGAATACAGATCAGAAAGAATGCCACGGAAAGGGGCAGACCAATTGCAAATCTGAACAAGAAGGGAAGAGAGAAAACCGTGACGGCTCTGCTTTTCGGCGTCCCTAAAGTAAAAGTAAAAGTGCGCCAATCCGGCCTTGTGCATGGATTTGACGTCCTCGATGATCGTTGAGCTGACTCACACAAATAAGTTCCCGTTTAATTGAAGACATCAAGGCTCACGAACCACAATACACTCTTCCCCGAGCCCGCTATAACACAAAGAGATCAATGGCGGGCACGGAAATATGTGGAGTACAAGAAGACGAACGTTTACCGTGGATCCATAACAAGGAACCTGAAGTTTTCCATTCCTTAAAGGTGCTTCCCTGAACAAACCATTTTGCGGTTCCACTATGGAAAGCTTCGCACGCAATATTGTGGTTCTTCGACGGATCCGGAGGGGAGAGCCAAGTGCGCATGTCTCTTTGCATTTGATCACCTTCAACATAGTTTCAGCTTTCAAACACCAGCGGCGGCAGTAAAAAAAAAACTGACTTTTCAAGGTGGCTGTTGTCGTGGCTATTTGTTGCACGGCATCTAGCAACGGCCATCAGGATACATCAATTATAATCAGCCAAACATACATACCGAGGGCTCCCCGTATGCCATCGGATGCTGTTTTTGCATACCCAAGTTCGGATATTGTTGTTGCATATCCAGAATGTCACGTACCTCGCATGACCTCTTTCATGTCGCTAACGAGACCATAAACTAATTCCATGGTGTGGGCAACCGTAATTCTGCTTTCTTCCACTGTCAGTCTGTCCAATCTCTGCAGCATGGACTTGGAAATCGCGTCGTCCTCCCCTGATAACTTTTTTGCGAATTTCCCTGCGTGATTGAGCCGAGGGTGATGAATTAGCAGGGAGAGACTCACGGAATCGCCCCTCATTAATCTGAGCTGTCGCAAGGGCGAAAATAGATAGCAGTTCAACCATGATCTTCACAGCTGTCCCTGCCATGGAAGATGGGATCTGGGTGTAAATGCAGAGGCGCCGCAGGAAGTTCTCGATGTAGTCAAAGAGTTCTATAACTGCATCGTAACTTGCACTGACATTCTTTGCGGCCTAGTAGAGTTTAGTATCACAAGGATACAGATGAAAAGAGAAAAAAGACATACGATGAGGAGGATGCCTATTCCAGTAAATATTGCCTTTGCGGGTGGAAACCCCTGCAGGATGTCCATTAGAGAACGCATAGATAAAAATGAACGCACCACACCGAGACCCTCACCAAGAACTTCGCTAGCAGAAAGAGCCAGGACAGCATTGACTACGGGTGTAAGCTTCCTCATGAGTTGAACTTTCCAGTCCCCCCTTCGAAACTGATTGAAAGCCTGAACTTGCTCTTGAAACACGGCGAGGACAGCATCAGGAGAGTTGCAACACTCAAGCTTGGCGCTGAGAGGGTGCGTGGTAATGTCTTTCCCCGTCTGCTTGCGGTACTCGACCAGGGCAGCGTTAAAGACTGGTTCAAAGGAAAAAGTTGTATCCGCTGGCACAATTGGTGGCATTGAGAAAATGGAGAGTAGGTAGTCTGCGGGAGGAGGGAGACGAGGAGAAGTGTAGTTGGGAGGAAGTTTAATTGTTAACTTGGATCATCTGTACATCACTTCAGCCAAGCTAGCCGTACGGGGAACAGTGGACACTGGAATGGCGTGACTGGGCGCTCTGCTACATGCGGAACCCGCGCAACGTGACGAATCCCTCAGGCTGTAACCCGCAGCTACAAGTTTCGGATAGCTCTCTTTCGTTGTATCAGCACTTGCTTCGACTTGCTTGGATTTGGTTGTCGTGGTCGTGCTTAGCCTTTGCTGTGGAAGGAACAAATGAACGGCATGACAGGCACAGCAAGTTAACAAACATGACGTAAGAGTATTTGGTTTCTGCATGTGGCTGCCAAGGCAGAGAAGAGATAAGCGCTATGATGTACAACCTGAGTGCTCGTGAGGTTACAAGATGGAACACCCAATAAGATTAGGCCTACTCGGAAAGACGAAGTGGTCCACGTTTAACTCGGTGAGTAATGGTACTAATCTATGCTGTTTGAGAGTGCTGATTTTTGTGGCAATTGAGTGATCAAAGCATGTGATCAGGCTGGATCACATGGATGGTTACATAAGCATATAGGATGCGCTGACGCCACGATATCGCAAGTCAAGCGACGACAGACGATGAAGGGTCTGAGACAATTCCTATCAGACACTCTCGCAACATTCTTACGTCTCTCGGCTTGTCACACTCACCTTTCAACGTCCGTAGAAGAATCGTTTCGTCGCCCGTCTCTCGATCATATCCTATATCACCAATCCCCAACGAACGAAGAAACCGTCCCTGTTCCTCCGATGTCCCCACCACCATATATCTTCACACCTACTCCTTTTCTCCAATCATCTTTCGACGTCACATTGGTGGAATATTCAAAATTGACTGGGATAGATCTGATCACACATCCCTTCGCTGCGATTTTCGATGACGACATTCACACTGTGGATATGGTCGTTGCTGCAATGCAAGAGCGAGTACGGCCATCGGGTGATCTCAAAATGGATAACTTGATAGCTGGGCTAATGGGCCACCAAAAGTCGATAGCCCATATCATGTCTTTACTTTCACCAAGACAAGCACTGAGCGAGAATATCGATTTGGTATGTCGCACGGACTTTATCTACACATTTGACGTGCGCCCTCTCACGCTTCCTGTAGCGTTTCTCACCCGCAAAAGCAATCCATACCAGCATCGGTGTCCTTCTGGCAGTGTGTAGCCCTTTTCCTTCCGGGTGATACCTATGACGCTCAAGCACCACCCTAGGTAGCCAACGATTGTGGAGCTGACTATGACGCCATTCTCGACCTCTTTGACTGTATCGAGATCTACCTCAAACAACTCAGAGTATATGTCGAGATTCCTTCCCATTTTATCATATTACAAAAAGCCATGAAGATATCGTTCCGACTTATTCTGGTCCTTGCTTTGGCCACGTTGCAAATAAAAGAGGGTCGATTACGTGAGTTTTTTCTCGCTAACGTCATTTCTGGCTAACCTCGCTGTAGTAAAAATCAAGGACAAGTTGCTGAGAGATGAAGATATCGAACGTGTGCTACGAAGACTAAACAGACTCACACAAGAGGAGGCTGAGCTGGCCATAGTAGAAAACATGGAGGTCGTCTACAATCTCATCAGCAATATCACGGTAGTTATGGATGGTGCGCAATGCTCTCCCAACTACCCTGGTTGCGATATGTTGAACGTTCGTCCGTTTAGGTGGAAAAGGATCTATTGATACCTTTCAGCCGGCTCTTGGTGTGCTTGACTTTTATGTCGTGTTTATGTACTCTAATGAGCGTGCTAGCCACCATGCACCAGATAGTTCGCCATGAGAACAGATCGGAACGTCCGTTCTTTCTCTTCCTTATTCGTCACCGAGGCTTAAATATCCTCTCAGGTGACCAGTCATCAAGAGACTTTCGGCGATGGCTGTCTCCTCCAGACCCGTCGATAAATCACTCTTCTGCGCGCAGGGTCACCCAAAGAGGGACAACATCCTGGTTTACTCAAGACAATCGCTACAGGGAATGGAGGGCAACCGGCTCTCTGTTATGGGTTCATGGCAAATGTAAATTCTTTTTGCCCACGTGTCTTTGCTGTAACTCATTATTTTCTAGCGGGCTCAGGAAAGACCATTCTTTGGTACGTGTCTTGCCATTTTCATATTGTTATACCAATACCGTCACTAGCTCCTCGATCATTCACGACATACAACCCACCGTCGAAGCAAATTTGGCATCCATGGCGTATTTTTATTGCGACTTTAGAGATCCTAAAAAACAGAGTGTCGACGGTCTTCTGTCCTCTCTCGTTGTCCAGCTTGCTGATCAGTCGGACACCTGTCGCCACTTCCTCCTCGACTTGTATTCGACCCATGCTCGCGGCGTGAGAATGCCAAGTAATGGAAAACTGACACGCTGTCTGATGGACATGCTGAAACACTTGGTACAAGAACCCACGTACATCGTCATGGATGCTCTAGATGAATGTCCAGGAACACCTGGCTTACCATCACCGCGAGCGACAATCCTTGGACTTATTCGGGAACTTGTTAACTTGCGCATTTCGAACCTTCGTGTTTGCATTCTTAGCCAGCTGGACCCCGAGATCGAATTTGTTCTCTACCCTCTAGCATCTCGCTGTGTGTGCTTTCATGAAGAAAGCGGACATTCGCAGGATATCATCCACTATCTCCGTACGATGCTTAGCACGCACCAGAAGATGAAAGGATGGAAGGCTTCTGATAAACGAGTGGTCGTCAATACGTTGTTCCGGAAATCTGAGGGGGTGTATGTCATCCCCAAGCAACATCACCAGATACTTGCTCATGTCTTCATTAGGTTCCATTGGGTCATTCGTCAGATGGATATATTACCTAAGTCTCTCCCAGCGACAGTCGTGCGCGTTGTGGAGGACGTTCCCGATACGCTGGATGAAACATACGAACGCTTATTATATCGCCTTCCGGAGGAAAATTGGGAACACACATTCCACGCCTTCCAAATCCTTCTGGTGGCAACCCGCCCGCTCACGATGGAAGAGCTTTGCTTGGTTCTTGCAATCGATTTCATCGCCGAGGTTACCCCCAAGTATGAAGAAATTTGGCGCTCCGACGAACCAGAAGACAATCTGGTGACGATATGCACCTCATTTATTTCTTTTATCGATATCGATGGAACCCGAATTGCGCAATTATCTCACCATTCCGTAAAAGAATTCTTGACATCTGAACGCATTCTCAAGTTCGAAACGAAGGTCGCTCGGTACCGTATTCTGGAGGAGCCAGCCCATCTAACAGTCGCCCAAATGTGCCTGGCTGTTTTACTCCATTTAGACAAGGACATAGACAAGAACTCTGTCGAAGAGATCCCGATGATTCACTATGCTGCTGAGAATTGGGTCTATCACACTCGATTCGGGAATGTTGCAGCTGAAATGAGGCCTGCCATGGAGCTTTTCTTCAACCCAAACAACCCTCACCTTGCGGGCTGGGTCTGGTTACACGATATAGACAACTTCTGGGGAGAACCAAAGGTCACGGCAACTCCTCGACGACTCGACACAGCTCCCTTGTATTACGCCGCGCAAAGTGGCTTCCGTGACATGACCGAACATCTACTCACCACAAACCCACAACACCTAAATACTCTGGGCAGTCGATACGGCACTCCGTTAATAGCTGCACTGGAAAACGATCACCTCGACATTGCGTGGATGTTACTGGAAGGTCACGCCGACACTAACATCACGGAGGGCTTCTATGGCCCACCTCTGATTGTATCATCAAAAAGGGGTCACCTCGATATCGTTCGGTTTCTCCTCGAACATGGAGGAGATGTAAACGCGTGGGACAGCTACACCGGTACCTCTTTGCATGTGGCGTCCGGTCTTGGGCACCTCGATGTCGTACGCCTGTTGCTTAAGTTTGGCGCCGATGTGAACGCCCAAGGGGGTTGTTACGGGGCTCCGTTGCGGTTGATGACCACCCGGGGTTACCTTGGCGTCGCGCAATTATTCCGTGAGCGCAGCGTTGACATGAACGCACAAGGTGGCTACCACGGGACTCCGTTGCATGCGGCGTCAGCAGACGGGCACTTGGAAATCGCGCGGCTACTGCTCGAGCACCATGCGGACGTGGATGCGCGTGCAATCAATCGTGAGACCCCTCTGCAGGTCGCATCGCGTATGGGACATGTGGAGGTGGTACGGCTACTGCTCGAGCACGGCGCTGATGCGAGCGTGGAGAGCGGTCCTATTGGGGTTCTAGAGGAGGCAGCGTTGGAGAGCGGTCACTTGGACGTTGTACGAGTGCCGTTAGAGCACAGCGCGGCCCGTGCGCAGGATGTGGAGGAAGTGGTTTCTTCCTTCTGTGGACAACTGGCATGAGATCCGTTTAATCGCACACATTTTTGTCTCTCCTACATCATGACGTGACGTTACATTACTTATCGCGTTTTGCTTCTACGGTTTGCGATTGGCCTTGTATGAATAGGAGATTGGTATCGCTACTTGTATTATTTACTTTTGATTGCCATAGATGAAACGTTCTGAAAGTTATAAATTGTGACGCATCCCCGAACTTCGAAGCACCCGCCGAGCATTCCGTGCTAGGCACCTGTCCTGAGACTAAAAGTGTTCCCTTCCCTTTCAGGCAACGTGTCAGTCATAGTGTTGTGACTTATGACCCCCTCAGCCATCTCACTTTCGAGTCAGGCTCTCCAACTGATTTCATTTGTCATGTTAAAAGAGGGAGTTATGTGCAGAGGCATGTTGCCTCCGCGTTGCTGAGGGAGAGGTCTGCCCGCTGGAGTTAATAGCGAGTCCCAAGAACTAACTCTACACGATGTCGCGCTGGGTAACGTACCTCCTACATTCAAACGGTAGCTTTTATCCACATAGTCAACGCCATCAAAAGCATATCAAGTCCGAACTTGAATTGAGAGCGGTGAAACACCATACATCTACAGAGTCGTGAACTTTATCAGCCGCCCTGTACAACAAGTCACCAGGTTGAAGATTATACGAATCAGAATCACAAGAGTATCAGAATTTCGGGTTACATATATACAACAAGAACCTCATTCGCACAAAGCGTGCCATCGCAATGCGTGGACGTCATATTGGCGAAAGGAACCGCAGTCGGACCCTTTAGATCGGGTAACGCAAAGACATGTTCGCGACGTAGTCCAAGGGCTGAGAACGGTAGTTGTCGTCACCAGTGACGATAGGGAATAGGACACCGTTTTTGAATATGAGTGCCTTGGGCTTGGCAGGATCCCACTGGGGCCAGAAAACCCCAAGACCTTCGCGTCCGTTGGGGTCTAGGGTATCGGCAAACCGAAGGATGTAGTCCCTTAGTCCGCCTCCTAAAAATGCGTTCGTAAGATCTGAGCCGTGAAACTGGAAACTAGACATCAGCCGTTTCCAGGGAGTAAAGGCCTTTGAGGTGGACACACCGCTCCAAGAAAAGGCGTTGCCTTGAGACGCTTGGAAACTTGCGGGCAGTATTAGCATTCACTAGCCCAGCCAAAGTAGTATAGAAGACAAGACATACTGAACCCCCATGATTTCTGTTTGTTGGCCCTGTTTTTCAAGAAGAAGCGACGCGGGCCGTGGAACACAAAGTCACCCTGAAGAGCGGCAGTGCGCTTGAATTGTGGGCCTATCAATCAACATGAGCTTCAACTCCTTTCTAATCCGTAAGAAGAGACCATACTGAGTACATTCCGGAGTCCAGTGTCGAAGGGACTTCCAGCCCTTTGGTCGCCCGGATAGTGGACAAGGAGGTTGTCTATTTCCTTGTCAGTCGCCCTAGGCATCATATAGAGTTTCAAATATTCCTTCAATTGAGCAGTGGTGCTGTGAGATAATTGAGACAGACCCTAGACAGACCAGCACAGTTGTCGACTTACGAGATGTTTGTTGTCGAGACAGAAAATAATGCGCCCTCATCGTCGCAGTTCCCTACAGCACAGATAAATTTAGTGAGAAAATGCGGACATAGAGACTCACCTGTGATCAGGGGCACATTCGATACGTGACCACGTAGAACAGAATATTGAGGAGGCTCTGTCAAGAAGACGCCATCGACTCGGGGTAACCAGGCTAGCACAAGTCCCTGCAGCACCATTGTGCTACCGATTCACTTTGGTGATAACTTGAAGGTGAAACATGGACTTACCTGATACGCGAAGAAGCTTGGTGAACTGTCCATGGCTCGCTTAAACGTGTCGTAGGGAACACGGCGGAGGCAGTCGAGCGTGTCAGCTTGGCCCCTACAGCCAGTCCCTCTAACCATATGATCATAATACTGTTGACCATGTTCGATATCGCCAACCGGAATGGGTCCACCAGATTGCATAATGGCGCCACGGAACAACCCCTCTTGATCTCCGTTGTTCGTCAACATGTGCAAAGACACCGAGATGGCACCTGCGCTTTGTCCCCAACTGTGCCACAGGTAAGTTGAGGGTATTGGAGACAACAAAAAGTTACTCACATTGTCACCTTGCTAGGGTCACCACCAAACTCTTCGATGTATGTCTGGATCCATCTCAAGGCGAGGCGTTCTGGAGGTACATGGGTAGAGGAAAAGAAGTTAAAGAACGTAATTGGCTTACGATCTTGAAGGCCTAAATTTCCAACCTTCTGCTCTTTGACTTCCTTTCCTGGCAAGAACCCAAAAGCTAGGTTGACGGAAATTCAAAGGCTGACAGCATCTAGAGGACATCACTCTACATACCAGAGAGTCTAGTAGAGTCGGTATCAGAGGGGTGCCCTAGCAAAGAGGAAAAAATCTCACCGGTAATTCATGCTAACGAAAATAACCGGTTGCTTGAGATCGAGAGACCGACCGACTATGTTTGCGCCGTCGTAAAGAGGGCTGAGAGGACAGCTGAGAAGATATTATAGGAAGGGCACGTGGGAACATACGTAGAGGTTCCGCCGAGTTCGAAGCCACCACCGTATATCCACTAGAATTTGGGTTACCTTCAACGCCATGGTAATGAATGGTATGAAG
>Ga0209488_10003361_pt1 | contig 12856 bp, 9 predicted proteins | sample Rivendell_Oct201_8_FD_188349 | JGI IMG/M metagenome (GOLD analysis project Ga0209488, IMG submission 188349) | Vadose zone soil microbial communities from the Eel River Critical Zone Observatory, Northern California, USA -... | ecosystem: Environmental > Terrestrial > Soil > Vadose zone >...
GGCACGACGACGTGCCTGCTGGCGGACCTGTCCCGCCCGCGCGGAGTCTCCGACACCGCCGGGCCAAGGTAGGGCAGCATCACGGCCCGCGCGCCTCGTAGAGCGTCACGCGGGTGTGCAGCTTGCGCGAAGGCCGCTCGTCCAGCCGGCAGCGGCCGAGCGCGTCGAGCTCGTCGCAGAAGTCGTGCTCGTAGCGCCAGCAGGAGATGTCGCCCGTGATTCCGCTCCCGGCGCCGATCTCCAGGACGTCGCAGCGCGCGGCGCGCAGGAGGCGTCCGAGCAGCGGCCCGGGGGGAAGCCAGCAGGCGAGCACGAGGTCCGGCCGGAATGTCTCGACCGCGGCGCGCACGTCGAGCCGCGCCACTTCGGGCCGGCCCCGGATCCCGGAGACGGCGGTCCCTCGCAGCGCGCGGCGCTCGCGCGGGCTCATCCGCGCTTCCGGCCGCTCCCACTTGCCGGAGTCGGAGGCGAGAACGCGCAGATCCGGTGCGACCGCCGAGAGGGCGCGCGTCAGGTGTCCGTCGCCGGCGGCGACTTCCAAAATCCGGTGTCCGCCTCGGGAGCGGATGCGCCGGGCCAGGGCGCGCAGGAAGGGCGGCGTCGGGATGAAGTAGATCGGGCCGAACGGGTTGAACTCGCACATCCGCTCCAGCTCGCCGCGCGGCAGCGCGGACAACGCGCGATCGAGGGTGGCCGCGGGAGGCACCTTCCGCTCGCCGGCCTCGTCCCACAAAAGGTGCGCCACCGCGGAGCGGGCCGTCGCCCGAGGGGCGCCGCCACTGCGCTCCGGGAAGCCCTCCCACGCTCCAGGCGGGCGAGGATGACCTGTCGGTTGCTGCACCAGCCAGCCAGGCTAGGTGGAACGGACTACGTCGTCCTCTTTCCGGCGCTGCCTTCGAAACCGCTCCTGCCGGCGGCGCCCTGGGTGTCCCCGGTCTGGAAGACCGGAAGCACGTCCTTCGCGTCCAGGCCCTGCTGCTTCAGGTGCTGCAGGAAATCGCGAACTGGCACGTTCCCCGGCGAGTCGATCTGGATCTGCCGGTTGCTCCTGTCGTACCGGATGCTCTGCAGACTGATGTTGTCCATGAGATCCCCTGTCTGCGGCTGGCTGGTGCAGCGCGGCGGACCCTAAACACAGGCTACGCTTCCGTACAGAGACGGTCCTGCGCTCACTTGCCCGGGGGGCGGCGCTGCCTGCCCTGCGCGACGGCCCGCTCGATGGCGGAGAGAAGCACGTAGACGTCGAACGGTTTGGAGAGGAAATCGGTGGCCCCGGCCTTCATCGCCCGATCGGCCGTGAAGAAGTCGGCGTCGCCGGTGATGAAGATCGCCGGGATGTCCCGGCCCGCGGCGGCCAGCTTGCCGTGCAGGTCGAGGCCGCTCTGACCCGGCATCCGGACGTCCAACACCGCGCAGTCCGGACGATCCGAGGCGACGCGCTCCAGGAACTCGCGAGCGGAGGCGAAGGTCGTCACCCGATACCCCGCGGAACGCAGCAGCCGTTCCAGGCTGCGGCGGATCGAGAGATCGTCGTCGACGACGGCGATCGTCGGTTCAGCCTCGCTCATCCTGGTGTCCCGCCGGGCGCCGGCAACGAGAAGTGGAAGGTGGCGCCGCGCTCGGGGTTGTTCGTGGCCCAGATGGTCCCTCCGTGCGCCTCGATGATCGATTTCGCGATCGAGAGTCCCATGCCCATCCCCTCCGGCTTGGTGGTGTAGAACGGCTTGAAGATCTCCTCGTGAGCGCCGTCGCGCATCCCCGTCCCGGCATCCCGGACGGCGACGTGGACGGCTTCCGCCCCGTCGACCTCGCTGCGCACGACGATGGTCCGCTCCCCGTCCGCGACCTCGGCCATCGCGTCCATCGCGTTGACGAACAGGTTCAGGATCACCTGCTCGAGCTGGACGCGGTCGCCGTTCACCACCAGCGGACCCGGATCGAGCTCGAGCCCCACCTTGACGTTCCGGATCACGACGTCGCTGCCGAGCAGCCTGATCACGTCGCGGATCAGGTCGTTCAAGTCGAGGACCGCCCGCCGCAGCTCGCCCTTGCTCAGCATCTCGCGCAGGCGCTGGATCACGTCCGCCGCGCGGGTGTCGTCCGCGATGATGTCGCCCAGGATGTGTCCCAGCTCCTGGAGATCGGGCGGGGTGGCGTCGAGGAACCGCCGCGCTGCCTGGGCGTTGGTCATGATCGCGGTCAGCGGCTGGCGCAGCTCGTGCGCCAACGAGGCGGCGAGCTCGCCCATGGTGGAGACCCGGGTGAAGTGGGCCAGCTCCTGCCGGGACCGCTCGGCTTGCACTTCGGCACGCTTGCGTTCGGTGACTTCGGTGTGCGAAACGACCGCGCCGCCCGCGGGGCGGTTCAGCGGCACCACGGACAGCGCGAACCAGCGCTCGGAGCCCGGAGAGCCGCAGGAATACTCGAAGGCGAATCCCCGCCGCGATCCGTGGAGCACTTCCTCGATCCCGGAGAGCACTTTCGACGACTGCGGGACGCCCTCGCGCACCGCCTGGCGGCAGATCGCCAGGTAGTGGGCGCCGACGGGGAACCCGGCGTACGCGGTCGCCTCGGGTTCGGCGCCGAAGCGGGTCCAGCTCTCGTTCACCGCGATGACCCGCCCGTCGCGATCCAGGACGGCGACCGCGCTGCTCAACGAGGCGAGGATGGCCGACTTCATCAGCTCGCTCGCCCGCAGGGCGTCCTCCGCGTCCTTGCGCGCGAGCGCATTGGCGAAGACCTGCGCGATCATGCGCAGCTTCTGGATCAGCTCCTCCGGCCAGACCCGCTCTGCGGGCGCTGAATGGAAGACGAGCCAGCCGACGACCCGGTCGCTGGCCACCAGTGGGACGGCCATGCTCGAGCTCGCCGCCCCCGGGCACGGAACCGCCGGGCCAGGTCCGGCCGCGGGGAGCCGGACCAGCACGACGCGATCGAGCTGGAGGAACTCGGCGAGGCGCTGGAGCCAGGCCTCGACTGCCTTCTCGATGTCGTGGCTGGGCAAGTGCACGAACGCGCCCGAGAGGCGGGCGAGGAATGCCTCGAAGCGCAGCCGCTCCTCGAGGGCCTCCTCGGCGCGGCGCCGCTCCTCGATGAGCGCAGCCAGGCAGAGCAGCGGAATGGCGACGACGAACAGGAAGATCTGCAGCGCGACCACGCTCGTGGCGGCGGGCAGCGACGTGAACGGCCCCCGTCCGTGGGTGCCCGCCCAGATCGCCACGAGCGAGGTGGTCAAGAGGGCAAGATTGGCCGCGCGAGGCCCGAAGCGTACCGCGGCCCACAAGAGGAATGGCAGCAGGAAGGCCAGCGGGGAACCCGGCGATCCAAACAGAGCGGCAGGACCCACGCTCCTCGCGCCGAAGGCCATGATGGCGACGGCGACGAGCGACGCGGCGAGAAGGCTTGCCTCCGCGCGCCGGCGAATCGACGCTCCCCGCATCCAGCCGCGATCGGATGCGACGGTCAAGATGGCCGGGACCAGGGTCAGCGCCGTGAGGACGTTGGAGAAGAACCGGGTGCGCCAGACGGACCAGTAATGCTCGCCGGCGAGCCAGGCGACGGCGGCGGCGTCCGCAAACGAGGAAACGAAGGGTGCCGCGAGGACGGCCCCCGCGATGAAGACGACCACGCGGCGGAGCGTGTCGAGGCGGGTAGGGGCATCGCTGAAGTGGCGCACGCAGACGGCGGCGACGAGGGCCTCGCTGCAGTTCGTGGCGAAGAGCGCGAGCACCAGCGAGGTCGGCCACCCTGCAGGCAATTCCGCGGCCAGATGCGCGGGGAACGCCGCCAGCAGGTAGATCCACCAGCGCCGCCGCGGCGCGAGGAGGAGGGTGGCGGTCAGGACCGAGTTGGGTGGCCACAGCACCGACGGGGTCGCCGGCGGGATCCGCAGGATGAAGCCGATGTTCGCCCCGACGTAATAGGACAAGCCGACCAGCAGCGCCGTCGCCGCGACCTGGCAGGCCGAGCGGCGAGCGGAGGGTGGGCCTTCCCTTTCCGGCGGCAGCGGTTCCCCCGACGGCCAGGCGGGCCATGCGCACTCTACCCGATGGCTTCATCGCATACAGCCAGCAGCGCTGCCCTATTGGCCTTTGGTCCAATACCGGATCACGGTGGCAACTGGAGCGGCATGTCGTCCGGGAGGGCGGGCGGAATCACCGGCGCGGACTCGGTGGGCCCGTCGGCTGCCGCGGCGCTCTCCGGCAGCGCCGGTTCGGGTCCAGTGCACACCGACGGATCGGTCCCGACATCGACGCGCACGACCGCGGAGGCGTCGGCCAGGCAGTCGGAGGGCCTGCGCGAAGAGTCGCAGGCGCGCCAGTCCCTGAACACGAGCTGGTCCTTGCTGGCCCAGCAGGAGCGGGCCAGGAGGTACTTCCCCGCATCGACGTCGCCGCCGGACACGATGGCGTACCCGCGCCCGCCCGACTTCGGCTTCCAGGCGATGCGGTCGGCGACCCGCTCCGTCGCGGAGCCCGTCACGACGTCGGTATCGTTCACCACCCGGACATGCGAAACGCCATCCGACGTCCGATCTCCCGCCAGGACGCCGCTCACCGGCGGGGCGACGCCGTCAGGGCTGAAGTCGCGCAGCCTGGTCAGGACGGCCTTCGCCTGGTTCATCGCCTGGGCGGCAGCGACGATCGCGCGGCCCGTGGCGGTGAAGCTCGCCGGATTCACGTCGTGAAGATTCGAGAAGCCGACCACCAGGGTTCCGCTGCCGCGGTGGTCCTGGACCAGGTCTCCCAGCGTCCCCGCGGCGACCGCCTTGTACGCAGCGTCGCTCGCGCCGACGGCCTTTGCGTCGAGGAGCCACGCACGGCGGGTGTCGTTCACCGTCTTCACCCGGAGCCGGAAGGTGGCGAAAGGCGAGCCCGACGGAAGATCGGCGGGTCCGAACTGCCGGACGCCGTTGCCGGCGTCGGTGCTGCTGCCGGCGGCGAGCTGCTTCAACGCGCCGAACACCGGCGCCAGCGCCTGGTTCAGCTTGGTCACCTGGTCGCTGACCGTGTGCAGGTCGTCGAACTGCGCGGGCGGAGTCGTCGAGGCGGAAGGTCTTCCGGCGGACAGCGCGAAGGTCCAGTACGGATCGGAATAATAGAACGGGTCGAGTGGGTCGTAGAGCGGGTCATAACCCACCGTCCAGTCGTAATAGACCGGGACGTAGACGGAATCCGCCGACGACGTGGTCGTGTCGCTGGTACAGCGGCACCACAGCGCGGCCGCCGTGGCGAGCAGCGCGACTCTCGCGATCTTTCGCGATCCCATGATCTGACCTCCGGGCCCCTCGCTCGACCGCAACGTGTCGCGGGCGAGGCCGTGTGGCCAGCCCGATCGCCGGCGGCTACGGGGAGATGTGATCGGTAATGCGGAGAAACCCCGTGGGCACGTGCAGCACACCGGCGCCAAGCTACCGAGCAGCGCCGGAGGACGACGCCATGGCGAAGCGCGAGAAGCCCGACAAGCCGAACATCCTCGTGATCTGGGGCGACGACATTGGATGGTGGAACCCGAGTTGCTACCACCACGGCGTCATGGGCTACAGCACGCCGAACATCGACCGCGTCGCGGCCGAAGGCGCGCGATTCACGGATTGGTACGGTCAGCAGAGCTGCACGGCGGGCCGCGCCGCCTTCATCACCGGGCAGTCACCCATCCGCACCGGCCTGACAAAGGTCGGGTTGCCCGGCGCCAACCTGGGCCTGCAAGCCGAAGATCCGACCATCGCGGAGCTACTGAAACCTCTTGGTTACGCAACCGGCCAGTTCGGGAAGAACCACCTGGGCGACCGCGACGAGTTCCTTCCCACGGCGCACGGCTTCGACGAGTTCTTCGGCAACCTCTACCACCTGAATGCCGAGGAGGAGCCGGAGAATCCGGACTATCCCAAGGATCCAAGGTTCAAGGAGCGGTTCGGGCCGCGCGGCGTGCTGCACTGCTGGGGCAGGGCGGACGGCACGCAGAAGATCGAGAACACCGGACCGCTGAACACCAAGCGGATGGAGACCGTCGACGAGGAGTTCCTCGCCGCGAGCCTCGACTTCATCGAGCGCGCCCACCAGCAGGGCAAACCCTTCTTCGTCTGGTGGAACTCGACGCGCATGCACGTCTTCACGCATCTCAAGAAGGAGTCGCAGGGCGTGACCAGCCTCGGGCTCTACCCGGACGGCATGGTCGAGCACGACGGCCACGTCGGGGCGCTCCTCGACAAGCTCGACGAGCTGGGCATCGCCGAGGAGACGATCGTGATGTACTCGACGGACAACGGCGCCGAGGTGATGAGCTGGCCCGACGGCGGCTGCACGCCGTTCCGCGGCGAGAAGGACACCAACTACGAGGGCGGCTGGCGCGTGCCGTGCGCGATCCGCTGGCCTGGCGTCATCGAACCCGGGACGATCTCCAACGAGATCTTCTCGCACACGGACATGCTGCCCACGCTGCTCGCGGCCGCGGGCGAGCCCGACATCGTGGAGAAGCTCAAGAGGGGTCACAAGGCCGGCAAGAAGACCTTCAAGGTCCACATCGACGGCTACAACCTGCTGCCCTTCCTCAGCGGGGCGGCGAAGGAATCGCCGCGGAAGGGGTTCCTCTATTGGAGCGACGACGGGGACCTGATGGCGCTGCGCTTCGAGAACTGGAAGGTGAATTTCACCGAGCAGCGTGCGCACGGACTGGGCGTCTGGCAGGAGCCCTTCGTGACGCTGCGCGCTCCGAAGATCTTCAACCTGCGGAGCGACCCGTTCGAACGGGGCGACGTGGACGCCACCATGTTCTACGGCAAGTGGGTGGCCGATCGAACCTTCCTCCTCGTTCCCGCGCAGGCGCTGGTGGGCCAGTTCCTCAAGACCTTCGAGGAATTCCCGCCGCGCCAGAAGCCCGCCAGCTTCAGCATCGGCGACGCGCTGGAGAAGGCGCGAGAGACGCAGAAGACCATGACCGCCGCGCCCGCGGAGGAAGGCGAGGAAGAGGAGGCAGCGGCATCGGCCGGAGGCGAGGGCCAGCAGCCGGCCGCCCATTGAGACAGTCCTCGGCGCCCAACGTCGTGTTCCTCCTGATGGCCTGCTCAACTTCAACGTGGAGGCGCCGTGGTAGCCGGTGCCCCGCGGGCAAAGGGAGATTCGGAAGGCGCCTCAGCAGTGTTCCGGATCCCATTGTGCGGTTGCAAAGCGCATCCATGAGCCTCGCAAGCCGCCTCGGCCAGTCGTGGACGTGCGGGCGGCGGGACGGAGAGCCATGGCTACTGGCGAGGAACGGAAGCGGCTGACCGAGGCGGCGCGCGGTGACAAGGCGTGGAAGCAGTTCGGCCCATACCTGGCCGAGCGGCAGTGGGGGACGGTGCGCGAGGACTACTCCGCCAACGGCGATGCGTGGAGCTCGTTTTCACACGAGCACGCGCGCAGCCGCGCCTACCGCTGGGGCGAGGACGGGCTTTTCGGGATCTGCGACGACAAGGGCTTCCTCAACTTCGCGCTCTCGCTCTGGAACGAGAGGGATCCGATCCTCAAGGAACGGACGTTCGGGGTCGCCAATCCGGAGGGCAACCACGGCGAGGACGTGAAGGAGTGCTACTACTACCTCGACGCGACGCCGACCGCGTCGTACCTGAAGGCGCTCTACAAATACCCGCAAGCCGCCTTTCCCTACCAGCAGCTCCTCGACGCGAACCGCGGCCGATCGAAGCAGGAGCCCGAATTCGACCTGCTCGACACCGGGATCTTCGACGGGAACCGCTACTTCGACGTCTTCCTCGAGTACGCCAAGGCGGAGCCAGACGACATCCTCGTTCGCATCACGGCGCACAACCGCGGTCCGGCCCCTGCGCCGCTGCACGTCCTCCCCACGCTCTGGTTCCGCAACACCTGGTCCTGGAAGGGCGGCGCCGAATCGGGGATTCCGCGCCCCTCGATTCGACTCCTGGGGAAGGACGCCGTCTCGGCCGAGCACGCCCGATTGGGAAAGCTCCAGCTCGTCGCCGCCGTCGGTTCCGGCAGCGCCGAGGGACCGCGCTGGCTCTTCACCGAGAACGAGACGAACAACGCGCGCCTCTACGGAGGCCAGAACGAGCACCCGCACGCGAAGGACGGCTTCCACGCCGCGCTGGTCGAGGGGCGTAAGGACAGCGTCCATCCCGAGGGCGGCACCAAGTGCGCGCCGCATTTCCGCGCGACCGTCCCGCCGGGGGGCGCGGTCGAGCTGCGGCTGCGCCTTTCCTCTCGCGCGTCTTCGCCCGCCTCCGCGCTCGGCGAAGGCTTCGGCGAGGTCTTCGCCGCGCGCAAGAAGGAGGCGGACGCCTTCTACGCCGGGATGGCCCGCCCGCAGGACACGGCCATCTTCCGCCAGGCGTGCGCCGGGCTGATCTGGTCGAAGCAGCTCTACGACTACCGGGTGCGCGAATGGCTCGACGGCGATCCGCTCTTCCCGCCACCTCCCGGACACAAGACGGGACGGAACGCGCGGTGGGGCCACGTCCAGGCGCAGGACGTCATCTCCATGCCGGACAAGTGGGAGTTCCCCTGGTTCGCCGCCTGGGACCTGGCGTTCCACACGCTCCCCTTCGCCCTCATCGATCCGGACTTCGCCCAGCAGCAACTGCGCCTCATGCTGCGCGAGTGGTACATGGCGCCGTCCGGCCAGCTCGCGGCCTACGAGTACGATTTCGGCGACGTGAACCCGCCGGTCCACGCCTGGGCCTGCCGCAAGGTCTTCACCTTCGGCTCGCGGGGAGCGGAGCCCGACGTCGATTTCCTGCGGCGGGTCTTCCCCAAGCTCTTGATGAACTTCACCTGGTGGGTCAACCGGAAGGACCCGGACGGACAGAACCTGTTCTCGGGCGGCTTTCTGGGCCTCGACAACATCGGCGTCTTCGATCGGTCGGCGAAGCTCCCGGGCGGGGTGCGGCTGGAGCAGTCCGACGCCACCGCCTGGATGGCGTTCTTCTGCAACGAGATGCTCGCCATCACCCTGGCCCTGACGCGCGCCGACCCCACCTACGAGGAGATGGCCACCACCTTCCTGCAGCACTTCGGGGCCATCTCCGAGGCGCTCAACGGAGAGGGAGGCCTGTGGGACGAGGCGGCCGGCTTCTACCACGACGAGCTGCGCTCGGGAGACCGCCGCATCCAGCTCAAGGTGCGCTCGCTGGTCGGCCTCCTGCCCCTCGTCGGCGGCGTCCTCCTGCGCGGCGAGCCCGCATTGGAGGGCGTGCGCCGCCGGTTCCAGGACCTCGGGGAGCGCTATCCGGGACTGCGCGCGCAGATCGCCGGTCCGGTCGAGCGCACCGGACCGGACGGGCGGACGGCGCCGACCTGGCTGCTCTCGCTGATCCCGCGAGCGAGGCTCGAACGGCTCCTCTCGGCGATGCTCGACGAGCGCGAGTTCCTCTCGCCCTACGGCATCCGCTCGCTGTCCAAGGTCCACGAGGAGCATCCCGTGGTGGTGGACCTGGCCGGCCAGCACTTCGAGGTGCGCTACCTGCCGGCCGAATCGGACAGCTGGATGTTCGGCGGCAACTCCAACTGGCGCGGACCGATCTGGATGCCGATGAACGCGCTCCTCATCGAGGCGCTCTTCAACTACGGGCAGTTCTACGGCGACGACCTCCAGGTCGAGCTGCCGACCGGTTCCGGACGGCGCGTCAACCTGGTCACCGCGGCGCGCGAGCTGAGCGAGCGGCTGCTCGGGATCTTCCGTCCAGATGCTTCTGGCCGGCGCGCCTGCCACGGCGAAGAGCGCCGCTACGCAGACGATCCGAACTGGAAGGACTTGATCCTCTTCAACGAGTATTTCCATGGGGACACGGGGCGCGGCTGCGGCGCCAGCCACCAGACCGGCTGGACGTCGCTCGTCGCGGTCCTCGCCCACGCGCTCTCCTCGGAGGCTCGCCGTGGCTGACGCTGCGCTGGGGCGCCGCCCGCTCCTCTTCCAGGTGAACACCCGCGTCCTCCTCGGAGAGCGGGGCCGCGAGTTGGGCCGGCCCGCCACCCTCGACGACGTGCCCGACTCGCTGCTCGACTGGATCGCGAGCCGCGGCTTCGCCTGGGTGTGGTTCCTGGGCGTCTGGACGACGGGGCCTGCCGCGCGGGCCGTCTCCCGGTCGCGCGCGGACTGGCGCGCCGACTTCAAGAAGGACCTGCCCGACCTGACCGACGCGGACATCACCGGCTCGCCCTTCGCCATCCAGGCGTACGAGGTGGAGCCGGAGTACGGGGGCGAGGCGGCGCTGGCGCGGCTGCGCGGGCGCCTCGATGGGCGCGGGCTCCGCCTCCTCCTCGATTTCGTGCCCAACCACGTGAGCCCCGACCATCCCTGGGTGAAAGCGCACCCGGAATACTTCATCGAGGGCTCCGAGGAGGACTTGAGGCACGAGCCCTCGAACTGGACCAAGCCGCCGGCCGGCGCAGGGCGCGTGCTCGCCTGCGGCCGCGATCCGTATTTCCCCGGCTGGCCGGACACGGTCCAGCTCAACTACCTTCACGGCGGGCTGCGCGAGGCGATGATCGGGGTGCTGCGGCACATCGCGCAACGCTGCGATGCGGTCCGCTGTGACATGGCAATGCTGGTGCTCCCCGACGTCTTCCGGCACACCTGGGGCGACCGCGCAGCGCCGCGCGACGGGACGGCGCCGGTCGACCGACCTTTCTGGCCGGAGGCGACCGAGCGCGTCCGTGCCGGCCATCCCGGCTTCGTCTTCATGGCCGAGGTGTACTGGGACCTGGAGTGGACGCTCCAGCAGCAAGGCTTCGACTACACCTATGACAAGCGGCTCTATGACCGGCTTCATGCCGGCGACGCGCGCCAGGTCAGGGAGCACCTCTGGGCAGCGCCCGATTTCCAGGAAAGGTCCGCCAGGTTCCTCGAGAACCACGACGAGCCCCGCGCGGCGTCCGTCTTCGGCCCAGAGCAGGAGCGTGCCGCGGCGGTGATCACCTTCCTCGTCCCCGGGCTCCGCTTCTTCCACGAGGGACAGACGGACGGGCGGCGCGTCCACGTCTCGATGCACCTCGGCCGGCGGCCGGAGGAGGCGCCCGACCCGGCGCTGCGCGCGTTCTACGAGCGGCTCCTCGAGGTCCTCGCGCGGGAAGAGGTGCACGGGGGGCAATGGAAGCTCTGCGCCTGCAACAGCGCCTGGCCCGGGAACCCGACGCGCGACGCCTTCGTGGTGTCGGCGTGGGCGGGCGCGGGCGGAGGGCGGCTGCTCGCGGTGGCGAACTACGGGCGCACGCCGGCGCAGTGCTATGCGCAGTGGCCCTTCGCGGACCTCGCCGGGCGCGTCGTGCTGCGCGACCTCCTCGGCGACGCCCGCTACGAGCGGGACAGCGCGGACCTCCGGGCGAAGGGGCTCTACCTCGACCTGCCGCCCTGGGGCCGCCACGCGTTCGCGGTGGAGAGCAGTGCGCGGTGACAGGGCTGATCGAGGACAGGGCAGCGCGGACACCAGTCATCCTGGCGCGACAGTAGAGGGAAGTCAGTGGTCGGTGCCGGGCGGAGGTAGCCGCGCTCGTCCTGCTCATCGTTCGCGCCCCGAAACCGCTCAGTGGACGGCCGGCATTCCCAGCTCGGGTCGCGCCAGGTCCCGCTCGAGCTGAAAGAAGCCGGATCGATACAGGGTGCGGACGCGCGACGAGACATGCGGCCCCGTGCGTCCGACGGCCGCGAGCCGCGACCAGGGAGAAGGGCCCTCCATCGCCTGGCGCACATAGGCGGCGACGCTCACGTGATCGAGCAGATCGCCTCCTGAGGCCTGCAGGACAAGGCCCCGGATCCCGTCCGGCACGAGCAGGGCGGCATGGCGATCGCGGGAGAGGGTCTGGACCGTGAGCAGTGGGAGCCGCAGCACGGGGATCCGTTTGAGATATCCGAGATACACGTCTTGCCACCAGCTGGCATGGCCGAGGCGCAGGCGGCCCAGCTCGTAGCCGAGCACGAACGCGATCGCGTCGGCGCGATCCTCGATCCGTTCCAGCCCCTCGAAGATGTCGGCGCCGAGCACGATCGCCTGCCGTCCGTCGACGAAGGCCATGGCATTGGACAGCTCGGAGGGGGTCGCCCCTTTGGACACGAACAACTCGGGGGGATCGGTCACGCCCAGCGCGCTGCATTGCCTGTCGAGGATGGAGAAGATCTCCGGAACCTGATCGCGCCCGAGCCGCACCGAGTTCTCGCGCGCGAGCGCCAGCCGGCTGCGGCGCAGGAAGGTGATCGCGGGAAGGATGAGCACCGCGACGATGGCCACGGTCTGCACGCGCTGCGCCAGCCGCTGGATGCGCGGATGGGCCGCGAGCCAGTCGGGAGCGAGGAGCAGGGCGGCAACCACGGCGGCGACCATGCCGGCGTTGGCGAGCGCGGAGAGCAGGAGGACGCGTCGTTCGCGCGGGTGCCGGATCCGCTCCAGCTCGACGTTGCGGCGCATCCTTGCGACCCCGCGCGGCTAGTCGCCGCCGATAGGGCGGCGCTACGCCTTTCTGAGCGCGGACATCATGGAATGCGAATGCGCTCCAGGCGAACGCGCATGCTGGGAACGTGCGGCTCGCGCCCAGCGAGCGCCATCGGGGGAGTCACCGGCCCGGACTGAGGGAAAGGCCCGATTGGCCTGCCGCCGGCGTCCGGCGATGTTCGGATGGAGAGGTGACTTGTGGTCGGCGGGGCAGGGGGAGCTCTTCGGGCAGTCGGTGGGGTTCGCGTCGCAAAGCGGCGCCAAGTCCCTCCTCAGGCTCGCCGCGGGCGTGAGCCTCACCGCGCTCCTCCTACCCCGCTTCGTCCAGCACGGTGGGCAGCCGCGGTCGCGGTCTGCGCCGCCGCATCCGCGGCCGCAGCGGACTCGCTGCCCTCCTGGAGCGACGGCGCGCCGAAGAAGGCG
>Ga0209488_10003362_pt1 | contig 12855 bp, 9 predicted proteins | sample Rivendell_Oct201_8_FD_188349 | JGI IMG/M metagenome (GOLD analysis project Ga0209488, IMG submission 188349) | Vadose zone soil microbial communities from the Eel River Critical Zone Observatory, Northern California, USA -... | ecosystem: Environmental > Terrestrial > Soil > Vadose zone >...
GCCGAAGAGATTCGCGGTTTGCTTTGCTTCAGCCGCACCGAGCCGAACACCCCGCGCCGCAGATGCCGAAGCTGTGGATGCACCAGAACCGCCGGGCGTAATGAGCGCGATTCGCAGCGCGCCGCGAGTCGATTGCGCACGCCCATCGACGGGCGATGTCGTAAAGCAAATGACAAGAAAGGCGCAGAGGCGAACCAGGTTTTGTTCTAGACCGTACATACCGCGCAACGTCGGAAGTCCGCGAGCGGGGACGAGCGATTGGTGTAACGAAGCGGATCGGACATTCTATCAGTCATCGGAATAGTTTCTGCATTGTCGAGTCGCGGCATGAGACCACTAGTCCTTGTCCGCGATTTCAGCCTCAGGTGCAATTGTAGTGCACCGCTCGCTCGGAACGACCCGGGCCCGATCGGCCGCTCGTATCCGGTCGGCCGTTGGCGCATCGACACCATCGTGTCCTTGTCGGTTTTCGTACTGTCAGCTTTGGGAGCGGGTTGCTCGGAGAAAAAGCAGGCGGAGGAACCGGCGCAAACGTCGACACCTCCGGCTGCCGCGCCGCTTGGCGGGCGCAGCAATGGCGGAGCGATCGCCGCCTCCAGCGAAGATGGTCAATGGACTCTGCCGGCGAAGAATTACGCCAGCACCCGCTTCAGCGGGCTCGATGAGATCACGACGGGCAACGTCGGCAATCTGCGACTCGCGTGGACGTTCGAGACCGGAATTCTGCGCGGACAGGAAGCGGCGCCGCTCGTCGTCAACAACACGATGTACGTCGTGACCCCATTCCCGAACATTCTTTACGCGCTCGACCTGACAAAGCCGGGCGCACCGATGAAATGGGTTTACCGCCCGCGGCCGATGGCGGCCGCCCAGGGCGTGGCGTGCTGTGATGTCGTGAATCGCGGCGCGTCGTACGCCGATGGCAAAATCGTTTACAACACTCTCGACAATCACACGGTCGCTGTCGACGCCGCGACCGGGAAAGAATTGTGGAATACGAAGGTCGGGGAGATCAATCTCGGCGAAAGCCTGACGATGGCTCCGCTCATCGTGAAGAACAAAGTCATCATCGGCAACAGCGGCGGTGAATTCGGAATTCGCGGTTGGGTAACGGCCCTGGATCTTGGGAGCGGAAAAATCGCCTGGCGCGCTTATCACACCGGCCCCGATTCTGCCGTGAAGATCGGGCCGCGCTTCAAGCCGTTCTACGCTGAAGACCGGAAGCCGGATCTCGGCGTGAAGACCTGGCCGGGCGATTCGTGGAAAATGGGCGGCGCCGGGATGTGGGGATGGATTTCCTACGATCCGCAGCTAAACCTCATTTACTACGGCTCGGCGAATCCCGGTCCGTGGAATCCCGATCAAAGGCCTGGAGACAACAAGTGGAGCGCGACGATGTTCGCTCGCGATCCCGATACGGGGGAAGCGGTTTGGGCATATCAAATGAGCCCGCACGACCTCCATGACTACGATGGCGTGAACGAGAACATTCTGCTCGATCTGCCGATCAATGGGCAGACGCGAAAAGTTCTTCTGCACCCCGACCGCAACGGCTACATGTACATGATGGATCGCGGCACCGGCGAAGTGTTGCACGCCGATCCTTACGGATTCATCAACACGTCGACCGGCGTGGATCTCAAGACCGGCCGCATCCAGTATGCGCAGGGGAAAGCTCCGCGAATGGGCGAAGTCGTGCGCAATTCGTGTCCCGCGGCGCCAGGCGTCAAAGACTGGCAGCCCTCCGCGTTTTCCCCGCTTACAGGCTTGATGTACATCCCGCACCAGAATCTCTGCATGGATGTCGAGTCCGTGGAGGCGAACTACATCGCGGGAACGCCGTTCGTGGGCATGAACGAAAAAATATTTCCGGGACCCGGTGGTAATCGCGGATTGTTCGACGCCTGGGATCCGGTCGCACGAAAAGTAGTGTGGACCATCAAGGAGAACTTTCCAGTTTGGAGCGGCGCGCTCGTCACCGCCGGGAATGTCGTGTTTTACGGAACCATGGAAGGATGGTTCAAGGCGGTCGACGCACAGACGGGGCGGGAGCTGTGGAAGTTCAAGACCGGTTCCGGAATCATCGGGCAGCCAATCAGCTACCGCGGACCCGATGGCAAACAGTACATCGCGATCCTGAGCGGCGTGGGCGGATGGTCTGGCGCCATCGTCGTCGGTGGAATCGACGCGCGGGACTCGTCCGCCGCCGCCGGCTTCGTCAACGCCATGACGGATTTGCCCGGTGCGACCAACAAGGGTGGAACCCTCTATGTCTTTGCGCTTCCCTGAGAGAAGCGGCGCCGCGTTCCTTCTGGCGGTCTCCTGCCTCGGAGCCTGTCGCCCGGCGAACGCGGCCGGCGGCGTGCGCGAGCTCAGGGTCTGCGCGGATCCAAACAATCTCCCCTTTTCCAACGACAAGCTGGAAGGATTCGAGAATCGGATTGCCGAGGTCATCGCGCGCGACTTGCACGCGAAGCTGACTTACGCGTGGTCCGCGCAGCGGCGGGGATTCGTTCGGAACACGCTCAACCAAAAGCAGTGCGATGTTCTGATCGGAGTTCCGTCGAGCTTTGAGAGAGCGCGGACGACAACGCCGTACTATCGATCGACCTATGTTTTCGTCACGCGGCGCGATCGCCATCTCCGGATCACATCGTTCGACGATCCGACGCTCCGGCGTCTCAGAATTGGCGTTCAGATGGTCGGCGATGATTTTACCAACACTCCGCCCGCCCACGCACTATCCAAGCGTCACATCATCTCCAACGTACGCGGCTACAGCGTGTATGGTGACTATCGTCAGCCGAATCCGCCTGCTCGCGTTATAGATGCAGTAGCAAACGGCGATGTAGACGTAGCCGTAGCATGGGGGCCGTTGGCAGGATACTTCGCCCAGCACGAGGCGGTGCCTCTCGAAATCACTCCGGTGTCTCCACAAATAGATCTGCCCTTTCTGCCATTCGTGTTCGACATCTCGATGGGCGTTCGGCGCGGAGACGACGCGCTGCGGGACGAACTAAATGCGGTGATAGTGCGGAGAAAGGCCGAGATCGATCGCATCCTCGATCAGTACGGCGTGCCGCGCGCGGCGTCGGCGCCGGCGGGATCTACCTCATGACGCATAGAATCCAGAGACGCGCAGCTGCCGCGACTATGTTATTTGCGCTAGCCCTCCTCGGCTGCAAGCGCGAGCAGCGTCAGTTCAGCGATGTGTCCCGCCCAACGGCCGCCGACAACGGGATCACAATGAGCGAGCTCCAGCCCGGGCCCGCGGTTATTCACAGCAACTTCCAGAGTCCGTACGAGGACAACGCCTTCGCGGTATCCGAGGGGAAGCGACTATTTGACCAGATGAATTGCTCGGGCTGTCATTCTCATGGTGGCGGAGGCATCGGGCCGCCGCTCACAGACGACGACTGGATATACGGCAGCGACCCACAGAACATCTTCGCGACGATTACGCAAGGGAGGCCCAATGGGATGCCGTCGTTTCGGGGCCGAATCCCCGCTCAGCAGATATGGGAGCTGACCGCGTACGTCCGCGCACTGGGTGGCCTGCAGGGAAAAGCGATTCGGACGACACGCGACGACCACATGATGTACAAGGAATCGGAGCAAGCCCGCGACAAGGGTCATCCGTGGCCAACGTTCGTCCCGAGTAAATGACCCGCGCACGGCCTCGCATGCAATGCGAATCCGCTGTTCGAAACTCAGTCATCGCGCTCGCGATCGCGCTGAATGCGTGCTCTGGCATTCAGTCGGCGCTCGATCCCAAAGGTCCGAAGGCTGCAGGCGTCCTTCATCTCACCTGGTTTCTCGTTGGGACCGCTACCGTCGTCTATGTCGTCGTCGTCGCCATGCTTTTCTACGTCCTTCGTCGCGGATCGCGCTCATCCGTGGATCTCGATCACGAACTCGGCACCGAAATTATCGAGCACGATCGAGGGATGAAGACGTGGGTTGTTGCCGGTACCGTGCTGACCACGATCATCCTGATTGGTTTCGTTTTCGTCGATCTCTCGACGGCGCGCTCATTGTCAACGGTGGGCGGCGCGGAACCTCTCCGGATCGACGTCGTCGGACATCAGTGGTGGTGGGAGGTAAAGTACCCCGATCCCGATCCGCAAAACGACATCGAGACGGCGAACGAGATCCACGTCCCCGTCGGACGCGCCGTTCTGATCAAGATGAAGTCGGGCGATGTGATCCACAGTTTTTGGGCACCGAACCTCGACGGCAAGAAGGACCTGATTCCTGGTCACGAGACTGTCACCTGGTTTCGTGCCGATACCATCGGCGTATACCGCGGGCAATGCGCTGAGTTTTGCGGCTACGAGCACGCGAAGATGGCGTTTTACGTAGTGGCCGAGCCGCGGATCGAGTTCGAGCGATGGCTTGCGCAGCAGAGAGCGGAGGCATCGACGCCCGGTGATTCGTTGGCGCAGGACGGAGAGCGCGTGTTTCTCTCGAGCAGCTGCGCGATGTGCCACAGCATTGCCGGAACTGGCGCAGGTAGCAACAATGGTCCCGACCTCACTCATCTCGCCAGCAGGCGCACGATCGCCGCGGGGACTCTTCCCAACAACGCAGCAAATCTGGAGGCCTGGATTCTCGCTCCCCAGACGATCAAGCCTGGCGCGAAGATGCCGGCGAATCGGATCGACCCCGGGTCGTTGCGCGCGCTGGTCGCCTACCTGCAAGGGCTGAAATAAGTGGCGCACGCATACGCGTTGCCGTCGCCGAACGAGCCTGACGATCGTCGAGCATTCATTTCACAGGACGAAGAGCAGGATGTGCGGACTCGGCTCGAGCAGTCCTGGGAGGAAGGCTCGGGGCTGTATGCCTGGCTGACATCTACAAGTCACAAGTCGATTGCAAAACGGTATATCGTCACCGCCCTCGCGTTCTTCGTGCTCGGCGGAATCGAGGCGGCGGTGATGCGCGTGCAGCTGTCGAGACCCGAAAACCATTTCGTCGGTCCCGATTTGTACAACCAGATATTCACCGTTCACGGCACCACGATGATGTTCCTGTTCGCTGTGCCGGTGATGGAGGCGATCGGGCTTTATATGGTGCCGATAATGATCGGCACGAGGAATGTCGCCTTTCCGCGCCTGAACGCGCTCGGATACTGGATGTATCTGATCGGGGGCGTACTGCTGTACGTGGCGTTCTTCGCGAATACCGGCCCCGATGCGGGATGGTTCGCGTACGTGCCGCTGGCAGGGCCAGCCTACTCGCCTGGCAAACGGATCGACATCTGGGCGCAGATGATCACGTTCACGGAGATCGCCGGGCTCATCGGGGCGGTCGAGATCATCACGACCGTGTTCAAGCAGCGCGCGCCAGGAATGTCGCTCAATCGCATTCCGCTCTTCGTATGGTCTGAGGTGATCATGTCGTTCATGATCATCTTCGCATTGCCGGCGATCGTTGTCGCGAGCGGAGCGCTTGCCGCCGACCGATTGGTCGACACCCATTTCTTCAATCCGGCCGAAGGCGGCGACGCGCTTTTGTGGCAACATCTCTTCTGGTTTTTCGGTCACCCCGAGGTCTACATCATCCTCATTCCCGCGCTGGGGATGATTTCGTCAATTGTCACCACGTTCACTCGGCGCAGCATCTTCGGCTACCCGGCGATGGTGCTGTCGCTGATATCGACTGCCTTCCTCGGATTCAGCCTCTGGGTCCACCACATGTTCGCGACGCCATTACCGCAGCTAGGCCAGAGTCTCTTCACGGCCGCGAGCGCCGCAATCGCGATTCCAACCGGGATTCAGATATTCTGCTGGCTGGCGACGATCTGGTCGGGGCGACCGCGGTACACGACCGCGTTCATGTTCGTGATAGGATTCGTGCTGCTTTTCGTGCTGGGCGGACTGAGCGGCGTCATGATCTCGTCTATCCCCTACGATCTACAGGTGCACGACACATTCTTCGTTGTCGCGCACTTTCATTACGTACTGATTGGCGGGGCCGTGTTTCCGCTCTGGGGTGCATTCTATTACTGGTTTCCCAAAATGACGGGCAGGCTTTTGAGTGAGAGAGCAGGGAAGTGGAACTTCTGGCTGTTCTTCACGGGGGTGAATCTCACGTTCTTCCCCATGCACTTCCTGGGTCTGATGGGGATGCCCCGACGTGTCTACACCTATCTGCCCGAGATGGGATGGGGCAATCTGAATCTCGTTTCCACCATTGGCGCAGTCGTGATCGCGGCGAGCGTCATTGTCTTCATCGGCAACGTTGTGGTCAGTCTCCGGGGCGGAATCGCAGCCGGAGACGATCCATGGGGCGCAAGCACGCTCGAGTGGGCCACCCCCTCGCCGGTCCCGATCTATAACCACCTCTTCATACCGATCGTGAATGGGCGCGAGCCATTGTGGACCAATCCACCAGGTGAGCTGCCCGTCGTCACGGGATTGCGGACGGACCGTCACGAGGGGCTCATCACGAGCCTGATGGACGCCGAGCCGGAGCACCGGTACGAATTCAAGCAGCCGACGATCCTGCCCCTGATTCTAGCTCTCGCTGGGGGCGGATCCATCATCGTGGCGATTTTCACGCCCTGGGGGGTCACGATCGGCGCGGCGCTGACGCTTCTAATTCTTTTCTGCTGGTTCTGGCCGACGATATCCCCCGACCACGATACACTGCGCCAGCGACCGAGGGAGACGCGGTGAAGCGACGTCCCGCTTTCGACGCGGCCGCGCTCCCCGATCAGGGATTCAGTCATCACGCCCCGATCTGGTGGGGCAACGCGCTGATGATGATGATCGAAGGGGCTGGATTCGCGATTCTCGTCGCGACCTACTTCTACATCCGCCACAACTTCGACACCTGGCCGCCGGCGAGGACGCAGCTTCCCGATTTGCCGATACCGACGCTCAACGTCGCGATTCTGGTCGTGAGCATTCTGCCGATGTGGTACGTGGCGAAACTCGCGCTCAAACACGACAAGCCGAGGACGATCGGTGGCTTGCTGCTCCTGTGCGTGGTGTTCGGGGCCGTGGCGGCGGTGCTGCGCATCTTCGAGTTCAAGGCCGTCCACACGCGGTGGGACACGAATGCCTATGGATCGATCGTCTGGTCGATCCTCGGAATTCACTTCGCGCACATAATCGCTGCTACGCTCGAGACATTGATATTAGGGATCCTGATGTTCTTCGGTCCGGTCGAAGAGAAGCATTACGTCGACATCACCGTGAACGCCGTCTACTGGTATTTCGTAGCACTCTCCTGGGTCGGGTTGTACGCCGTGATATTCCTGCTGCCGAGATTTATATGACGGCGACTGCGGAGAATCCTCGTAGAGCGCCTGAGACTTCGCACACCGGCGCTTCGCTCGCGCTGTGGTTCGGGATGCTTGGAGGTCCCGCCGCCGCGTTTCTCAACGTGTTGGTCACTTATCAGGTTGTGAACCGCGCGTGTATCGCCCGGAGCTCGATTGCGATCCACGTTTTCATGGGCACGTTCGTGCTGCTCGCGGTGATTGCCGGAGCGATTTCCTGGCGGCTTCGCACGCGCGCAGGTAGCTGGCCGGACGACGCTGGTGGGATGATGGCCCGAAGCCGGTTCATGGCGACGGTCGGTCTTCTGACAAGCGCGATCTCTATCGTCGCGATCCTCATGCAATGGATTCCCGTGTTTTTCATCAGCGCGTGTCAGGGATCGTGATCTCCCTCCCGGGTTGGAGCTGGCATCCGTTGGTGCTGATTTGCCTGGCACTTTCGGCCTGGTTGTATATAAAGGGAATCGCGAGACTATGGCGCGCCTCCACTCGTGGAGCCGGCGTTGGAACGTGGGAGGCAGCCAGCTTTGCGTCGGGCTGGATCGTCCTTGTCCTCGCATTAGTGTCGCCCCTCCACGAGCTGGGCGACGAGCTTTTCTCCGCGCATATGGTTCAGCACGAGCTGCTGATCTCGGTTGGGGCTCCGCTGCTCGTTCTCGGGCGTCCTCTCATTCCGTTCCTCTGGGCGCTGCCACTGGACTGGCGCCGAAGTCTGGGTGCGTGGTCGCAGAGCGGAGTCGTCAGCACACTCTGGCGAAGGATCAGCAACCCAGCCATCGCGTTCGCGCTGCACGGGCTCGCGCTCTGGACATGGCACCTGCCGCGGTTCTATCAGGCGACGCTGACGAGCGAGGTCATTCACTCGCTTCAACACGCGAGTTTCCTGCTGACGGCGATCCTCTTCTGGTGGACGATTCTCAATGCGCGCGGAGGCCAGGTTCGTCGCGGCGCCGCAGTCTTCTATCTGTTCGCGACTCTGTTGCAGACCGGCGCTCTCGGTGCTTTGCTGACCTTTAGCCCAACGCTCTGGTATCCGGCGTACGCGGCGACAACCGGGCGATGGGGAATCACTCCGCTCGAGGACCAACAGCTAGGCGGACTGATCATGTGGATTCCAGGCAGTCTCGCCTACATCGCCGCTGCGCTCGCCATCTTCGCGCATTGGCTTCGTGAATCCGAAAGAAGATCGCTTCGGCGCGAACGAGCAGTGCTCGGCGCCCGCGCGCTTGTCTTGTCATTGCTGGTTCCTGCTCTCGCCGCTGCGAGCACGCTGACCCCAATGTAGATCGATCGCTGGGACCCCGGCTCGTAAAACTTGCCAGCGACCGCGTTGACGCTGACCGACGAGACGTATCGCTTGTTGAGAAGATTTTGCGCTCCGAAAGTGACTTCTACTCCCGATCCATTCCACATCGCGCTCGACACCACCCGCGCATTGAAGATCGCGTAGCCGGGAGAGCTTTCTGAATTTCCGTCATTGACGAACATCCGGTCGGACAGCGTCGACTCGGTCACGAGGGTTCCGAACCGTGTGCGTACAGCGGCGCTGGCCTGGAGCGTTTGACGCGGAATCCCCGGTATCCGATTGCCCGCGTAGTGCGCGGTATCCACGGTAAAATCGACGAAGCGATAATTCGCGTAGGTATAGGCTCCGCCCAGTTCTACCTGCTTGAATGTTGTACCCAGTCCCAGCTCTAGCCCGCGGCGTGATGTGCGGCCGGCGTTCCGGAAGTATCGCCGCCCATTGCCGCCGGGAATGTCGAATGGAATCAGCTCGTCGTGAACACTGGTCGCGAACAGAGCGGTGTTGTACTGCAGTCCATTGGCGCCGACGCCCTTGAGCCCGGCTTCGTATGTCAGCGAGCGCTGCGGCTTCAAGTCTCGATTGATCCCCGCGGCGCCGCTCGGCTGATTTCCGAGCTCTGTCGCCGTTGGCGTCTCGAACGCCGACGAGACATTGGCGTAGGCGCTATGCGATGGAGAAAGTCGCGCGAGAATTCCGACCATTGGACTCACTGCATCGAGCAGGCGTTCACCCGAGTCGTCGGGGTTGGTCGCGTTTATCAGCCTATCCTTAACGCGAAACCGTACGGCATCCGTGCGAGCCGATGCGGTGAACGTATAGTGGTCCATGAAATCCAGCTCGTCCCGCAGATAGGAGCCCCACGATGAAATGAGTTCCCGCTGATCGAGCGTCACCGAGCCGCGCTCGACTCCAGGATTCGGACAAGTCGGTGTAGGAGCTGTGGGCGCGGGAACGTTGTCACAATTGGTGTAATTCAGTCGCAGGTCGTTTTGACGCTGCAGCTCTGTTCCGATGGTGAACCGCTGCCCCGCGCCGAGCATGGAGAACGGAATCGTGGCGCGCAGATTTCCGCCGGACATCGACCGGCCAACATCTACGACAGCGAAAGTCAGCGGATTCTTGAGCGTCCGCGTTCCGACGTAAGCCGAGGCCTCGATGTCTCCGCGAAAAGCGTTGTGGCGTCCCGTCAGGCCCAGTTGCGATTGTGTAACTGCCTTCCGCGCTTGCTTTCGTACCGAGAGAGGATCGGCCAGTCTGGGGTCGATTTCGAACTGTGCCCGGGTGATTGCGCCGGGGTTCTGCGCCACCGGCGTATTGACGCCGAGCCATTCCAGAGCATACGAGCTACCCATGTCGTCGCGAGACATCCTGGCAAAACCATTCGTCATCCGTTGGCGTGAATAGTCGCGATACCCATCGCTTTCAGTTCGGGCGACGTTGGCCTGATAGGCGAATCCGTCGGTCATTCCTCCTGCCTTCGCTACCAAGCGACGCGTATCAAACGCTCCGTCCGACATGCGCAGTCCACCGGAGACAGGCACCGCGGGGGGATCGGCCGTCCGAACGTCGACGACGCCACCTCCGGCGTTTCCGTAGAGCGAAGATGCGCTGCCGCGCATCACCTCTACCCGACCAACGGACTCGAGGTCGAGATAGTCGACGGGAGTCTGGCCGTCGGGGAGAGTCAACGGGATGCCGTCGCGGAGCACTCGAATCCCGCGCACGCCAAACGCCGATCGCGCGCCAAAGCCGCGAATGGAGATTCTCGGATCCTGCGATGGATTGTTGCGGTTGGAGACCGAGAGCCCGGGGATCTGCCACAACGCATCATCGAGGGAGAGATGCCGTTGTCCCGGGCGCAGAGAATCCGGAGTCTGGACCGTGACCGCGAATGGCAGCTCGAGGGGTGATCTGTGCACGCCGCGTCCGACTTGCACTACAACCGGCTCGAGGCGCGTCGCGGCGGTATCCTGGGCAGATGCGGGATCCGAGCCGATGGCAAGCGCGCACCCGGCCGCGGCAATGATGGTGAAAGCCCTCGAGTTCATGGCCCTAAATACCCGTCGGACAGGATACGGGATTGTACAGGACTGCTCACCTGCTGCCTAGCCCTCGTCCAACACCTTTCTCACGGTTTGCAGCAGTGCTTCAGACGTGAAAGGCTTTTGCAGGAAACTCTTCGAAGGCTCGATGAATCCCCGCCGAATGATGTCGTCGTCGGTGTAGCCAGACATGTAAAGCGATTTCATTGTCGGACGAATCCCGGCCAGGCGCTCCACGAGACCGCGGCCGTTCATGCCCGGCATCACGACGTCCGTCAACACCAGGTCGATCTTGCCGGTTTCGCTCGAGGCGATGTCCATCGCTTCACGTCCGTGCTGCGCCGAAAGCACGCGGTAACCTTGCTTCTCCAGAATCCGTGATGCGAGTCCACGTACTGCCGCTTCGTCCTCAACGAGGAGGATCGTCTCCGATCCCCGCGCGGCTTCCTTGGTCGCCGGCTTGTATTCGGATGGTTGAAATGCCGCGGCGGCGCTGACCTCCGGGAAATAGATCTTGACGGAGGTCCCATGCCCTGGCTCGCTGTAGATCCACACGTAGCCGCCCGACTGCTTCACGATTCCGTAAACCGTGGCAAGGCCAAGTCCGGTCCCCTTTCCTGCTTCCTTCGTCGTGAAGAAAGGATCGAACGCGTGCTCTCTCGTGTCCGCGCTCATTCCGACGCCGGTGTCTGCCACCGAAAGCATTACGTAGCGCCCGGGTACGACTGGGGCGTGCTCGCTCGTGTAAGTCTCGTCGAGATCGACGTTCTTTGTTTCGATGCCGATCGTGCCACCTTGCGGCATGGCGTCGCGCGCGTTCACGATGAGATTCACGAGGATCTGCTCGAGCTGACCTGGATCCGCGACAAGGTATCCGCGCGCTCCGCAGCTCGACGCAATCAGGATGTCCTCTCCGATCAATCGCTTGAGCATGGGCTCGACCGTCGCTACTACGCTGTTCATGTCGAGCACTCTCGGCTGCAGAATCTGCTTGCGGCTGAATGCCAGGAGCTGCTTGGTGAGTGTCGATGCGCGCTCGGCGGCGCTCCTGATCTGCTTCACATCGTCACTGCGCGGATCGTCAGGTTCGAACGCCTCCATGATGATCTCGGTGTTCAGGCGAATCACGGTGAGAAGGTTGTTGAAATCGTGAGCGATCCCTCCGGCGAGGCGGCCAACCGCATCCATTTTTTGCGACTGTCGGAATTGCTCCTCCAAATTGCGGCGCTCGGTGAGGTCGATCGACACCCGGACGTAGCCAACCACGGCGCCCCGCGCGTCACGAACTGGAGCCGTGGTGAGAAGCGCCGGGAACGCCTTGCCGGTCTTTCCCTGAACGAGATACTCTCCCGTCCAGCTTTCACCTCCACTGCCGCGCTGGCCGATCTCGCCACCGTGATCCCGAAGAAACGGCGATGGCGTCAGCTCGTGTATCGGCTTGCCCGCCGCCTCTTCCGCGGACCACCCATAAAGATTTTCGGCGAACGCGTTCCAGAAGATCACTGTCCCTTCCGGATCCGTGGCTACGACCGCCTGCTGCACCGCGTTCAGCAGCTGCGCCTGGAACCGGATAGCGGCCTCCGAGCGCGAACGCTCGGTTACATCCGTCATCGCGCCGATCATTCTGGTCGCGGTCCCGACGTTGTCACGCGCGATGTAGCCGCGATCCACGACGTTGGCATAAGTGCCATCGCCGCGCCGATAGCGGTACGAATCGCTCCAGCTCGTGCCGCCGTGGTCCAGGACACCGTGAAGTCCGGCGACGACTCGCTCGCGGTCTTCGGGATGGATGTGATCGTACCACCACTGAATCTCGGGAAAGATCTTGTTCTGCCGGTGGCCGAACACGTGTTCGACGGAGTCGTTCCAGACGAGTGCGTTCGTTTTGATGTCCCAATCCCAGATGACATCGTTGGTAGCTCTGGCGACGAATCGAAAACGCTCGTCGGTTGAGCGAACCGCCCTCTCAGCCTTCCTCTGGTCGGTTACGTCGACCACGATCGCGACCGCCGCGACCACGGCTCCAGTGGCATCCTTCACGGGTGCCGCGCTCATGCGAACGTATCCATCCGTGCCATCGCCGCGCAGAATCCGAATCTCTTCTCCGCGCACGGTTTCCCCAGTAATCACCGTGCGCGCCAACGGCCACTCGAGGGCGGCGAGCGGTGTGCCACTTTCGCGAAACCCGACCCACTCGTTGTAGCTATTCAGATTCGGGG
>Ga0209488_10003363_pt1 | contig 12852 bp, 10 predicted proteins | sample Rivendell_Oct201_8_FD_188349 | JGI IMG/M metagenome (GOLD analysis project Ga0209488, IMG submission 188349) | Vadose zone soil microbial communities from the Eel River Critical Zone Observatory, Northern California, USA -... | ecosystem: Environmental > Terrestrial > Soil > Vadose zone >...
GGCCGACACCAGCTTCGCCCTCTCGTAGGACAGCGCCCAGGCTTCCACGCCGGCATAGATCACGAGCTGGTTGAGCGCCATTCCGGCGAGACCGATCGAGGCAAACACCGCGAACTCCAGGCGCGGATCTGCAAGCCGGCGCGCGCCGAAGACCCAGTGGACGCTCAGCAGGTAGACGGTCGCGAGGCCGAGCGCGAAACCGACCGGCGCCGCCGCGAGGTAGTCGACCGAGGCCAGGCGGACAAGCGCGGCGTAGACCGAAAAATCGACCGCCAGCGCCGCCGCCGAGGCCGCCACATAGCGCGTGCCCTCGCCCAAAGCGCCGCGCAGGACGCCGCTGCGCGCCGCGGTCATTCCTTGGGCCCCTGCATTTTCAGCAGAAGAGAGCTGAGCGCGCCGTCCGCGCCCCGGATGCGGGTCTGCACCGTCTGGGCCTGTCCACGCAATGCTTCCAGGCCGGCGCGCCACGCGCTGTCGTGGATCGTGTCGCGCGGATGGAAGGCGCTCAGAAACACATAGTCCGCCCGCGAATCGGCGACGCTCGCCCGGTACTCCTCGGGCGCAAGCCCTGCGGAGGGCGCCGAAACGCCGCGCCGCCCGGCGAGCAGCGCGAGATAGGAAGGCACCACCCACATGACGCGGTCCTCGGGCCGCGTGATCCTGCGGATCGCATCCATGTCGGCTTCCAGGTCGAGATGGATCTGCGAGCGCAACCGCGCCTCGTCAAGGTCCGGGGTCCGGTACCAATCCGTCATCTGCACGTAGCGCTCGGTCGCGCGCGCGCGCTGGTGGATGAAGGCGAGCGCCGGCACGCTCAGGCTGAGCAGCAGCAAAGCCAGCACGGTGTGCGCCGCGGCGGCGGGCTTGCGAAGCCGCCGGGCGGCCTCTGTGCAGCTCCAGAACGCATACAGGACGAGGACCGGCAGCAACGGAAAAAGAAAGCGGGTCATCTGGTCGTAGAACGGCCAGAGCAGGAACGTCGCGAGATAGGCGGCCGCCATCCAGGCGTCCGGCTTGCCGGCAAGGAATCGCATCGCCAGGCCCGCCAGCGCGAGCAGGCCGACGGCGCCGGCCAGGACGAGGCGTGCGGGCCGGCCTTCCACCCAGAAAATGAGCAGCGAGCCCGCCCAGGCTTCTCCGATGGAGCGCCCCTGCCGCAGCAGGCCGAGCGCGAACCCGGTGAAAACCGAGTCTCCGGAGAAAATCGAGCGCGACTGCTCGCCCACAATGCGCAGGTAATCGTCGGCGGTCCCGGCCGGGCGTAGCAACAGCCACAGCCCATAGGCCGCCGCTGCGACGAGGGCCGGCAGCGCCGCCTTGACAAGCTGCGCCGGCCGCTGCCCGGGCCGGGTGACCGCCCATAGCCCGTAGGCCGCGACGACGACAAGGCCGACGGTGCGGGTAAGCGCGAGCGCGGCGAGGACGGCCGCAAGGCCCCAGCGCCTTCTCGCGGAGTTGCCCTCGCCTTCGAGAATAAGGAACGCGGCAAGCAGAAGCAGGGTGAACAGCGGCTCGCTCAGGATGCCCTTCACGTTGATCCACAGCGAAGGCAGCGTGGCAATGACGCCGGTGGCCGCCGCGGCCGCCCATCTGCTGCCCAGCCAGCGCGTTCCGACTACGTAGGTCAGAGGCAGGCAGGCGGCAAGGAGCAGCGCCGTAACGGCATGGGCGAGCGCCATGTGGTGCGCCGCGCCGAGCATCCCCAGCAGCGCGGGGAAAAACGGCGGATAGAAAGCCTCGCGCACGAAAGCCTCGGCCACGGGCGCCGACACCGCCTCCCAGGGGGAAAGCACTTGCGCCATCACCAGATAACTCACGCTGTCGTCGGCGAAAGAGGCAAGACCCGGCTGGCGCACGAAGGCGACGCAGAGCCACGCGAAGAGCAGGCTGAGCAGCCCGGCGGCCGCATCCGCAGGCATGGGACGAAGAATGGATTTCACCTTACCGTGCTCATCTGTGAGCGACGACGTTAAGGCTGATGGGCACCGCATTGAATTTCTGCCTGCTCGAGTCCTGGAACAGGCCGAAATCGCCGCAGCGCTCCACTTTCGAGAAACCCGCCGCGGCGAGAGCGGCGCTGACGGATTCGAGCGTGAATTCGAGATAGCGCTCCGTGCCGGCATCGGCCTGTCCGCCCGATACCAGCTCGATCAGATCGTCGCGCTCCGCTTCGCTGTACTGCGGATCGACGAGCAGCCGGCGAAGAACCTCGCCGTCTGGCACGCTGAGCCTCGCCTTGCCGCCGCGCTTCAATACCCGCGCGAACTCCTTCAGCGCCTGGGAGATCTGCCCGGCCGAATCCAGGCGCGCGAGGACATGCGAGGCATAGAGCTCATCGATCGAGGCGTCGGCAAACTGGCTCAGCTCGAAAAGCTCTCCGACATAGTCGACGTCCACGCCGGGCTGCGCCGCGAGGATCTTCCATCCCGGCATCTTTTGCGAGCCGCCGATATGCAGGCGCATCGTCAGGTCTTCTTTTTGCGCATAGGCGGCCCACATCCGCGCATAAGCCGACTCGAGTCCGCGTGTGAACGCGGGCGCGTCGAGCAGCCGCGAAGCGCGCAACCGCGAGCGCAGGGTCTTGCGCAGCTCGCTCCGCGTCGCGGCGTCCCCGGCCAGGGCGATTGCCTTGTCGAGATACTGTTGCGGGCTGTCCGCGACAAAGTCTTCCAGCCCGGCGAGCGCAAGGATGCTCGAGCCCACCCTCGCCACATGGCTTTTCCCGGCAAGCGTGATGACCGGCACCCCCATCCACAATGCCTCGCATGTCGTCGTCGTGCCGTTATAGGGAAAGCAGTCGAGTGCGATATCGACGTCGCCGTAGCGGGCCAGGTGGGCGGCTGCAGAGTCTTCCGGTCCGAGGACGATCAGCCTTTCGGCGCCGATTCCTTGCGCTGCGAACCCGGCGACGACCGCGTCCCGCGCGCTTCGCGCCGACAGCCCATAGGATTTCAGCAGCAGTTTCGCATCCGGCAGCGCCTTCAGAAGATTCGCCCAGAGCGGGACCATCGCCGGCATCGCCTTGGCGAGAAAATTGAATGACCCGAAGGTGACGCTGCCCGATTTCGCCGCGGGCGGGGGCGCCACTTCGGGACTGTCGGCAGGCGGCTGGTAGCAAAGAAAGCCGCCGGGCAGGCGCAGCAGCTTCTCGGTGTGGAAGCGATCGGAGTCTCCCGGCGGATCGGCACGCGCATCCGTCAAGCGGTAGTCGACCGCCGCGAGGCCTGTAGTGTCGGGGTAGCCCAGCCAGGTCACCTGGACCGGCGCCGGCTTGCGCGCGAGGAGATAAGGTCGTCCCCCCCCGGTGTGGCCAGCCAGGTCGACCAGGATGTCGATGCTGTCGAAGCGCATCCGCTCGGCAACCTGGCTGTCGGTCAGCGCCGCGATGTCGCGCCACTCCTCGCAGAGCGATCGGAAGCGCTCCGTGGCCTCGTCCGGATGCGAGACATTCGCGTAGCAAAACACCTGAAATTTGCTCCGATCGTGCGCCGCAAGCACGGGCTCGATGAAGTGCGCCACCGGATGGCGCTGGAAGTCCGGCGACAGGTAGCCGATCCGCAGCCGTCCATCGCGCCGCCGCTCTTCGGGCGTACGGGCAGCCTGCCACGCGACCGCGCTGGTATGCAGCTTCGCCCAGCGCAGATGCTCCTCGAACACGCGCTGCCGATCCTCGGCATGCAGGTAGTGCAGCGAAAGCAGCAGATTGCTGAACGCCTCGCCGAACTTCGGCTCGAGCTCGAGCGCCTTGCGAAAGTCCCGTTCCGCTTCGGCAGGTTGCCCGCCGGCGAGCAACGCCAGTCCGAGACCGCACCAGGCGCGCGCGAAGCGCGGATCGAGGGCGATGGCCGCCCTGTAGCTCGATATTGCTTCGTCCAGCCGCAGCCGCTGATAGAGCAGGTCGGCGAGATTGCAGCGCCAGTCGGCATGGCCAGGCTCGATCGAGAGCGCGTGACCGATGCATTCGGCCGCCTGCACGAAGTCGCCAAGACGCCGGAACAGGTTGCCGCGATTGTAGAAAGCGACTGCGAGATTCGGATCGAGCTCGCCGGCGCGCTGGTAGGCTTGCATCGCACCTTCCAGATTCCCCGCCATTTCGAGCGTCCAGCCGAGGTTGTTGTGCGCCTTCGCGAGCGTGGGATCGAGCTCGAGCGCCCGGGCGAACGACGCAACGGCGTCCTGGACCTTCATCTGCGCCTGGAACGAGCAGCCGAGCATATAGTGCAAGGCCGGATCGTCGCCGCGCGCCGCGATGCCTTTGTTCAGCCAATCGATTGCCGCGCCCGGGTTGCCGGATTCGAACGAAATGTCCCAGATGGCCGCGAGCGCCTGCGCCTGATCGGGCCGGCCCGCGAGGACCTGCTTGTACACCTCCACCGCCTCGGCCGGCTTTGCGCCGGCGCGCAGCGCCGCGCCGCGCTCGAGCAGGCCGGCGATCGCCTGCTCGTCCAGTCTACGGGCGAGCGTATCGCCCTTGCGCGCCGCTTGCCACATTTCGATGTAATGACGCTCAAGGGTCCGGGTAAATCCCTGCTCGTCGGTCAACGGCGAGCGCCGCATCCGCTCGCGCAGGCTGGCGCGCAGTTTCGAAAGCCGCTCGTGATCGCCAGCGAGGCGGGCGCTCGCCTCAACGTACTCGTCCACGCTGCGGGTAACGAATTCCTCCAGGCCGACCGCGGACAGCAGGCTGTGCCCGACGCGGGCCGCGTGGCGGTCGCCCACCAGCGTGACGACCGGCACCCCCATCCACATTGCCTCGCAGGTGGTGGTCGTTCCGTTGTAGGGAAAGCTGTCGAGGGCGATGTCGACCGCGTTGTACGCTTCCAGATGGCTCTCGAAGGTCCTCTTCCAGCCGCTCAGCTTCAGCCGTGCCGGATCGACCCCCGCTCGGACAAATCTCTGCCTGATGCGCTCGGACACGTAGGGAACATCCAGGGCCTTGCCTTTGAGCCACAGATGCGAGTCCGGCACCGCGGCGAGCACCCGGGCAGCGGCGTCCAGGAAACCCGGCGAGAGCTTGGTGAAGTTATTGAAGCAGCCGAAAGTGATGTGCCGCGACGCAAGCGCAGGCAGCGGTCCGACCGCGGGACTGGCGGGACTCGGACGGAAGCAGTGAAAGCAATCCGGCAGGCGCAGCAGCCGTTCCGCGCTCTGCGCATCGGCCTCGCCGGGCGGATCGGCGCGAGCATCGCTGATTCGGTAGTCGATCGCGGCGAGGCCGGTGGTGCTCGGGTAGCCGAGGTAGCTCACCTGGACCGGCGCCGGCTTCATGGCGAAGACCTGCATGCGGTTATGCGCGGTGTGCCCGGACAGATCCACCAGAATGTCGATCCGGTCAGCGCGGATGCGGTCCGCCAGCTCGGCGTCCGAAAGGTGCTCGCTATCTACCCAGTGGTCCGCCAGCCCGCGCAGGCGGGCGGTGTAGGCGTCGTCCGCGCGATGGTTGTAGTAGCAATAGATCTCGAAGCGCTCGCGGTCCTGGCGTTCGATGATCGGCTCGATGAAAAAAGCCACCACGTGCTTGCGAAAATCGCCGGACACGTAGCCCAGGCGCAGCCTGCGCGGCCAGGCCCGGTCCGCCGGCGGGGAAAGATACGGGCGGGCGAACTGGGCGGCGTATTTCCGGTGCTCCGCGAACAGCGCCGCTCCGTCGTAGCGCTCGTCGTAGGTCAGCATGAAAAGCAGATTGCTGTGCGCGGCGGCGTCCTGAGGCGCGCGCTGCTGCACCCTGCGATAGGCGGCGATGGATTCTTCGACTCGCCCATGCTCCCGGTAGATCGCGGCGAGATCCGCGTCGATCTGCGCGCTCTCCAGCCCGGCGTCTCGCGCCTGCTCGACAGCGACGCGCGCTTCCTCCACCTGATCGTGCAGCAGCATTGCCATCCACATGGAACCCGCCATGTCGATCGCCTGCGGATGCAGCGTGAGCCCTCCCTGGAAGGCCGCAATCGCCTCGGCATGGCGACCGTGGTTGAATAATTCGCCGGCAAGCACGAACCAGAAGGCCGCGTCGTTCGGCCGCGCCTCGACGGCCTTGTGAAAGAAGTCGATCGCCTCGACGTGGCGGCCCTCGTTGCCCGCGACGGAGCCGAGATAGTAGAGCGCCTCCGGGCAGCGCGGATCGTGCTCGAGGACGGACTGGAACAGGGCCAGCGCCTCGTCATACCTGCCCTGCATGGCAAGCTCATAGGCGTCGCGCACCCGTTTTTCCAGCGTTGCGCGATCCGGGGCGGCGGGCGCTTCCCGGCCGCGCCCTACGAGCCTGCCGAGCAAGCTCATGTGCACCGCCGGGCGGTGGCGCCTGATACTATTGCCGGGAAAACAGGGGGGATAGACATGTTATGGTTTGGCCGATCGCGCGAGCTCGATGATTTTGCCACCGCATTGGCGCGCGAGTTCACCCGGCTCGCGCCACCCGGCGAGGCGTCTGCCGGAGCGCAGCGCGTTGCGCGCGCCATCGATGAAGTATGCGGCCGCGCCAAGGCATTCCAGCGCGAGAAGCGGCTCGGCATCTATGGCAGAGCGAAGGTAGGCACTACGTTCAAGTTCGAGCTCAAGAACGCCGGCTATCCAATCGAGTTCATCGACCATTTGACCCGCCAGCTGTTGTTGATCATGTCCGGGAAATAGCGGCCGACCCGGCTACGAAGTCCCGCAGGTCGTTCGCCATCCGCTCGCACACGCCCGCCCAGTCGCCGCTGCTGCGCTGTCGATAAAGCCGCATGCTCGGATACCACTTGCTGACCGGTGCATCCGGATACCAGCGCCACTCGGGCGCATAGCGAAGCATCGTCCAGACCGGCTTGTGCATGGCGCCCGCAAGGTGGGCAACGGCGGTATCGACGGCGATGATCAGATCCAGATTGGCGATCAGCGCGGCGGTATCGGCGAAGTCGCCGATCCGGTCGGTAGGGTCGATCAACGGCATCGGCGCCGCCGCGGCCTCCTGCCTTCCGGCGGGCCCGGTTTGCAGGCTATAGAAGCGCACCCCTGGGACTGCGCGCAGCGGCGCAAAAGCCGACGGCGTCAGGGACCTGAGCTTTGCGTTCGGCATCATCGAGTGGCTCGCCCAGACCAGGCCGACCTTGATCCCCGCTTGCCCATCGTGCAGCCGGGCGCACCATTCGGACGCCAGCAGCGGATCCGCCACGATGTAGGGCACTTGCGCCGGAATGGTGTCGATCGTGGTCTGCAGCACGCGCGGCAGGCTGAGCAAGGCGCAATGAAAGTCGAATTCCGCGGTTTGGTGAGGTGCCAACGTCCCAGACACGCCCCGCACCGTTCGCAGCAGGCGCTGCATCTCCGGCTGGCAACGTAGCAGCGCGCGTCCGCCGCGCTCCGCCACCGCGGCCGCATAGCGCACGAACTGGATGGCGTCGCCGAAGCCCTGCTCGGTGTAGAGAAGAACGGTCTCGCCGCGCAGCGCACTTCCATCCCATTCGCTTTGCGGAAATGCTGGCCGTAGATAGCCGCTCGCCTGCCAGCGCCATTCATACTCTTTCCAGCCTTCGAGATAATCGCCTTGCGCCAGGAGAACCATCGAACGGTTGAAACGGGCCTCGATCAAATGAGGATCGAGCGCAAGCGCCCGATCGTAGCAACCGCGCGCGTCGGCAAGCCTGCGCTGGCGTTCCAGCGCGTACCCGAGGTTGAGCCATCCGTCGGGCGCCTCCGGCATGGTCTGCGTTGCGGCCCGAAAATGCGACAGCGCCTCTTCGAAGCCTTGCTGTGCCAGGGCGATGCCCGGCCCCCCCGCAGCGACATCGATCTCGGCGCTTCCTTGCAGAAGGCAACCCAGGTTGATGTGCGCCGGCGCGTGCGAGGGATCGAGCGCCAGCGCGCGGCGATAACTGTCAGCGGCTTCGCCGCGCTTGCCGCTCCCCTGCTGGACGCAGCCGAGGGCGAAATGGAACTGCGGCTTGCCGCTTTCGATCGAGATCGCGCGCCCGATCAATGCCGCCGCATGCTCGTTGTTTTGGCGCAGTGCCTCGACTTCACCGAGCAGGTACAGGGCATCGGCGTGATCGGGCTCCTCGTCCAGGACTTGCCGGTAAGACTGCTCCGCCCCGGTTAAGTCGCCGGCCTCGCGGGAGGCGCGGCCCTCACGCATCCAGCCCTGCACAAGCTCGCTGCCACCCTGGCGGGCCGCATTCGGCGGCTCCCCCGGACGGCGCAAAAACCTGTCCCTGATCCAGCGCAACATCGAGCCCGTGCCCCCTACCAAAAAAAAGCCCGCGCGAGGCGGGCTTTTTGTCTTGCAGCTGACTGTCTAGCGGCAGGCGCCCGGCAGATATTTGCTGCTCATCGGGGCCCCGGTAATGCCACCCGTGGTACACAGCCAGTTCTTGCCGGCGTCGGCAGTCTGCAGGCGCACCTGCTTGCCGGTGATGGCCGCGTTGACGTTCGCGGTCTTCATCGTCGCCTCGACCGTGTAGCTGGAGGCCGTACCGTTGATCGTGCCGGTATCAACTCCGGTTATCCCGCCGCTGTACTTGCCCGAAGTATTGCCCAGCACTTCGCTGAGCATCGTCGGCCAGAAGCCCTTGTCGGCGAAGTACTCCGCAAGCGGCGTCTTGGACGAACCCATCAAGCTCACCGCCTCCGAGACCTGCGAACGCGCGATGTAGTCCTGGTAGGCCGGAATCGCCACCGCTGCCAGAATGCCGATGATCGCCACTACGATCATCAGCTCGATCAGCGTAAAGCCCTTCTGCAATTTCATCATTTGATACGCGCTCCCTGAAAGTTTTATTTTTGGAACAGCCGCAACCGTTGCAGCCAATACAACGCTACGCAAGATGTAAGCCAACCAGCCGGATGGCTATGGATGCGATAAAAGTCATGGCCGATGGGATGCGAACAGCCGCGATTGGTCATCGACGTGACGCAATTCGGCTCACGCCAGGGCCGAGCGCTGACAAACTCTTGCCGCAGCATTGCAGGCCCTGACACTTTAGTAGGGCGCGCCTGATTAAATCCTTTTGTCGCGCAATGGCGCGGCTCGCCAAGGAAATCAGGGGAATGTTCACAGCTGCGCCGTTACTGATAATCTTCGCCGCCACGATCATATTTGCGGCCGCACTTCTTTCCAGCATCGCGGGCTTTGCATTTTCGGCGCTCGCGGCGGCAGTGGTGCTTCACCTGTACCAGGACCCGGTGCGTAGCATGGCTGTGGTCGTCAGTTGCTCCATTGCCATCCAAAGCTACGGCGTCTGGGCGCTGCGCCGCGACATTCGGTGGAGGCCTCTCGCGCCCTTCCTCCTCGGCGGAGTCTTCACCGTTCCAGTCGGGGTGGCGATCCTCAAGGACATGCCCACCGGCGTCTTCTCCCTGTGCCTCGGCGCAATCGTCATCGTCTACAGCATCTACCACATGCGCGCCAGCCATCTGCGCGTGCCGAACTTTTCGCCGCGCGCCGACATCGCGGTCGGAGCCGTAGGGGGCGTGCTGGGTGGGCTCATCGCCTTCCCGGGCCTGGCCGTGTGCATCTGGTGCGCACTTCGCGGCTGGTCCAAGGAGCAGCAGCGGGCGATCTACCAGCCTTTCATCCTGCTCATGCAGCTCGAGGCGCTGGCATTCCTGGGTGCAATGAATCCGAGCCGCGTTCCGACGGAAGCGCTGGCGTTCTACATGCCGGCCGCGCTGCTAGGTGCCTACATCGGTTTTGCGATCTTCCGGCGCATGAGTGCCGCCCAATTCAACCTGGCATTTCATCTGCTTCTCATCGCCGCAGGAGTGTCGCTGTTGGGGGTGTTTCCCAAGTCGCTGTAGCGGCGGGCGGCGGTCCAGAATTGTGGGTCGGGAGCTTTCAGAGCAGTTATTATCTCTTCAAGCACCGGCATGGCAATCATGCGAGAAAACTCGGCTGCAGCCTTTCTCTGCCTGTTTTTCATGCTCCCTGCTTCGGGATTTTGCGCGGGAGGGCCGCTTGGTATCGACCATCGCCTGACTGAAGACAATAGGGGCATCTGGAAGCGCCAGAACCAGAATTTATTGCAATACGGCGGGGTCGCGGTCAACGTGGGGATCGCGTTGTGGGAAGGCGGTGAGTCGCGGTTGGGGCGAACGGCCTGGCAATCCATAGATTCCATGACGCTCTCGGCCGTGGCGGCAAATGCCGCAAAGCCAGTCTTCGGACGCCTTCGCCCGACTCAGACAGAGGATCCGAACAAATGGGGAAAAGGGGGGAAAAGCTTTCCCAGCGGCGAGGTGGCGACAATATCCGGCATCGTGACGCCGTACGTTCTTGAGTACGGGCCTGATTATCCTGCTGCATACGGGTTAGAAGTACTACCGGCTTACGACGCCATCGCTCGAATGAAAGTGCGCGGACACTGGCAGACTGATGTGCTGGCGGGATTCGCGATCGGCACCGCCTCGGGATACTACGCGCGGAGTCGTGAAAACCCGTTCATCCTGGGGTTGCTGCCGCATGGATTTTCCATCGGAGTCAAGCAGCGGTTTTAGGCTCGTCATGAAGGAACAGAGTTGCGCTCTCAAAGCGATCGTATTCTTGCTCCTGCTAGCACCAGGCGTTGCGGGTGCCGGCGATTGGGGGATCGACGTATATGGGACGTCATATCATCTTGAACAGACGCGGGCCAAGGAACGCCGCGTGGATAATCAGGTCAATCCCGGCTTGGGGCTCCGGTACCGAACCCCTCGTTCAGAAAGCGTGGACCTGATATTCGACGCGGGCGGCTACCATGATTCAGGCCGGCATACGGCTCTTTACGCGGGCGCTGGTGCCGCTTGGCACGCAACAGAGCGACTGCGGCTGGGCGGCGTCCTCGCCGCTTTTCAAAGCAAGACGTACAACAGCGGAAAGATGGGGATCGCGCCTGTTCCGGTTGCCGCTTATGAATGGCAGACCGTGAGCTTGAACGTTGCCTATTTTCCTCGCATCGGCCGATTCAATGACATCAATACGTTCGGCTTTTGGATCACCGTCTGGCGCTAGAGCAATCCACTGTTCGTACCAAAGCGTCAGCTCGCCCCTGAGCGTTGCGACGTTCTTTCGGTGACTCCATCGGGCCGCTGGCCGGGCGCTTTCAACGATCTGAAAATTGGCCCCCAGATCGGATGCCCGGCCTCGCCCGGCTCCAGCTCCATCGCGGGGTCCAAGGCAAGCGCGTTACGGAACTCCCGGCGGCACTGCGCCTCACGCTCAGACGCGCAATTGATGAAGGCCAAGTGCTTATGCGCGCTCGCGCTCTCCTGGCGCGTGAGACCCTGCGCAATCGCGAGCTTCAACTTCCTCGCGGAGCTGGCGTAGTTGCCCTCGTCGTATAAGGCGAGGCCGGCCGCAAGCGCTTCCTGACCCCTGCTGGCCGGCTGGAACAGTTCCTGGAAGCAGCGCCCAGCGCTGGTCGCGCAGCCGCTCAGGAGCAATGACAGTGTTGCGCAAACCAGAAGCGGGCGCAATTTCCGCATTGGCAATGTCCTCGTGAGAGAGTCCTTGCCGCCGTTTTAGACCTTTCCCGGCTTAGCTAAGGCTAGTCGCCTGCCAAAGCTACGCCGCCGGATGGAAAGTCCGTGCGACAAAGTTCACAGGCGCTTTTCTTTTGCATTCTCGGCCATCGAGGACTCCAAGTTGAATTCACGCCGCGACGCTCAAACGCGCCCTTCAGCACGAAGCCGCCGGCCGATCCGCTGGATCTCCGCTTCACCCTGCGCGAGGGCCTCGGCATTGGTATGGACGGAGTAGTAGCCCAGCACCAGTGGGTGGGGATGCTTGATCGCCGCGCCGAAGACGAACGACGTCGGGCCGTCGGCCTGCACCTCGATGGCGCCGCCTGATTCCTCGAACACGACCAGCTCGCCTTCGTGCACCGTTTCCGCCGCGCGCAGGCGGCCCTTGTCCACGGACAGCCATGCGACGGTGTGGCCGCCTGGCGGCGCATAACGCCACCGTTCTCCGTCTCTCAGGCGGACGTGGAAATAGTCGATGCCCGCGGGAGCGCGGATCGGGCTGCTGGCGCGGCCGAAGCGTCCGAGGATCACCCGGACCGGTCCGTCTTCCTGCACCGCGTCCGGCGCGATGTACTGGCTCTCCGGCGGCGCGTTCTCTTCCGCGGCCGGAAGCGCGACCCACAGCTGGTAGAAACGCATGGGCTCGCCCTCCAGGACGCCGCCGTCATGCCATACGCCGTTGCCGGCCCTCATCCATTCCAGCCCGCCCGCCGCGATCTCGCCTTTCTTTCCGGTCGTGTCCTCATAGGCAATCCCTCCGGTGAGCACGACGGTGAGGGTCGCGATGCCCGAATGCGGATGGATGCCGAAGAGCGGCTCGCCGGTCGACACGATCTCGCCGTGATCCAGGAACACGAAGGGCTTGATCCGCTCGCCGACATCGGAAGGGCTGACGAGGCGCGTGATCGCACCGTGCCGGCGCCCGCTGGTACGAAACGCGATATTGCGCGGGGCGAGGGCGCTCTCTTCCGGCGCCTCGAACTTGAACGTCTGACGCTTGGCTTCTGCAACAGTCATGGGCTTCTCCTTTTCAGTTTGCCGATCGCTTTTCCACGCCTAAGCAATATGGCATTCAGGGAATCGATAGAAAAGTAGAAAATTAGGCTCATACATATCTAGTTATTCGATAGGAACGAGAGAAAGCTCGGGGAGAGAGGCGCAGGGCACTGCGCGCTGGGGATAGCGCGGTGAGCATAAAGCTGGGGCCGCAAATAGAAACCCCCGGCGCGCTTTGGAGGTGCGTCAGGGGCGGGTATCCGCAAATATGCAGATGGCAGCGGACGAGCTACCTTAGCGCGGGATGTGAATTTCCGGTGTGAGAAATTGCAAAAGTAGCGCTCGATTCAAGCTTCATTCCATCATGCGAGCCCACCCGTGCGCCGG
>Ga0209488_10003364_pt1 | contig 12848 bp, 12 predicted proteins | sample Rivendell_Oct201_8_FD_188349 | JGI IMG/M metagenome (GOLD analysis project Ga0209488, IMG submission 188349) | Vadose zone soil microbial communities from the Eel River Critical Zone Observatory, Northern California, USA -... | ecosystem: Environmental > Terrestrial > Soil > Vadose zone >...
TGGCCCATCGCTGCACGTACCAACTCCTAAACTTTACGTCCGGTCTTGAAAGAACAGCGGCGTGTGCGCGAGCGGCGGATCGGCCCAGCGCCGCCGCTCGTCGCAGGTTCGCGATCAACGAAATGCGCAACAGGTCATCGTAGGTGCGCGTCGGACTGAAATCACCCGCAGGCTATCGCGGAACGCGAGCCCGGGCGATTCCAGGTTCTGTTTGTTCTCAATGGTCTGGGTATGGATGGTTTCGAGCGTTTTCAACGTGGCCGCGGAAAATGAGTTAGAGAAATACGGTCGCGATTATGACAAAATGCCGAAGCTATAACCGCGATCAGCAATGATCGGATGGCACATCTGCGTCTATAAACAGAAGGATGGAGGCGCATCGCCTGCGACGGCGCTGACCCCAAAAGGCCCTCGCTTGGCTGTTTGGCAAACCGGTCTTGGCGGACCGGACTGGCTTGATGAGCTCGTAAAGGCAGGCAAGGCCATCAATCTCGGCGAGAATGGCGGCTACCCATGCCGATACACGGCAACAGCTGAGCACTTGATCCCGCGTATTATCGAAACACCACCGGGAGCACGAGCCCGCTGGGCATTGGGGTTGGGAGATATTGTTGACCAAAGATGGGAGGGCAGCACGGTGGTTGACCGCGAGGGTCTCGCTAACTGTCCTCCGAGAGAGTGGCTCGTCGTCGAGGCATGGGACGAAAGCTAAGCTCAAAGATACACCGCGCCTTGTGGCGATTTGCGAGGTTTCGCCGATCGGTCATGCAGGTGAGATCCACCGACACTGACGAGATCGATCATCTTGCGCGGTTGTGACGGGCGCATCGACGATCCCAAGGTCGGCTGGAAGGGCCGCGGCCTCTGGGTGACGTTAGGCAATCGCACGTCGAAGGCATCGACGCGCCGCATCAGGGCGCACCCGGCACGACCGAGAAGACGCAATCAAGTCCGCTGGTGGTGCACTTCCAGCTTCGCCCGGATGCGCTGGCGCAAGCCCTGAGGTGCTGCACTCTTTTTTTGCGCAGCGTTAACGCATGGCAGAGTCGCAGCGCGGGAGGCCGTTTTCGGTTGGCCGCCAAGCAGGCGTAATCTATCCCGGCCGGACGACGTCAATGGAGATAGTCATGCCCGACTTCAACTTTCCGCCCGAATTCCGCACCCAGCAGATCGCGACCAATGGCACCTCGATCCACGTGCGATCGGGCGGAGCCGGGCCCGCGGTGCTGTTGCTGCACGGTTACGGCGAGACGGGCGACATGTGGGCGCCCATGGCGGTCGATCTTGCGCGCGACCACACCGTCGTGGTGCCCGACCTGCGCGGCATGGGGCTGTCCGCCAAGCCAGCGGGAGGCTTTGACAAGAAGACGCAGGGCGTCGACATGGCTGGCGTGCTCGATGCGCTCAGCATCGAGAAAGTCGACCTGGTGACGCACGATATCGGCAACATGGTCGGCTATGCCCTTGCGGCGCAATATCCGAGCCGGGTGACGCGCTTCGTCCTGATCGACGCACCGGTCCCCGGCGTCGGGCCATGGGAGGACATTCTCAAGAACCCGCTGCTCTGGCACTTCCGCTTTGGCGGGCCGGACATGGAGCGGCTGGTGGCAGGTCGGGAGCGCATCTATCTCGACCGCTTCTGGAACGAGTTCTCGGCGACACCATCACGCTTCAGCGAAGCGGCGCGCGAGCACTATGCCAAGCTCTACGCGCTGCCGGGCGCGATGCATTCCGGCTTCATGCAGTTCGCCGCGTTCGACCAGGATGCGATCGACAACAAGGCGTTCATGGCCAAGGGCAAGCTGTCGATGCCGGTCCTTGCCATTGGCGGCGAGAAGTCATTTGGCCCCCAGATGGCCAAGATCATGCAATTTGCCGCCAGCAATGTGCGCGAAGGCGTCATCCCGGATTCCGGCCATTGGATCATGGAGGAAAACCCGCGCGCCACCATCGCCACGGTACGGGCCTTCCTGGAACGCTAGCTGCGCGCTCTGGACATAACCGCGCGAGGCTCTGCCGCTCGACACCTTCCATCATGGGCAGGCAGTCTAAGGATTTTAGTCTCATAGCATCGACGCAAATAAAAGTGGCCCCATCCTCAAATTGGTGGACGCGCGCCTGCTTGTGTTTTGCTGAATTCGGCACCGGATCACCCAACAGGGTGATCAATCAAAGGAAGACAGCGGCTTCCGGACATGACACGTCCGGGCCGGTCTGTGCCCCGTGCAAGAAACTTACCCATCGCTCTGTCCACGTCGCCACGCGAAGTGGCGACGCGCCTCACCATGGCCTCGTCGCAACCGGTTCGGAGTTGAAGCTCTCTGCCAGGAGAGTTTTTTGCCAGTCACAGGTGACCGCATGACACTGCAGACATTATTTGAGCTGTCACGATTTCTACCCCTTGCGATGGCTTTGGCCGCAGTTTTCGTGGCTGCGACGGCTTCGAGCACCGTCGGCTTTGCCTTCTCCGCGTTCGCGGCGGGACTTCTCTTCCAGATCATGAGCGACAAGATAGCCGTGGTGGAGATCATGCTGATCTCGTCCATCGCGGTGCAGGTCTATTGTGTCGCCCTGCTCTGGCGGCACATCACACTCTCACACATTACGTGGTATCTGTTGGGCGGCATCCTCGCACTGCCGATCGGCATCTACTTGCTCTTTGCCTTGAACGCAGCCGCCTATTCGATCTCCATCGGAGTCCTATTATCGACGTATGGTGCCGTCACGTTCGTCAAGGGGATGCCCGTCATAAAATGGGGCGGCCGCCTGGCCGACGTCCTCATGGGAGCCATTGGAGGCATAACCGGTCCGCTGCTAGCCTTCCCGGGCGCAGCTGTCGCCATCTGGTGCGGCACGCGTGGATGGGACAAGCTGACCCAGCGCTGCGTCTATCAGCCCTACATTCTCATCATGCAGGTTTTGACGCTCGTCGTGCTTGTCACGCTCGGTGGAACCAAACAGATCGACATGACGCACGGACTGTTCGTCATCCCGGCCATCCTGGGCGCACACCTTGGGTTCACCATTTTCGGCAAGATCACCGATATTCAATTCAAGGAGCTGGTGAGCGCTCTCCTCGTGGTCTCCGGGCTTTGGCTCCTGGCGCATGGCTTGGAATAGATCGTCGACGGCTTCACGCTCGGTGATGTGCTCGAATTGACTGCGCAACGTCCTCGTGACCCATGTCAAAATAGCGACATGGTTCTGACACGGCAGCATTACACGACGCAGATAAGCGCGGTGCCAGGACAATCGGGGGACATTGCCCTCTATGGACAGCGCCGTCGCCGCCTTGATCGAGCCGAGCTGGACGCTTGTGTTCTGCAAGAAGCCGGGCCGCTGGTGGGTGCGGCTGCTTGCCTGCGGACGCTACAATCACGTCAAGGCCATCGCCTACCTGCCGAGCCTAGGCGCCTGGCTGTTCTATGACGTGAAATTCAACGGCACCAAGATCCTGTTCGCGCCCGAGGACGATCCCGGCACGCACGCCTTCCTGCACGACTATCTCGATCAATGCGACCTGATCGCGATGCCACACCTGCCGGTGCCCAAGCGCAGCGCGCCGCAACTCGGCTTCTGGTGCACCATCGCGATGAAGCATCTCATCGGCATTCGCTCGCGCGCCTTCCGCCCCGATCGACTATGGCGAGACTGCATCGCAGTGGGCGGAAAGCCCTATGAGACTCTCGGCGCCTTCCGGGGTGCGCTGATCAGGACGCTTGGGAGTCGAATCGCGGAGCTCCGGGAAAGGGCCCGCGCCCGCCGCCGGCTGGTGCGCGCTTGTCCGGCCTGATTTCGGCCCGAGCCCGGCATCACCGCCGCACGCGTCAAGTTTTAGTGTACCGCTCGCCCGCGGGATAGAGTCGCCAGCGGCGCGGAAGAACAGCGATCCGGCCCGATACATCGCGTGAATCCGCAGCCGGCAGCGCAATCTCGACGCGGTGGTGGGCCCCCCCGATGGCGAGATCAAACCGCCGCAGGCCGCCGTTGCGATGCGTCGCCGTCACAACCCCCGCGATGGCGCCGGCGGACTCGTCCACGACCGCGACATCCTGCGGCCGCAGGAACAACCGCGCAGGGCCGTCCGGTACGCCGTCGGCCGGAATGGAGAGCGGCCGATCGTCGAGCCAGACCTGGCCGCGGCAGATCGTGACCGGAAGCTCGCTCGATTCCCCAATGAAGGCAAAAACGAACGGCGAGCTCGGCTGATCGTAGACCTCATCGGGCGTGCCAACCTGCTCGATCCGGCCCTGGCTCATCACCACGACGCGGTCGGCGAGCTCCATGGCCTCTTCCTGATCGTGGGTGACGAACACGGTGGTGTGTCCGATCTTGTCGTGCAGCTCGCGCAGCCAGCGGCGCAGGTCCCTGCGCACCTGGGCGTCGAGCGCACCGAATGGCTCATCGAGAAGGAGAACACGCGGCTCGATCGCAAGCGCACGGGCGAGCGCGACCCGCTGGCGCTGGCCGCCCGAGAGCTGCGCCGGGAAGCGGCGCTCGAGGCCGGAGAGCTGGACCAGATCAAGCAGCTCACTCGACCGGCGGCGAATCTCGGCGCGGCTCGGACGGTCCTTGCGCGGACGCACCTTCAACCCGAATCCGATGTTGTCCGCGACCCTGAGATGCTTGAACAACGCATAGTGCTGGAACACGAAACCGACGTTGCGCTCCTGCACGCTCTTTTGCGAGGCGTCCTCATTGCCAAAATAGATCGTGCCTGCACTCGGGTGCTCCAGGCCGGCGATCAATCGCAACAGCGTCGTCTTGCCCGAGCCGGACGGACCGAGCAAGGCGATCAGCTCGCCCGACCGAATATCCAACGAGACACCATGGAGCGCTGGATAGCGCTCGAATTCCTTGCGGACATTGGCGATGCGAATTTCCATGTGAGATTTAGTGTCCGTTGGCCGCAGCGATGTCGTCGCCGAAGCGCCATTCGAGCAAGGTCTTCAAGGCGAGCGTGACAAGCGCAAGCAGCGCAAGCAGCGATGCCACCGCAAACGCTGCCGTGAAAGCGTATTCATTGTAGAGGATCTCCACCTGCAGCGGCATGGTATTGGTCTGGCCCCGGATCTTGCCTGATACCACGGCAACAGCGCCGAACTCGCCCATGGCGCGGGCGTTGCAGAGTAGAACGCCATAGAGCAGCGCCCATTTCACATTTGGCAGTGTGACGAACAGAAACGTCTTGAAGCCGCTCGCGCCAAGCGAGAGCGCCGCCTCCTCGTCACCGGTTCCCTGCTCCTGCATCAGCGGGATCAGCTCGCGCGCCACGAACGGGAACGTCACGAAGATCGTGGCCAGCACAATGCCGGGCAGCGCAAAGATGATCGCGATGCCGTGTTCCTTCAACCAGGGCCCGAAATAACCCTGGGCGCCGAACAGCAGCACATAGACGAGGCCGGCAATCACCGGGGACACCGAGAACGGCAGGTCGACGAGCGTGACCAGAAAGCTCTTGCCCCTGAATTCGAATTTCGCAATCGCCCAGGCTGCCGCAACACCGAACACCAGGTTGGCCAACACCGAGATCGCGGCGACGATCAGGGTCAGGCGAATGGCCGAAAGGGCGTCGGGATTGGTGATGGCGGCGATGAAGCCTTGCAGCCCGGTCTGGAAGGCCTCGAGGAAGACCACGACCAGCGGCAGGAAGACAAACAGCGCGAAGAACAGCAGCGCAACCACGATGAGCGCAATGCGAACGACGGCCGTCTCGCCAGTGGCGGCAGGCCCTTGAGCGGCAGGGGCGTGGACCGTCGCAGACTGCAGCGCGTCAACCGCCATAACCAAATCTCCTGCGGCTCCACGCCTGGATCAGATTGATGACCAGCAGCATTGCGAAGGATATCGCCAGCATCACCGTGGCGATGACCGTTGCGCCCGCATAGTTGAACTCCTCCAGCCTGATCACGATCAGGAGCGGCGCGATCTCGGATACGAACGGGATGTTGCCTGCAATGAAAATCACCGATCCGTATTCGCCGATCGCACGCGCGAGCGCGAGCGCAAATCCGGTCAAGAGCGCAGGCAGGAGCGGCGGAAGGATCACCCGCAGCGTGGTCTGCAGGCGGCCCGCGCCGAGCGTGGCAGCCGCTTCCTCGAGCTCGCGGTCGAGATCGCCAAGCACTGGCTGCACGGTTCGCACCACGAACGGCAGCCCGATGAAAACCAGGGCGACAACGATGCCGAGCGGTGCAAAGGCAACCTTCAATCCGACCAGTTCCAGATATGGCCCCAGCCATTCCTGGGGCGCATAGAGTGTGCTCAGGGCAATTCCCGCCACCGCTGTCGGCAGCGCAAACGGCAGGTCGATCATCGCATCGACGAGCCGGCGTCCCGGGAAGCGATAGCGCACCAGCACCCAGGCAAGGAGCAGACCGAACACCGCGTTGATCAACGCCGCGATCGCGGCACTGCCGAAGCTGATGCGCAGCGCCGAGATAGTTCGCTCGTCAAGCGTGAGGCGCAAGAACTCCGCGGAGCCAAGCGACGAGCTGCGCACAATCAGCGCACCAAGCGGAATCAGCACGATCAGGCTGAGATAGGTCAGCGTAAAGCCGAGCGCCAACCCGAATCCCGGGATGACGCTCGGCCGCCGGAACAGAAAGGTGCCACCAGTGGCCATCGACGCCTATTTTGGCCCAGGCTTGTAGATCGTGTCGAAGATGCCGCCGTCGCCGAAGAACTGCGGTTGCACAGCCTTCCAACCGCCAAAGTCCTCGATTGTTGCAAGCCGGAGCTCGGGAAAACGCTTGCGGTCCTCGGCGCTCGCGAGCTCGGGCTTGGACGGCCGATAGTGGTGCTTCGCTACGATCCGCTGCCCGACATCGCTGTAGAGATATTCGAGATAGCCGCTGGCTGCCTCGGTCGTGCCGCGCGCGGCCGCGTTCTTGTCGACCAGCGCAACCGACGGCTCGGCCTTGATGGAGATGGACGGCACCACGATCTCGAACTTGCCCGGGCCGAGCTCATCCAGCGCCAGGAAGGCCTCGTTCTCCCACGCCAGCAGAACGTCGCCGATGCCGCGCCGGACGAACGTGGTGGTCGAGGCCCGCGCCCCCGTGTCGAGCACCGGGACATTGCGATAGAGCTGGCCGACAAAGTCCTTGACCTTGGACTCGTCGCCGTTGAAACGATCCTTGGCCCAGGCCCAGGCGGCGAGCAGATTCCAGCGTGCGCCGCCCGACGTCTTCGGATTGGGCGTCAGCACCTTTACATCGGACCTGACGGTATCGCTCCAATCCTTGATATTCTTCGGGTTGCCCTTGCGCACCAGAAAGACGATCGTGGACGTGTATGGGGCGCTGTTGTTGGGCAGACGGCCGCGCCAGTTGCTCGCGATCTTGCCCGAGTGCTCGACAATCGCGTCGATGTCCGCCTCCAGCGCGAGCGTCACGACGTCGGCCTCGAGACCGTCGATCACCGCCCGCGCCTGCGCACCGGAGCCGCCGTGCGATTGCTGGATCGTTACGTCCGATCCGGTCCGCTGCTTCCATTGGGTCGCGAAGGCGCTGTTATATTCGCGATAAAGCTCGCGCGTCGGATCGTAGGAGACATTGAGCAGGCGTGTCTGGGCAACGGCGGGCGTCATAACGCATGACAAGATCAGAGCCCCGGCCGCGACCGTTAATGTCTGATGGCGCATGAAGACCTCCGAGTCCGAACCACATCCAAAAAAGAACCCGGAAAGCCTACTGACTCAGTCGGGTATTGCAAGGCGAAGGTCCACCCTTTTGTGACCGCAACAGGAAACGCCATCATCGAAGTTTTGCTGCTTCCGGCAAAATCATTTTCTCGCGATGGACGCGGCTTGGCGCGCGTTTCTGACGCGGATCGCATGTGGGCGACGAGTTCCATCCGCTGAGTTGCCGGCAACCGCATCCGCAATCGTCATCTGGTCGAGCACGAGCCGTGCTGATTGTGCCACGTCGGAAAAGACCTGCCGAACCTCGCACGACTTTTCGCTGTGACAATCGGCGCAGCGACGGTAGGCAGTGCGGCTGAGGCAAGGCAGCGGCGCAATCGGGCCGTCAACAATCCGCAGAACCTCACCAAAGGTAATTTGATCGGCGGGCCGCAACAGCGCATAGCCGCCCGACCGCCCTCGCCGGCTTTGCACCAGCCCCTCACGCTTGAGGTCGAGAAGGATTTGTTCCAGGAACTTGTGCGGAATACGATGCTGCCTCGCGATGTCGCCGATCATGGCGGAGGTCTCGACGCGCGCGAGCGCCAGCAAGGCCTTGAGCGCGTACTTTGCCCGCTGCGAGATCATGCTTCCTCCCGGCATCGTATACTCGATCAGATCGCTCGGGATTTTCTAGCAGCAAGTGCTGCAATCGCCAAGAATACAAGCCGTTCAAAGCGCGGGGTATCGTTGGATGGCAAATGACAGTACGCCGCTCTCGTTATGAGGTCACTAGCGCGCCCCACCTGCTTTCACCTGGTCGGCGACCGAGCGCGCAAGCGGCGTCCAGCGCGCCGCTTCAGCCTTGAAAAAGGCCGTGAAGGCGTCCGCATCCAAGCTCTTGGTGTCGATCGCCTCGCGCGCGAACCGCGCCTGCAGATCGCTCGCGTGCAGGATCTTCACCACCTCGGCATTGAGGCGATCAACGATCTCGCGCGGCATGTTCGCCGGCCCCGACAGAGCAAACCAGGTCGAGCCGATCAGTCCCGCATAGCCCTGCTCCACATAGGTCGGCAGATCAGGATACGCCGGCAACCGCTTTTCACTGGCGATCGCAAGCCCGCGCACCGCGCCTGACGACACCTGGCCGCTCACTGCCGCAAGCGCCGTGATACCGGTCGCGATGTGCCCGCCCAGCACATCGGTGACGATCTGCCCGGCGCCGCGATAAGGCACATGCGTCATTTTTATTCCTGCCTGGGCCTGGAACTGCTCGTTGAGCAATTGCGTTTGTGACCCGATCGAGATGGTCGCGTAGGTGACCGCGCCGGGGCGGGATTTCGCATAGGCCACAAGGTCGGAAAGCGTACGCAAGGGCAGATCCTTGTTGGCGAACAAGGCGACCGGCTGCCCGCCGAGATAGGCGATGTGAGTGAAGTCTCTGAACGGATCGAAGGGGACCGGCGTGAACACCGGGCTGATGATGAAGCTGCCGAGGCTTGATACAACCAGCGTGTATCCGTCCGGTGCTGCACGCGCGACTTGTTCCTGTCCGACGATGCCGCCGGCGCCCGGCCGATGCTCGACCACGACCGGCTGGCCGAGCACGGGTCCGAGCCGGTCAGCGACCAGACGCGCGAGCAGATCAGCGGTGCCTGCTGCCGAGAACGGCACCACGAGCTTGATCGGCCGGGTTGGCCAAGCCTCTGCGGCCGCCGCGGTCGCCGGCGCCATACCAGCGCACAACACCAACGCCATGCGCAGCATTCGCATGTTGGTCTCCTCCGGGCGCGCGCGACTTTGTCTCTTACCTCAGGGCCTTAATGATAATGCAACGGGCGACACGATGCGACATTGACCAGGTCCCGGCCGCATGGCGTGGTCCGTTCGGGTGCGACGAGGTGTTGACGGTTAATGCATAAGACGATCCTGTTCATCGCGGTTCTGGCGCTTGCCTGGATCGCCTACCTGGCCTGGCCGGCCTATGACCTTTTCCAATTCGTGCGGGCGGTCGAGCGCGGCGACGCGCCAACTGCGGCTCACTATGTCAATCTGGCGCGCGTGCGAACCTCGCTGACCGAGCAGGTCGCCGAGGCCTATCTGCAGCGCACCGGCGCCCGCTCCGGCCCGCTGGTTCACGGTGCGGTCGCCGCGCTCTCCGATCCGATCGTGTACAAGCTCCTTTCGCCGGAAGCGCTGACTGAGCTTCTGCGCATCGGCTGGCCGCGCGCGGTCGTCGCCGAGGTGCCGTCCAACACAGCCGGCATCTCGCTCGCTGGTCTCGGCACGGTCTGGCAGATGTTCGCTGCGTCAGAATACGGCATCGGCCGCTATGAAGTGACGGTGCCGGTGGCCGCGCCACCCGATCGCGCTTTCGTGCTGCAATTCCGCCTGGCGCAGTGGCGCTGGCAGCTCGCCGCCTTGCGTGTGCCCGAGCCGATCCGCGTGCTGCTCGCCGATGAGGTCATCAAGTCGACGAAATCACTGCAGCCGCCGCCACGGCCGTAGTCAATCATCCTCGCCGTCGGCGCCCGGCACCGCCACCGGCAGGCGCACGCCACTGTCAGCATTGGGTGCGCCCCGCGATCCCGCCTGACGGCGCGGCGACACCGAGCCGGTGACCGATGGATCGCCGCGCTTACCGGCATGGCGGCCGCGCACGCGCGCCGCCACCTCCTCGCCCGAGACCGGATTCGGATTGCAGGCACGACGCGCGCTCGCACGCCGCATCAGGTCGACGTGCATGTGATCGTAGTGATAGGCGTCCGATCCTGGCGCCAAGACCGTGGTGAAGCGATCGCAGGCCGCGCCCTGCACGTCACGCAGAAAGCCCTGCTCCTCCGGCGCACCGTGCCAACCGGTCTTGACCGCGATCTTGCGGCCGTCAGCAAGCGTGAAGACGGCAATGTCGAGCGCATTGCCGAAGGCGTGCTCAGAAATGCGCGCGTTCGAATTGCCGTTCATGCCGCGGCACGAATAGGCTGAGATCTGCTTGATCTCGACGACCGGCTGCCCGAACCAGCGCAGCGCGGCAGGCTGCACCGCAGTGTCGATCCATTGATCGAGCACCGAGACCAATGGACAGGCGAGGGTCGCCGCCGGCGTGACCGATACCGGCCCGGCCGGCCGCGTCCGCACCGGTCCCAAAGCAGGAGTCCGCTCGCGCGCGAGCGGATAGTAGGTCGCCGGCGGACGCGCCTCAGGCCGGCGGGCTCCATAGGGTGAGCCGGAGGGTGCGCCAGACAACGCGGGAGGATCGAGCGAGAGCGGCTCGCCGTAACGCGGGGGCTGATCATAAGGGTCGACGGGTCGATCGAGCGGGCGCGGCTCGATGGTCGTTGCCGGATAGCGCGGCGGTGGGCGATCATAAGGCGCAGGCGCCGCCGGCCAGCGCGGCGGCAGCGAGCCATTCGGAATATTCGATGGCGGCCGCAGATCGTCTCCGAACGCGAGCGGCATGCCCGCTCCCAGCGCGGACACTTTCAAGGGGAAGTCGGCACCACACGCGCCGGGGCCGCTGATCGGCTGGATGCGGACCTTGCCGGCACCCTCCCCGACGGCGCCCGAGTTGAAGCACGCAATCTCGGCGTCGTGCCGCCAAGCCTCGCGCGGCTCGGACAAGAACCGACCGCTGCAGGCTGCCAGCACGGCGAGTGAACCAACAACAACAGAGCCGACCAGAACCCCGCGGACGCCACGCACCATGGTATGCAGAATGCGTCGGCGGGCGTTAACGCCTCATCAACGTTTAGGATGCGCGCGCTGCCGCTGGTCTCGCCCCGCGCGATATGGTTAGGAAATCGTCAAGGGCGGCTCTCCAGGGAAGGACGTCATCTATCGAGATGGTCTTTGAGGCGCTCTCTATTTTCTCCGCTCGGAGCGCCAAAGAACACATCGTCGCAGATTCCGTCGATATGGAATCGTTTTTTTAACTTGCTCATGGCTTGCACCGTCACCCTGAGGCGTGAGGTCGCGAAAGCGACCGAGCCTCGAAGGGCGACGGCCCGTATGTTGCCGTAAGTCTGGGGCCGTTCATCCTTCGAGGGCCGCGTAAGCGCGCGGCCGCCTCAGGATGACGGACGCTGGTTCGAGTTGACCGAAACGTGCTCTAGTGTCGGTAATGTTGTTGCAAGTAGGCGAACCGGGGACATACGGCGCATTGAAGATACTCGGGCATAAGCGATCGTTTGTGTAAATGCACTATCTCGCGCGGGCATCATTGCCATACGACGGCGTATGTCTCGGTGCCCGAAGCCTCAGCATGTCGCATGAAGAATTCGAATTTCCTCCTCAACTGTCCGCCCCGTAAATTTTCGTGCCTAGACAGGCACGAAACGAATGGTATTGTGCTACGGAAAAATGTTGATCGACAACTCATTTTGCTCAAGGCGTCGCCTAACAATCCTGTCAGGCGGTGCGAGAGCACGGGGGACTAACGCATGTTTCGAAGACAATTTCTTCAATTGACGGCGCGCTTTGCAATACCTTCGGTACTCGCCGCCAGTGGAATCGCAACTGAAGTGGTAGCGCAAGCCGCGACGAAAGCTCCAAAGCAGGCGCCGAAGATCGCAATGGATGAGGTGATGGTGCCATCATCGGATCCCGGCATTTCGATCTACGTGCGCAACAAGAGACCGGCCAACATGACTTCGTTCCGACCGGAACGAACCGTCTTATTTGTTCACGGCTCCACATACCCGTCTCATACTGCATTCGATCTTCAGCTCGGCGGAATGTCGTGGATGGATTACATCGCGGCGCGCGGCTACGACGTCTACCTGTTGGACCTTCGTGGTTACGGCAAGTCGACTCGGCCAAAGGAAATGTCGGAGGAAGCGAAAGCAAATCCACCGATCGTTCGCGGGGCAACCGCGGTGAAGGACATCGGCACGGTCGTCGACTTTATCCTCATGCGTCGGAAGATCAACAAGCTGAACCTGCTCGGCTGGTCATGGGGTACGACGCTTATGGCGACGTACGCGACGCAAAATCCGAGCAAGGTGCAGCGTCTGATTCTGTATGCACCTCAATGGATTCGCACAACGCCAGCAGGAGTTCAAGCCGGTGCAGGTCCCCTGCCGGCCTATCGCTCGGTCCGCAAAGACCAAGCGCGCGATCGTTGGCTGAACGGCGTGCCTGAGGACAAGAAAGGGACACTGATCCCGAGCGGTTGGTTGGAACAGTGGGCGGATGCCACCTGGGCAACCGATCCCGTTGGTGCCAA
>Ga0209488_10003365_pt1 | contig 12842 bp, 11 predicted proteins | sample Rivendell_Oct201_8_FD_188349 | JGI IMG/M metagenome (GOLD analysis project Ga0209488, IMG submission 188349) | Vadose zone soil microbial communities from the Eel River Critical Zone Observatory, Northern California, USA -... | ecosystem: Environmental > Terrestrial > Soil > Vadose zone >...
TGTCACTGGGATTGATAGACATGCCATAGCTAATCCCTGCTAACCGACATGGTCTTGCCGTAGCTCGGTGGCACATCAAGTCACATTCAGATGAACTACGCCTAGAGATATTCCAAGAGGCGCTCGTTGAATCTGGCCTACTCGAGGCGATTGTTCTTTCTGTCGTATTACTCCGATCCGGACGTTCGTTTGGCGACTCCCTAGAGGGGATCAACTTTTCGCCAATAGCCGCCGTCGCGAGGTATTGCCCGATGCCACTACCGTCTCTGGGTGTAGCACGAGTATCACCACCGTGACTGGCTGTGAAATCACACAGACAAGAACGTGCCCACAGGTCAGATCTCCTTAAAAGTGCAACACCGCTCCTCATCGAGTGTTGTCTTGATATCTCCATCTTCTCGCCTCCTTCGTTCCCCACTTTCGTCTTTCTCCTGTAGTCCGAAATAGGGTAGACCCGTTTATTCTCTTCGATCCTCTTGATTTTCTCTTCCCTCGACCTGTTCACAAACCCACGCGGGTGCCGTGACTCCTCCTCTTGCTTCATCGTAATCACACTGTGTTTTCTCTACGACTCGTTACTTGAATACGATTACCTTTTTATCTCGTTCTATCTTTCTTGTGGCTGCAAAAGCTGAGTTGGCCTGCTTCTTCTTTTCCCTGACACCCTTACTGCCCATGGTCCCATGAGCATCATGGTCGGCTTATTGCGTGCCTTCTTCGACCTGCTCGGCGTCTCCTTCTTTCGCTTGCCCTTCAGCGGGCCGAACTTTTATTGGCCCTCACGGCCTCGCGTTATCAACGCCATGCGGTCCTCGTAGTCCACCGCAGGCTTGGCCTTCTACGTGCCGAGGACGTTGCTCTCCAATATGAATGTCATCTCTTCGTCCACGCCGGATGAGGCAACCTTCTTGGTGGCTTCGTGAAAGGCGAGCTTCCGCTTTACTGCAGAGCCGCCGCCGGTTTCAACTGCTCTGGTGGCGGCTTGTATTCGCAGGTCATTGATCAAGAGACGTCACCAGTATGTGGCAAACAATGAACAACTCAACCGTGACCACTCGGCGACTGAACCGGGCCTCTCGGGACCATCTGATCTCCAAAGTCACCTAAGAGCAACAGCGGCATGAGAACGCAAAACCATACCAGTTCCCACCCCTAGTTCATCCCGTCGTGGTGATCTACTCTACAAATACCTGGATGCGGAGATGCCCACAATACACAAGACACCCAGCCGATGTCCGTGCTGGACTACATCGATCTTGGCCTGATCGACGAACGGGTCACATACCAGGGCCATAAACTCCTCACGTCCTCTCAGGCTTCGAGAAGGAATCATAGAGCATCGACCTCCACAACAGCATACGAGCGAGGATCTTCGGAGCGTGGTCGAAATCACCCGCTGCTGTGAAATGGGCGTGTTGGCGCCAAAACAGTGCCAGGAGGCAGTGAGCGCGCGCGCAAGACGCCAACCGCCTTTCTGATCAAAAATCCTCACAGAGAAACAGTACTGGTTCCTCCTCGCGCGCGCGTCGTATATGATGATTCTCCGCCCCCATCCCAGGCTGCCCGAACTTTTTGTTCACGATAGCGGGCCGCTCTCCCGTTGTCACGAACAGAGTCCAAGCCGTAGATGACAGATTTTATCGGCGATGTTCCCGAAAAAGGCAAGCAGGAAGAAACGTTGCGTGCCCTACCTGAATACCGTAGCGAAATCTGCCTGTAAATAGCGTAACTTCATGCCAGCTAGATAAGCAGTGGAAAGCACACCTCATTGAACCCCGAAGCCTAGAAGCAACGTACACCGTGCACCCATTCCCCAGGATCATTATATTCTCATGGGCGCTGGCCACAAAGAATCTCATATGAACTGGTAACCATGATTCTCGGTCTTCAGCCACCTCTGACTCGCGCACTTCCTCCTCTGATATGCTCCAGCGGAAACGAGGCCCGTGAGAGAAGGACTTCGCTACATAAGGCAAAAAGAGATCGGACACCAGCAGCCTGCAGGATTCGAACCTGCGCTCCCAATGTGCAGATTTCTTGTCTGGCACTCCCAATGAGCAGATTTCTTGTCTGCCCTCTCGGAGGGAAACAGATTTCTTGTCTGTTACCGAACCACTCGGTTATGGTGTCATGGACGTAGTAGAGAGGGGACATGCTATGAACAATAAGACAAAGGTTTTCAGATACCTCGTCTCGAGCATTCCTGTGGTTAAATTAGTCAATATATTAAACAGAGAAGTAATCACTTACACGTTCCTTCCATTGGCAATGACAGCCAGGGTATCTCTCATCACAGAGTAGTTATATCCACGATGTTGGAGATCAACCACTGGGAGAGGACTCCGAGTCGGACACGCGTCAAAACCTAACTGTATCCGGCTTAACCGCCGAGAAGATTGTCTCAGAAGATAAGATAAGGATCGCACAAGAAGGGTTCAAAGTACCGACCCACTATTGTGCCATAGTAGAGATATATTAACTAGGAAGCCATCGTCTACATGTTCCTTGCATTGACGGTCACAGAGGTGGTGATTTTTTGGGGTGCAGCGCAGGTGCAACTATAGTGTATCAACCGGACCCGGGCCCGTCTGGACACTTTGGACGATAACACTTGTCTCCCGGGATAAAAAATGAAGTCAAACACTGGCAGGATTCGAACCTCCACTCCCAGAGATGAACAGATTTCTCGTCTGCACTCTCAAAGTGTAACAGATTTCTTGTCTGTTACTGCAACCATTTAGTTATGGTGTCTTGTACTACTCAGTGGTGAAAACCTATATGATCATAAATTTCTAATCCCTCTTCTCGAGCGTTCTTGTAGTCAATCAGCAAGTAAACTGCACAGGAAAGCCGCCGTCTACAAGTTCCTTCCACTGACAATCCCCCATAGCGCTATTTCTCGGGTAGTGAACGTTCAGTAAACACCAGTACTTGCGTACATACCGGTCGCCGGATCTGCCGGACCGTTCGCGACATGCTGATCTGTTTTTTTATAATGTCTACTGCGAGTTGAAAAGAGGGGTGAGTTCCGCAAGGAATACAGGCCACAAGTCAGCGTTCGGTGCCTAGCCGCGAGCCTAATGATAAGCCTTCTTCCCCCTCTCGATATGCGCGCGCAACCGTTTCTGCTTCTCCCGCAAGGACTGCTTCTTCTTCCCCCTGACGCCCTTGCTGCCCATGATCATCATGATCGGCTTGTTGCGCGCCTTCTCGCGGTTCGTCGAGCTGCTCGGCGTCTCCTTATTTCGCTTGCCCTTCAGCGAGCCGAACTTTTCTCGGCCCTCGCGGCCTCGCGCTATCGATGCCATGCGCTCCTCATAGTCCGCCTTGGCCTTCTTCCGCGGGCCGAGGATGTCACTCTCTGATATGAATGCCGTCGCTTCGTCCGCGCCGGACGAGGAAGCCTTCTTGGTGGCTTCAAGCGAGGCGAGCTTCCGCTTTGCTGCAGGGCCGCCACCATCTTCGACTGCTTTGGTGGCGGCTTGTATTCGCAGGTCATCGATCAGCGCAAAGTCAGCCGGTGTGAGAATCTAAGGACAAGGAAGTGAATCAGATCGACTGTGTCTCAATAATGAACATAGCAAACCTTGGTTGTTGCGAGTGTTGAGGTCCGGTTCGCATCGATGGCAGGCTCGTCGGGCTTCGTGAGCTCGTCTCTGTCCTTCTTATCTTCGTCGTCGCTGTCGCTGAGGTTGAGATGGTCTCCGCCGTCACTCTCGACGTCGATCCAGCCGCCGGAGTCCGATGAACTATCAGACGAATCCGACTCCATTTCCCAACCTTCCCAGGCCGCCTCGTCGTCCTCTTCATCATCACCGGGTGCCTCACCTTCCCCATGGGTTGACTTTAGGTGATCCTCGAGGAGCTATGGCGTGGCACAGTCCACTACGACCTAGGAAAGGCATACGAAAAGGACATACCACAAGGCCCTCAATGTCCTCGGCGGGCTTCTCGACGTATCCGAAAGGAGTAGGTTGGATTCCCTGAGACATGCCCATACTGGCCGTCTTTCCGCGTTCGCGCCGCTTCAACATGCCAGGGTTGACCTCGCGATACAACTGTAGGAGCCCACGTGCTGCAACCATCACGCCTTTATCTCTGCTCTTCCGGTAGGCAATTAGGTCGCCCAACAAGTCGTCCTCCATCGCCCATGGCTGGCGGCGGCATATCTCTCTTATCGCGTTGAGACCTGCGGCTACTACCTCCGGTCCAACGCCTGGATGAACGAATTCATGGGCTAACTTGCGGATCGCAGGCGTCAACGCGTCTGGCGGTGTAAGCGCGTGCGCAGACTGAGCGAGCACGGCGAGGATTGCTGGGGCACGCAGTTGATGATGGGTGAGGTACTTCAGGACGTATGTATAGAAGCCAAGGATAGTGAGCTGGTGCAACGCAGTGACGCGAGCCAAGAGCTGCATGATGAGGATTTTGTGTTCGAGGGAAAAGCGAGCGTCATGTTTTTGCAGGAGGTCATACAGCTTTTCGCCAAAAGTTTGAGGGTCATGCAGTAGTTGGAGGGCCGGGAAATTTGGGGTCTTTCCCGCGCTTTTATCTTTTCGCTTCTGTTGGCAAGGGTCAGACAAGTCGCAAAACGAGTAGAAGCGACCGAACTTTGTTCGCCACCTTGAGCATCTTGCGCATCTTCTTGTCACCACTGCGAGTTTTCTTCTTGACTTCACGTTTGTGCTCAAGTGACTTGACATTGATTGTCTGCTAGAGATTGAGCAAGGAGATGGCTTGTCCGTGAGCAAGAACCTACGTCGTCGTCGCTCTCGTCGTCGCTATCCTCAGACTCCTCATCGCTACCAAGAAAGAAGTACAAGGATGCAGTCTGGACCTTGGTGATGGGATGAAAGCACCCCAACGCGACAATGGCGACAGATTTTGCATCGTTCCTACACTTTGTCAATTGTCGTTACGAGATAGGAAGCCGAAGAACAGACCAGATGCCTTTCTTCCAAAGCTCTTTGGTCAACACCACAGCCCACATGGCTTCGTCACCACTACTCGACGAATCCGCTGCACTTGGATTTGGGTTACTCCTCAACTTGCCCTTGTCTCCCATGACCGGCCCACCCATTCCACGCTCAACCATGCCAAAGAGCATGGCTTGCACGGCGCGATTCAGCTTGTGATTTTTGGTACGCTGATTGGCGGTCTTAATGTCTGAAAGGATAGTCCTTCGGATGACCGCGCGCAGCGAGGAAGACGTAGTCCTTGGGAGAAGCGGGAAAAGCGTTTTGAGAAGACTGAGTGACTGGCATTCAGTATATTTTTTAGAACGGAGAGATGGAATTTATTACTCAAAGGACGTGATAACTCCTTTATTCCTGAGCATGACCAGATTCTGTATGAGGCTGTGACGAATATCCGGTGAGAGTGAGCCATAGCTCTCCAGCAGCAGGGAAGACAGATGAGAAGGAAACTCTGAGGTCTCAGCGGGATAGAACTGCGCAACCTATCGAAGACTCTGATGAGTTGGGTTCACATGTGCATAGGTGGGTTTCCTACCTGCGAGATGAAAGTGACCAACTCCCGAAAATGAGCGGCCTCTTCGTCGGGATTGATCTGGAATATCTGACGCGTAGAGTTGTAATGATTCCATTGTTGCAGGAACTCCTCTTTGTACGAGACAGGGTCTCGCTTAATCAGATTCTGAAGTTGGGGGAGGTTCGCCGTGCGCAGGAGTCCGCGTACCATTGCGCCTGCACCTCTGCGAAGCAACGCCGAAAAAAGGAGCAACTCAAGCCGGACAGGTCGGACCGGACCTCCACATTGCACCCAAGCTCTGCTCAATATTAATGATGGTCTGCAATCTCTACTCAGCTCTCAACTCTCTCTGTAATCGGACAAAAGCCACCCAAGAGCGCGTCGACTATTAACCTTTACGTCTCTGCTACTTGGCTTTCGCTTTTCTTTTAGGATCTTGCTTCCGTCTCCGTAGACTTCACCATCCCTGTCAACCTTGCATTCGTGGGCGAGCCCTTACCCAAGGGCATCTCCTGCCGCACTCCACTTGGTCCTGTAAGGTGGCCAGTCTGCCGATGGCTAAATAATTTAAAGGACGTCATTATTCCTCGACTGACGATCCGTGCGCCAGGAAGCTCACTGAGTGGCATAAGACTGCAAGCGTAATGTTGACCCATTAGGGTGCTCTGCTCCACTGGTTGTATGTGAACAATCATGGAGACTCTAGTATTTTTTAGTCTCTACCACACTTCGACTTTCCTCGGTCCCCGGTCTCAACCTCCGATGCATCTGGGACTCTCGGGACGTTTATAGCCCACAGACCTGCCAGTCCCACAGAACCTATGGTGCTTTCACGCCGATAAGGCATTCCTTGTCTCTTCTCCCCAGGCATTCCCATCTCTATGTTGATGTGAGTCAGTGAATTCGTGGCAGCATGCTAACTCTTGAGATTGGAAATTTGTGATGATGGAAAATCAGATCAATGAGAGAATTGCCGTCCGAATTGGCGAACTACCACAGTAATTTCAGACTAACTTCAGATCAAATTCCCCAACTAGTCAAACATAGCACGCCAACGGCGTGACCGCCACTTTGTCTGTAATTACATGCATGCGGAATACAGATTCGAAAAAAAAAAAAGCACCCATGGAATGTAAAGAAGAGGACACTCACAGATCACTGGCCTCCCAACGCTTTACCACAACCCACTTTGCTCCCGTTCTTTCGAGTCCCAATTGTGGACAGCCACAGGGTGACCTGAGAGCTGACGTGAAGTGACAAATAGTCCCACAGCTTCTTGAACAGGTCCCGATGGCTGATGCCCTTCTAAGAAAAGAGTTTCTAGTGCGGGTAACACTTCTGTCATCCCGTTTCCTGTGAGCTCTTGAAGGGCGTGCCCAATATATAACGCAACCTGTTTGGATTGGTACAGATTCTTTACTGCGGTAAATGGGTGGAGAAGTTCCAGCCATTGGGTCTTCTCCATGTCATTTTCCCAATGCGGTAGTGGATAACCATCCGTGATATAGAGTTGTTCCAAGGTGGAGAGGGGAGGTAGGGATGAATTACAGACCTGCGCCAGAGATGAAAGCTGCCAATCTGACTCCCGGCACCTGACTTCCAACTTGAGCGATTTACTATATGCAAACGTCTCCGCTTGTAGAGAAAGCGTGAATTTGACAGAATCAGCAAAAAAGGACACCATCGCTCGATCGAGAGTCTTGAGCACCCCTGTGTTACTGATAAATTGGTGAAGTTGGGGAATATCAAATACGAGCTCCATAAAGAATACTACGCTGAGTTGGTTGAGTAGAGGAGCGCTGATTCTGGCGACAAGGTCCTCCAAGTACTCGCTAACACCTCGGAATGAAAATGAGGTGAGAGCGGGAAGGACAGAGCGCGTGAGTGGATATCGGCTTGCCGGGTTGGAGTGAGTTGGAGGGGAATAGAATTCAAGGCGAAGGATTTCGAGCCGGGAAGCGGCAGACAGACACGTGGCCATAACTTGGGGTGAAACGTATCCGGAATTGGGAATGTTAATGAGCTGAAGATCGACAAGGTCTTTGGCAGACAAAAGTAGCTTCTGTATCGATATCGCCGCGAATGGAACGCATTTCAACCTGAGTACTTGCAGATGTGGGGCAGATCCACCCAGGAAGGAGTCAGAAAGGACCGACACCTCATCTCCTTCGTTCAATCGGAGGTCCAGATACGTCAGCTTCGGGAATGGCTTCTGCATCGCTCCTGCGAATCTCTCCCAAAAGGCATTTGGAATACTCCAGAGGTCGATTTCACATATACGTTTGTAGTGCTCCGAGTCGAGCGCGGCAACGACGTTGCTTGCACATGATGTTCGTTTTTGTTGGTTATTGTGCCATATCCACCGTGCTATCACTAGAGGCAAGACCGCCCAGACGTCCAGCATCTCCGTTATAGGTGTTTTTCCTGTGTACTCAAGTAATAGACCTAGGCAACGTGGTGACGCAAACACGACGTATCGCCATCTCCTGCACACGTGGACGAGTGTATGCCACCTTCTTGTCCGTGCGGACCAGGAATCCACATAGTTATTGAATATTTCTAGGAGGGCATCGTCGGGGAGCTGGTCAATTGTCACGTGACCTACACCGGGTCGGTCAGGAGTTGTAGATAGTGTACAAAACATGGGTTCGGTTGGTCCCTTCGTCCGCGACGCTTTCCCCTCAACAAATCTTTGGAGGGGCCATCAATCGCAGGTGATGAGTGTGGGGTGCCGGGCAATCGCTGAACAAAGCCGGGACGAAATGAGAGGGTGTGATGACGAACACGCTTTCGGAATCACATTTAGCAAGTGGGGACAGGGAATTTCGCTCGACGTACTGGTTAGGCGGGGATTGGCGTCTGGATGGAGTGATCACCTCATCACGGGGCAGCAAACTTATAAGTGAAAATAGAGGGCAAACGTGTGTACCGTAAATGCGCAAGCAGCTGACTTGCGAGTACCGTGTCTTCTCACGATCCACAGTCAAGTGATGAACCATATGTCCTCATACAGTACTTCTCTACCAAAAACGCCCACCGCGAGTTAGGGCGTAATTTATGTACTGCCGAAGGAAGTGGAGCCTGCGCTCGGTTGACACATCAGGAAACCAGCCCTAAACTTTTTTGGGGATCATCAAAAAGTCGTAGAACTCAAAAAAAAGTTCATACAAATTAGTTTTCAAGAGAAGGACAAAAAACCCCTCCAAAATTAGAAATTTTCCTGATGGATGCCCAGCGAGCAGTAGGTGGTAAAAATCAACCTTGAGCAATAATCTTGAATCGAGGAATCCTCTGCAAACCAGAGGAGGCACGGAGCAATGGAAGCGGTGATTGATGTGGCTACATGCATCCTACAGCAGTTGATGTCACACATTGCAGTCGGTGCCCACGCAGCACAAAGCCAAGTGTCGAGTGTGCGAGAAACACGTTGGCAAGAAAAAGTAGCAGCACCTCGTTTCGATCGAGGGACCTCAGGGTAACCATTTTATGGGCCCTGCGCGCTATACCAGCTGCGCCATGCTGCTGAGCAACAGGGTGAGTCATTGTTCAGCCATTTGTGGCGTGTGGCGTGACTTTTAGTCATCAGTCATGGTTTGTCCGCCAAGGCCAATCTACGACATTAGTCGCTCTTTGTTCTACAACTACAATGGCTACCCCAGAAGCTGCACTCAAACTCGAAATTGCTCGCCTTACAGGTACTTTCTCACATTCTCCTCCTATGATATTTTCTCTGACTCGAAGCTCTAGGTGCCATTAATCGTCATCGATCTGGAGGAGGCCAAACACGGCCCCCGTACTCGACGACGCGCACGACCTACGTCAACCCTTCGTACAAGCCCCCGTCATCATCAAAAACATACGTTCGCCCTGAATACCAAGCCTCCCGTGATCCACAATCCACAAGTTCAACTTCATCTGCTACAGTACGTCCTCCCTCTGGCCCTGGCCCCTCGTCATCGCAGCCACACGACGTTACCATTAATGGGGTCGTGTTTGAGAGCTCCAAGCGCTCTCTCGTCCGCAAAGACAGTGCGTCAATACCTTCCTTTCCTCATCTTTTCGCGCAACCATCGCCCCTCAGTCATGCCCTCTGCCAAACCCAAATCCCCTTCTGCCGGTCCCCGTCCCCGGGTACAATCACAGTTCTCCCGGAACAGATTAGAAATTGGCCCCCGAAGTCGGGTATACAAGCCCAAGGGACCTTCACGTAGCCGCATGAAGCTCGACAACACCCGCAGGATTTACCCGTCTGTTCACGCTGAAGCTCATCTCTCTCGTGCTCTCATGCATGACCCTCGCAGATCACAACGTACCCAAGGCAAGAAAAAATACGTCGACAAGCCTTGCCCTAGATTTAATACCACTGGTGCGCTCTCACCAACGTCATTTACTCCCGAACCTGTTCCCGGTTCCCTTTAACCACACCCTTTCTTTGCGACAGGTTCTTGCAATCGTGGCCTCACCTGCGCTTACAAACACGACCCAGCCAAGATCGCAATATGCTGGCCTTTTCTTCAAGGCAACTGCCCGCACACGGCCGAAACCTGTCCCCTCTCCCATGACTCAAATCCCCATCGCACGCCTCTTTGTGTGCACTTTGCGAACGCCGGTCGCTGCACACGGGCAAACTGCCCATACCCTCACGTGCGCGTAGGGCCTCGTGAGGGCGTGTGCCGTGACTTTGCTGTGCTCGGCTACTGTGAGACCGGCATCGACTGCACCAAGCAGCACGTTCGCGAGTGTCCTGACTTTGCTGAGAGTGGCGAGTGCCCAAACAAGTTCTGCAAGCTTCCACATGTCATTCGCGCCAACCGCGCACGCAAGCCTGCTTCAGTAACGGGCCCTGTTCCCGTGACGACTACTGCTGCCTCCATTCCTGCTGCTGCTGATCTTGTGTCTGATGTAACTAAGCCCGTGCTGACAGTCAAGGACAGTCAGTTAGGTGATGAGTATATCTCCCTTACTTTTAATGAAAGCGAAGACGATGAAGAGAGCAGCGATGACGAGGAAGACGAGGAAGAGAGCGAGGAAGAGGAAGAGGGCGATAGCCCCAAGCCCGGTGACGAGGACGTTGCTCAGGATTAATTGGACTCTGTTTCGTTATCATGTATTTCAGCATCGTGTGATCTGTATACGCGACTGTTCGTTAATATATGTTCTTGGATCTATACCCTTCCTATGGTGGGTTTCGAATGCCTCATGGTGAATTTGAGTCGCAACTTATCTGGACCACCACAATCAAAACGGACATATAAATGCTTGGGGGCATATGGTCATGGATCTTTATATGCGTAGAAAAACAACAGAATGAAACCAGGACAGTGACTACAATTTTATGCCTCTGTGAGGTCGCGAAGACGGCGGATTGTGCTGAAGAAAAGCCCTTTAGTTAGCCCCCGTTGCGACAAGAAAGTCGAAAAGGAGAAGATACCTTCGCACTGTCGCAGCGGCCGTCGTGGACACGGTCCATGCACCGCCCGCAATGACCTTCTTACATCCTTTGCAATTCCAAATGCCGACTGCCTGGCGCTTCACGCTGTCCTAAATAAACAGAGCGACACATAAGTTAGCAAAATATCCCATAACCCCAGTGCTAGAGGCATTTTGAAAGCTTGCCTTGCCGCAGAAGGTGCAGGTGTACCGAGCGTGCTGCGTAATTTCCATCTGTAGAGAAGAAAGGGAAAATGTCAGTCTACTTTGTGTGTTCGGAGAGCCAACATACGCACCTTTTTGACCTGCTTGCGCAGGGAAGCACCGTAGCGCTATCCGAGACGAGACGCATCAGCCTGGGTCGTCCACACTTTCAAAGGATCCACGCGGGGATTGCGCGCTGCTCACCGTGCCGTACTTGCCAGTGACGCCGACCTTGCGTGTGCGTTTTGTCTGCAAAACTATAAGTAACGATCTGGAAGGCAGTCATTCACCGGATCTCTCACCATGGTTGGCCTTGAGGGTGTCGAGATATGATATGTCGGAGGAGGTGGCTGAACGAAATGGCTGAATTCTGGCTGTCGATACCCGTGGGAACTCTAGCCACTATCTGTATAGTAGTTGCTAAAACATTCTCACGGATACCATTCCCGTTACTTTATTGTTGCGACATCTACTGTCCTTGCCCGCGTCGCACGACTTACCAAGAAGGATATGTCAGAGGATTTGTACAACCTCATTGAGGGCCGGCGAGACGACTCGTATGCATGAACGCGACTTCGACTTGAAGCACTCGTCGCTCCAAGCAATGAACGTGCTGCAGACGAGGCGATCACAGAGCTTGCCTGTCTCAAACAACTTCGTTAATGCTTGGCCACGATGGAATCGCTATGGGGAGGAGCTGACACAGAATGTATCAAGTTAACCCGCTAATTGTGTTGCTACCTGGACATCTGGGCCCCCGCCCTCTCTCCCCAGCCAGCTGTCTTGTACAGGCTAATCACCGCCGTACGCAACGCAAACCTCGTACTCTCCGGATCCACCCTAGCAAGCTCGGTCCATTAGGTTGCATCACCCTTATGTATCCTTGCCCCCCATTATCACATATGAGCCTGGCCTGGCGTCATAAATCGGATCCTAAGACCTGGTACTGTCACCCATTCGGGCCCCAGGCTTCTGCTTCATCCTTTACGCCGTCATTTTTCACCGTCCGCATAGCCCCCCTCCTCTAATCATGATGTTCCTCATATACCACTGGCATAGTATGGTGTGGCAACACTCAACTCACCTATGCTTTCTCATCATATTCGTTTTTCTCACTTCTCTGAGATCACGGCGGATGTAGAGACCTGGAATGTATGTTCTTAGGGAGAAATTTTCGTGTTTGAGGGTGCAGAACATTACCAGAGATACCGGGTACTGTAAATCAAAGTCTTCAGTTGCTGATGTGCCCGCACCGAATTTTACCTTTAGATGAGACGTTCTCCATTTCCCAGAGAACGTGACCTTTCAATTCCTCTCATCGTGGAACATATATCGGTTTCCATCTTCATTTTCTCCTCTCCAAATTAGTGAAGTCCCTGACCAGGATCAGTTGGAGTAAATTCCAGGAAACGTGAGAGCGACAGGAGATATTGTATCACACCTCACCATTGTGTCAACCATGACAACGGTCAACAAACGTCAAAATAAAACATTACGGAGGCATTCTATTGTGAGCACGAGGGTGAGGGTAGATTATACATGTGGGATGAATGAAGTCCAGTTTACAACACGGTAGGCTGCAGGAGGAAGCGATCTAAGAGCCAGGAAAGGGAGTATAAGCAACGCCAATCGACAAAGTATGTAGAGGCCTATTTGTGAGTTCAAAATAAGTTTGAGAACGTACGGAGAAGGGTTTCGATATTTACGTTCCAAGATGA